>Ga0209390_10006832_pt1 | contig 14992 bp, 12 predicted proteins | sample BON01_FD_187212 | JGI IMG/M metagenome (GOLD analysis project Ga0209390, IMG submission 187212) | Freshwater microbial communities from Lake Bonney liftoff mats and glacier meltwater in Antarctica - BON-01 (SPAdes) (version 2) | ecosystem: Environmental > Aquatic > Freshwater > Ice > Glacier... | reverse complement strand
GCGGCCGCGGCGGGAGTGGCGGGGCGTCAGACCGCAGGGGGGGGATTGCCCTTGCAGCGCCCAGGGTTAAGTAACGGAGGGGCTACGGCGACTACGGCTGCTGCTTCGGGGGCGGGGAGGGTGGTGACGGGCGTGATGGCGGGGCGGGAGACGGGGATGCAGCAGCAGGCGGGAGTGGTTGGGGCCTTGCCGGGGTTGGTGGGCGCCTCGGGGGCGGGCACACTGCTGTCTGTCAAGACCGACGGCCTGGCTCACGAGGAGGAGCGGAAGGCGGCGGTGCGGGAGGGTATGGGAGTGGTGGAGTTCCGTCACTTTCAGAAGGCCTTGCAGACGTCTGCGGCCGCGCAGGCCAAGCCCGGAGGCCGCACGGCGACCACGCCTGCTGCTTCGGGGTCGGAGGGTGTTGTGGGGGAGGAGGGCGATGAAGACACGGCGCTGGCCATGATGTTGAGCGCGCAGATGGAGGCCGATAAGCTAGTCGAGCGGCTCAAGAAGCTAAGGGAGCACAAGAAGGCGAAGAAGGTGGGAGGGGTCCATTACAGGCTCCCCAAGGTGGAGATCCGCGGCGACGGGAGGTGCTATGCGCGGGCGCTGGCGCACGCAACCTTTACAAAGGACCCGCGGGCCTTCCGCAAATTTCTGTGGAAGAAGCTTCAGGTTTGGCTGCCGGCTGGGAAGTGGAACTTTGCGACGGTAAGTTTGAAGGGCTTTGTTTGGTGGGGTGTTCATTTTCATGGGGCTCTCTGTGTGAGTCTTATATTTTAGTTTCCTGCATATGGTTGTCTGTCTGCTTGCTTTGCGTTTTGATTTCGGCGATGCCCCTCCTGTATGTCACCAAAAACACTTGTTTGTCTGATGCTCACACACAACCACCCACACACATACATCCACCAAAAACAGGGGAGGTGCGAGACGGTGCTGGGGATCCTAGACGCCTTGCTCAGGCTGGCCGCGACGAGCTACGTGGTGGGGCTGCTGGAGGGTAAGGACATGGGTGCCATCATGGCAGCCGCCTGGGAGATGGACACGGGGTCGGAAGAGAAGGCCAACAGCGTGGAGCAGGTCGAGGCCTGGCTTGACGTCTTCCTGACGACGCCCAGCCGGGAGGCAGGCCCCCCTCTACAACTCGCTCTCCGCCTTCTTTTCAACTGCCGGGTACGTCCCACATGGTTCTACCTTATCCCTCCCTCCCTCCCTCCCTCCCTCCCTCGCTCCTTACTTGAAACGGGCATCTTTCAATCGTCGGTACGTCCACAATTTATATGCTTCTCTAGATTCAGGCCCCTTCCTCTATCCCATTCCTTTTCCTTGGTCCCTACTGTAGGCTCTACCCCCCATCCCTTTTCATTTCTGTTTGTGATCCGTCTCTCACCTCCCTTCCCTCCCCTCCCTCTCTCCCTCCCTCCCTCCCTCCCTCCCCCTTCCCATCAATCCTAGGTCCGAATGGTCTCGGTACGGGAGTATATGGACATGCAGGAGAAGGTCCACCTCGAGATTTACGGTGATCAGCTGGGTGACGAGTTTGGGACCGACCTCGTCAACATCGCCTACGGCAAGCACGAGTTCTCTTCCGGCCACTTCGATGTGCTCCTGCTGGAGGAGGGCCAGGTGTTGGAGAAGGGTGCGGACGCTGAGTTTGACCTGATCCCGCATCAGGCTACCCTCGACAACGACGAGGAGGACCAGGAGGAGGAGCAAGATGAGGAGACGCTGGTCGAGGCAGGGGGGAACGAAGGGCAGGGCGCGATGGGTGCGATGATCCCCGTGGAGGAGGAGGAGGGAGAGGAGGAGGAGAAGCAGGCTGAGCCTACACCCACGCCCACGCCCACGCCTACTCCCGTGTCTGCCGCCACCACGAAGATCACGACCGGCACCGCGGAGACGACGTCCTCCTCCTTGACTTCCGTCCCTTCCGATGATGCGGCTCCCGCTGGCCCTAAGCCGCTGAATCAAAGACAGCGGAAGGCTGCCAAGAGAGCCGCTGAGGCTGCTGCAGCGGCGGCTGCTGCATCTTGCTCAGGCATTGATGAGGACGGGGAGGGGGAGGTGGAGGGAGGGATGAAGGGGGGGGGGGGGGGGGGGGAGGAGGAGCCCTTGGCTGAGGTCAATGCGGCTGAGGAAGCGATGGAGGAATGGGGGAAGAAGCAAAGCAAGACACGCCGAGGGCGCCGAGGCAAGAATAACGGCGGGAAGAAGAAGGGCAACACCAACAGCAAAGCCAGCACGGGCATGTCCACGGTCGAGGGGGAGGGTGGCATGCAGAAGGAGGGTGGCGGGAACAAGAAACGGCGGCACAAACGTTCCATTAAGGGCGCCAACAGCAGCAGCAGCAGCAGCAGCAGCAGCAGCAGCAGCAGCACCAACGACCCCAGCACGGACACTACTGCTGCTGCTACTGCTGCTACTGCCACCAACCCCAGCCCCACCACGCCCGTGCCTGCCCCTGCTGCGAATAACTCCCTCGCTTCTTCTGCCTCTGCGACGGAGGGCAAGCTGGCCCACGAGGCGGACGTGAGCAAGAGCGGGCCTGCCACCACCAACAGCAACAACACCAACAATAGCAACAATAAGGAGGAGGAAATCAGCAGCAGCAACATCAATAAAGGTAAACCCAAGCCGACTACTACCGTGCAGCAGCAGCAGCAGCAGCAACAAGAGCAGCAAGAGATTCACCCTGCCCCGACGTCCGAGGTCCCAGCCGAGGAGTCTCAAAATGAGCAACTTCTCTTTCCTTCCCTCCCTTCCCCCTTACCAGCTTCCTCCACTCCTGAGATCGCGTTGACGACGGCGTCCGCATCTCAGGCCGTGATGGTCGCGGAAGAGGGGAAAGAAGAAGCCCTCCCTCCTTCCATTCCTTCCTCCCTCCCCTCCTCCCTCCCTCCCAACACATCTAATGAGCTCGCCTTGACGACGGCGCCGGCGCCTCAGACCATGGTGGTTGCAGAGAGAGAAGAGGAAGAAAAAGAGGGAGAGGAGAATAACGAGGGAGGAGTAATTGTGTTGGATGATGCGTTAGTGCTGATGGAGAAAGGACAGGAGGGAGGGGAGGGAGGGAGGGAGGGAACGGAGGAGCCCAAGGCCGAGGAAGAGGCTTTGGATGCCTTGATGGAGGAGGAGGAGAAAGAGGAGGAAGAGACGGGCGAGAGCCCCCCGGTGGTGCAGCAGCAGCAGCTAGAAGCAAAGGAGGGAGAAGAGGAAGTAGAGGAGGAAGAAAAAGAGGAGGAACGCGAGGAGGAAGAGAAAAAAGAGGAGGAGGAATTTCAGCAACAACAGCAGCTCATTTCCCGCGCGGTTACCCCTTCTCATTCCCCTACTTCCCGTACTCGCTCCCCCATCACCGCCAGCCCTGCTACGCACGCAGCGGAAACAAAGGAAGCGGATGAAGATTACCTCGAGTCGCCGCCCTCCTTCTCCCCGGCCTTCAAGAAGGCAGTCCGCGTCTTCCTCTCCCCCTTTGAGGTGGCCGAGAAGATTTTGAGCGGGGTCTTGGCGGTGGCGAAGAAGGGAGGGAAGGCTTGCATGGCCTTTGGGCGGGTGGCACGGCGTTGCGTGGATGGGGCGAAGTCCTGCGCTAAGGCCGGTGCGATGTGGGCAGGCCAGGTATTGGCGGCTCAATTGTTTTAGAGAGTGAGCGAGGGAGGGAGGGAGGGAGGGGGGTAATGCGAAAAATAAGACTGTTGATGAGATGTCTGTACCTGTTTGTTGTTAATTTTGTAGTGAAAGATAAGACTGCAAGAGGAACAGAAGGAAAAGAAACTGAGTTAGCGAAGGTAGGAAAAAGAGATGGAGTCAAACGAACGAGATAGATCTGGAAAGAGAGAAAGAGAGAAAAGTGACGGTCCCTAGAAAGGGACAGAGTGATGGAAGGGAAGAGGAAGAAAAGAGGGGAGGAGAACAGGGATATATTAATATAATTAAGTGTATTCAAACGGGAGATTCGTAGTAGATACGCAGAACAGTAACTTGTTTGAATTTGGCAGGACTGCATGAGAGGAAAAGCGGAATTTCTTATCTTGTGTGGTTGTGTGAAAAGAAAGAGGAACTGCTGCTTTGTAGAGGTTGCGCGAGTGAGTGTCTGGTGAAGACAGGAAGGAGGAAGAACTAAATTCAACTGAGAGAAAAAATGAGACAGAAGAAACGAGGAAGAAATGTAGGAAAGGAGAAAATAAATGGGGAAAGAGAGGACGTGCTGAAGGACAGAGAGAGCACGAGAAAGAAAATAGCGTCCTAAAATGATTCAAAAACAAGACATCGAACAATCTGTGCAAGACACAAATACAAAAGTACAAGTAATCTCGACCCAAACAAAAAGGCCCCTGCAAAGAAGGGAAATTGCTTTAGCCCACTGGTGTCCTGCCTTTCTTCCAGAATTACTTTTTTCAAGTTTTCTTCGATTGTCTACTTGAGCTCTTTCTTGAGCCGCATGCGCGTAGAAGGCTGTCATTATCCGTTTAATCTTTGCCGCTTCTCTTGCCACAGACGTCCGTCTCTGTAAACGCGAATCAGGAGGGGGGGAGGGAGGGAGGGAGGAGGTTTTCCCAGACACAGAGAGAGAGAGCGAGACGAGACCAAAGGTAAAAAGTACGAAAGAAGGAACATCAGCATTAAAAACAAATGTGCCTAACAGCAATGGCAGCAAGTAAAGCGGCTGCATATGCGTAAGTCACTCCTCTGTGTGTATTGTGGGAGAATGGGCCGCCTGCCCCTAGGAAGGTAAGAGAGGTCACAATAGGCGAACGGAGGCTCGAGGATGATAAAAGGGAGGACAAAGGAAACGCAAAACTACGTCAGAAACAAAAGCCATCAATCTACCAAAGCACTGACTACGTACATCCACAGAACAAACACTTCGCAGCACTGCACGTTTGTCCTTTGGCGGCTCGGCACGCATCTGCAGCAACCAGCGGAAAACACCATCACTCAAACCGGGGCAGCCGTAATGCCTCCGCTTCCGCGTCTCGCCGCCGTTCGTTGCTGGTCCTCCGTGAGGCCGTGCATGCCCCTTCTCGTTCCTCTTGCCCTGTTTGTCTTTCTCTCTCCTGATGCTTGGCCACAGGGGCATGGCTTCAGTGCCGTGTGTCTGTTGCCAGCATCAAGACGATGAAGCCAGGGATTGGATGGCTGGGGGCTTCTTCACACGCCTCCCTCCCCCCCTCCTCTCCTTGCTCACCACCTCTCGTTTGCCAGAAAGCCATCCTCATCCTCACACACAACACACTCACTCGTCCTCTTTATCCTTCACAACCACACGCACACGCTCCTCGTCCACCTTTTCGTAGCATCTAAACCATGGGGAAGGGGTAAGTCCTTGGGCAGGGTTGGTGGGGGTAGGAGGCAAGGGGAAAGAAGAAAAGGGAGGATGACGATGATGCTGCTGCTACTTGTGCTTGTACGTAAAGATGCATGGACGTGCGTCTCACCACCTCTCCTCCACCACCACCCTCTCTCTTCTCTTCCTTACAGTAAACCCGCGGGGTCCAACGCCGGGCGCAAGCTGCGGGTGCACAGGCGAAATGAGAAGTGGGCAAGCAAGACGTGGAACAAGGCGCACTCCGTCACGCACATGAAGGCCAACCCTCTCGGTGGGGCCGCCATGGCCAAGGGCATTGTCCTCGAGAAGATGTGAGTACTGCTGCTGCTGCTGGAGGTGGTGGAGGTGGTGCTGCTGCTGGTTGGGCAGGGAAAATATTGTGCCTGCTGCGCAAGAGAACTAGGACTGACTTCTTCTTTTCTTCTCTCTCCTTTCCCTCTCACAGCGGTATTGAGGCCAAGCAGCCTAACTCCGCTATTCGTAAGTGCGTGCGAGTACAATTGATCAAGAACGGGAAGAAGATCGCCGCTTTCGTGCCCCGGGATGGTTGCCTCAACTTTGTCGACGAAAACGTAAGTTGTTTTGTTGGTGCTAGACAGGATAGATAGAAGAATCAGACGCAACAGGAAGAAGGCTAACATGCGCCCTTTAATATTTATTTTTTCAAATAAGGACGAGGTGCTGATTGCTGGTTTCGGTCGCTCCGGGCACGCCGTGGGTGATATTCCCGGTGTCCGCTTTAAGGTGATCAAGGTCTCGGGCGTCGGCTTGCTCGCGCTCTTCAAGGACAAGAAGGTGCGTTTAATTTACACAGAAAAAGAGGGAGGGATTGAAATTAAAGGAATAAAATCACTGACTTGCCTTTCTCCTTTCTCTTCTCTTCATCATCACAGGAGAAGCCCCGATCGTAAGGTAGAAGCAAAGCTCGTCGTCAAAGAGAGTTAGCAGCAGCAGCAATAGCATCCAGCAGCCGCAAGGTGGGCAAGGAGGACCTCTCTTATTTCTTGTCTTGTAGCCAGGGCCTGAACGGACGCCCACCAACAACAAAATATGTCTTAAAACACGAACGCATGAGGGGTCGCAGAGTGGGACGGGACGGAGGGACGAGGGTGGGGTAGAGGGATAGGGTGTGTTTGTGTGTGCCTAGCCTCCTTCTCTCAGACGAAAGAAAGGAAAGACCGGCGGAGTTCTGATTCTCTACGCTTTGTTTCTTGCTTTTTGTGATGGAATGAAAATGTGCCAGTGTGGTTTATGTGTTTTGTTTTCCTCGGTGCAGTGCTCCTCTTTGCCCTCCTCAGGTCTGGCCCATGGCTTTGGAGTAGGAATAAATGCAGATGGCAGGCTCCCAACCCAGAAGCGCCCACTAACCACGCCAACGTCCTTGCCTTACGTCTGTTAAACGTGCGTTTTCTTTGCCTTTGTCCCGAAAGGCATACAAAAAGAGCGCTCCGCTCTCATTCCCAAAACAACCTCCCCTCATTCACGCAGTCAATCAACGGCCACGGCCAGGATTTGACGGGGCCGCGCCGAGTTGCCTTGCACCCCACCACCACCACACAAACCAAACAAAGCAGACGCCCCCACTGACACTCCCTTCATGTCCCCCCCACACACGCACACAGGGGCTGAGAGGGCGTGTTGCTGCTGCCACGACAGACGACGGAGCTTGCTGCCAAGCCACCATCATCAGCACATTGCACACACTGCCTAACGCAGCAGCACCATGAGGCAAAGACCAAGACCGCAGCGCCTATGGCTTCTCCTCCTCCTCCTCCTCCTCTCCTTTCTCTCCATCACCACACACGCCCGCTTGCACGACATTTTAAGAAGAAGACCGCCTTCGCCACGGCTCTGGCTTTATTGCAAAGTAAGTAAGAGAGAGGAGGAGCACACCACTTGACGTTGCAGGCATATGCGGCCCCTGCTGGCCCACGAGGTCTTGCGTCTCAATGGTACTATCAGCAAGGTGGAGGAGTAGAAGTGTCTGGGTATCTGTTCTTCTATTGCAAGCCCGATGAGAAAGAAGAAGAGGAGGAGACGCTCGCGGCTTTGGAGGTGCTTGCCCCTGCTCGTAGCATTCGAATCTCACTCTATTCCCACCATCCCCATTCTTACAAACACAGGGCGGCGAGACCAACAGCACACCCACCTCTCACTCTATTCCCACCATCCCCATTCTTACAAACACAGGGCGGCGAGACCAACAGCACATCCACCCCCGAGATAATCGAAGCGCCCGCCCTTGCTGTCCCTCCTCTTCCTTCCTCCCCGCCTACCACCACAAGTACCACCGCCCCCGCCTCCCCCCTCCTCCCCCCATTATCCCCCTCCAAACCACCAAGACGAAGCAAACGCCTGATATTCCGCGATGCCGTCTTTCCCATCTACGGGCGGGAAGTCCGCAAATTCTTTTCCATGGGCATGATTAAATTCCTGATTGTCTTTGTTTTAACTATCACCCGAGACGTGAAAGACACTCTCATCGTCACCAGCTGCGGGGCCGAGTCCATCGCCTTTTTGAAGGTCTACGGCGTCCTCCCCGCCGCCGCTGCATTCACCGTCGCCTATAGCAAGATGTCCAATTCTCTGAGTAAAGACGCGTTGTACTATGCATTGGTCGCTCCTTTCTTCATCTTCTATCTCTTATTCGACTTAGTCATCTACCCCCGCCGCGACCAGCTCCACCCAGCCGCAACCGCCACCTCCTTCCAAGGCCTCTCCTACCTCCTAGGCCTATACAACAACTGGACCTTCGCCCTCTACTACATCGTCTCGGAAATCTACTCCTCCGTTAGCATCGGGCTTCTTTTCTGGCAGTTCGCCAACGACGTCATCACAGTCGACGAAGCCAAAAGATTCTACCCCCTCTTCGGCCAACTCTCCTCCATCGCCCCCATTATCGCCGGGCAATGCGTGGCCCGTGTCGCCGACGGTGGGGATTTTGGCGCCAGCCTCCGTGTTTTAACAGTTCTCACCACCTTGTGTGGAATCGGCATCATGATCCTCTATCGCTACTGCTCCCTCCTCGTCCAAAAAGAAGCGGAGGACGGACTGCTCGATTCCAGCATGGTCAAAAATCTCCAACAACGTCGCCCTCGCCCCCAGCTATCCCTCAAAGAATCCTCCTCTTTCCTCCTCAATTCCCAATACCTACGCTACATGGCGGTGCTCGTCCTAGGGTTTGGCTTGGCGATTAATTTCACTGATATTTTGTGGAAATCGATGGTGAAAGACTACTTCCCCGATAAGCTCGCCTACCAACGGTTTATGGGCTTTTATTCCTCCACTGTAGGGGCTACTACGTTCGTGGTTATTTTCTTTGGGAGTAACATTGTGAAGCACCTCGGGTGGAGGATAGGGGCATTGGCCACCCCTGTGATGATGGCCTTTTTGGCTATTCCGTTTTTTGGCGCTATTTTCCTCAAGGGGTTTGGAGCGAGTACTAAGAAGACGGCTTTACTTGCAGTGGGGACGGGGGCTCTGATGAGTGTGTTGAGCAAAGCAACGAAATATGCGTTGTTTGACCCAACGACACAAATGGCTTATATTCCCTTGGATGAAGAGAGCAAGAGTAAGGGGAAAGCCGCGATTGACGTCTTGGGCTCGAGGGTAGGAAAAAGCTTGGGTGCCCTGCTACTGCAGGCATGTGTGGTGATGTTCGGTTCGGCGATACGAGCATCGTATGTCGTGGGAGGGATGTTTTATATGGTCATTTTCTCGTGGGTTTATAGCGCTAATAACCTCGCGACCATGTTCGAGGCCTTGACGGAACGACCGCCCCGCTCCAGCAGCAGCAGCAGCAGCAGTAGTAGTAGTAGTAGTAGTCGTGGTGGGGAGTTTCCTACTCCTCCTTCTCCGCCCATGCCGCGTTTTGCGCCCGTGGCTGCTGTTCAAGAGGGCGAGGTGCCGGTGGAGGTCCCTTCTTCCTCTTCCTCTGTCCCTCCCTCGTTTTTAGTAGGGGGGTTGAATCCTCACATTGCTCCACCACCCATCGGGGGTCAGGACCAGGGAGCGAGGGAGGAAGAGAGCGAGGACGAGGGGGAGGGAGGATTTATTCTGATAGAAAATGAGGGGAATGCGGCTGCTGCTGCTTTTGATGCGTTTGACGAGCCCGAGCCAGCGGCGGCAGCAGCAGCAGCAGCGGGCGAAACGGAGGAGGTGGAGGAGGAGCTGCCGTCTTCCTTACCAGCAGGAGGAGCAGCAGAGGGATCAACACTAACCCCCCCTCCTTCTGCCTTTGACTCCACGGAGGCGTCGGAGTCTTTTCACCCACCACCCCCTCCTCCTCCTGCCGCCCCAGTCTAGTTTTCGTTTACTCAGCAAAAAGAAGGAAGGAAAAATTAAAAAGCATTTAAGAAATACAGAACAAGAAAAAAAAAGAGAAGAGAAACCAAAAAGCACTCAAATAAATCATCCCACCTTTTGCCACAGGACATTAAAGAAAAGAAGAAAGAGAAAATGGCAATGCAAAAAAGTTTTTAAGTAGTGATAAAAGTAGGACACACACACCCACACCCCCGGGACGTGAGGGAGACGGGCTGCTGCTGACGACCGAGCGAGAGGCTGGTCAAAAACAACAACAAAGAAAGAAAGAAACCGAGTAACATGAACGCGCAAAAACAGATTTATTTCACAACAGATCATGAAATTTTGTCTGGGCTTGTAGCTATCTATTGCTGCTTTTGTTGTGTTCTTGGTGTCTTTCTTCTTTTTGCTGTTGTTAAATCGCGTGGCGGTGGAGAATGAAGTAACTCTGCGTGCTTTGCCTCCTTCACCTTCTATTACCATATTAGCCTCTCTCAACATTAATTATATCATTTCATTGCATGCATTCTCCTCTCTCTTCTACTCCTCCTCCTCCCCCCCCTCCTCGTCCTCGTCCTCCGGAATCACCACGCCCACCGCATCCTTTTCATGGGCAAACTCTAGGTCAATAATCCCCCTCGCTGGGTCCACCCTCAACACATGCACCTCAAACGCCTTCCCCGCCATCAAATCAAACAACCTCCTCGGCCCTCCCTCCCTCCCTCCCTCCCCCCCCTCCTTCCCTCCCTTCTTCCAATCCCCCGGCAGCCTCACATAGCTCCTCAGCCCCACGTCCGGGAGCATCACCTCGGTGCCCGTGCCTGTGGCAGTAGCAGTAACAACCGCATATGCCTTCCCAGCCGCCTTGGCCTTCGACGCACAATACGTCGAAAAAGTCTCTAATAAAACTTTACTCCTACTCACTGACCGCAGTTTCTGCGAGGCCTTACTCTGCCAATTCACCTGTGTCATTCTCTGAATCACCTCATTTTTCGATAATGGCGCTTGGCCCTTCAACACAGACACTACTTGATGCTGCACCAATACATCAGTATACCTTCTCAAAGGGCCAGTCCCAAATCTCGCCGCATCCAACCCCCCCGAAACCGAGCCCGGCGCAAGCGGCAACGTCACACTATGAGCCTTCAAGAAACGACGACCCGCCTCCGAATAAAGCGCTAAAAATTCATCCACCATCAAATGAGCAGGGGTCCTCTGAAAGGAAATCGCTTCGAGCTCCCCGTCATTATTCCTCTTCACCCTCGACACGCGCTTGCCGTCCGAAAACCTTCTCTTCGTCATCCCCCTCCGTGCCGTGGAGGCCTCTAATAACACAGCCAAGTCAGCAGTAGCCTTCCTCCTATAAGCAGGGACCTGTTCAGGAGAAGCAGCAGCAAGCAAATCATTCGCCTCATCGTACCTAATCCTCGTAATCGGCGGAATCAAAGATAACAAAAACCGTATATTAACCACCCCCCCATCCTTCCCCAACGTCACCGCCGCCGTCACACACTCATTCACCTCCCGATCACTCAACGACGCCGCCTGCAACGCCTGAGGCGGAAGCAAATGCAAAGGCCCATCAGGCAAATAAAGAGCCTCCCCCCTCTGTCTCGCCAATGCCTCCAACTCCGGCGCACTCTCTAACAACGGCTGAACATCAGCGATATGAATCAAGATCTCCCCCGTCTCCGGATCAAACCCCAAGGCATCATCTGCGAATTCAGAGCCAGGAGGGTCAAGAGCATATGCCCCCAAGCCCGACTCTCGATAGTCATGTCGACCATGAGGCCCCTTCCTCCCCGGTCTATTAGGCGTAGCCACCTTCTCTAACGCCGCCCTTCGTTTTTGCGTCTTACTCAAAACCTCCTTTGCTAGCTCCAGAATCTCTTCCGGCCAGGGAGTAGCAGCACTCTGAGCCGCTGCAGCTGCAGCCGCCATGTCTGCCTGTTGCTGCTGTCCACGGCCTGCCCCAGCAGCACCGCCTTTTTTCTCGGTCCAGTACCCAGCCCGGAGGAGGATGGTTTTCGCTCCTTCGGGCGTGGCTGTCTCCCCTAGAGCTTTGAGAACTTGTTTTGACGTAGCGGAGAGGCCTTCGACGCCCGCGCCCAAAGCGAATACTTCCAAGTGATGCAGCATCCGCCATTGAGATGCGTCCCACTGTGCGGACCCAGCAGCAGCACCAGCAGCAGCAGCACCAGCAGCAGCTTCTTTCTCCCCTTCCTCCTCATTCTCCTCCCCCTCAGAGGAAATCAACAATTTGCGTTTCTCCTCCATGTGCCGCACGGCCTGCATGAACGACAAGACCTCTCGAGAGTGCACCACTGACTGCTCCAGCGGCTTGAAGCCCTGCCCCACCACCACCAGCAACTCTTCCCCCACCCCTACCTCCTCCTTGCTCTCAACGGTAGGCACGCTCCGTTTAAATCGGAATGTCTCCGACGCCAACAGAATAGCAGCGGCGTAGCGTTGGGCAGGGGTAACTCGTGGCAGGCGCAAGGAAGTTGCCTTGATAACACTGCTCGACCCTCCCTCCTCACCAGCCTCTGCTGCTGCTTCTGCATCTGCTTCACGGATTCTCTGTTGCTGCTCCCGTTTCAAGGCCGCTTCGTAATCGGCCCGTTGAAAGAGGAAGGCGGCCAGATGGTGGGAATCTACCGGGGCCTTATCCCTCTTCCACCTCAGCATGGCCAACGACCAAAATGCTTCCAATGACAACGCACGAGGCGTCAAGCTCTTCATCGCACTCGCCGCCCGCAGCCTCAACGCCGCCCAGGCCTCAGGCGTGGTAGGAGGAGGGGCGTTGGAGCTCGGCACCAAGAAGCTATTAATCTCATCATCCTGCTCTTCTTGCGTGCCCGCAGGCTTGCTCTCAGCCCACACCCCCGTCACTTGCCCCACGTCCAAGGTGACAGTCTCCCCATGCTCAAACCGCACTTTAATCGAGGCCTTTTTTACACGTCCCGCGTAGTTCCCAAAGGCCAGCTGGCCGGCCCGCCATACCTCCAAGGGGGTCTCGGGCAGTAATTCGATGGGGCTAGGTCCACGAGGCGGGAGCTTCTTCGCCTTGGTCTTGGTTTTTTTTTGGCCGGCCCCGCCCATCATCATGTGCTTGAATTCGGCTGCCATTGCGGCCTCGTCCTCCTCCGTAAACTCCCCTTCCTCGTTCTCCACTTCCTCCTCCTCCTTGAGGGTGGCGAAGCGACGGGTCTGCATCGTAGGGCGTAGCGAGGCTGTGGTTGCCGCTGCTGCTCCTGCTGCTGCTACACGGGGAGCGCAAGGAGACGGCATTGACGACACAGGTGGCCGCACGATGAAGGCTTGTGCTTGTTGTGCCACGCCCAAGGCCAGGGTGAGGCCTAGGACAAGCAAGGGTCGTGGACGCAGCAGGCTGCCTGATGTGGTGGTGTGGAGGGGGGCGGCGCTGCGGTCGAGGTCGTCGTTCTCTATCCCGCCTCTTCTCCGCCTCCTTGACCGGCCCCCGGCTTGGCATGGTGAATGCATGGCTGCCCTCCTCCTCTGCCGCGCTGTGGGTGGGTTCGGGTGGGTGGATGGGTGGTGAGATTGTGAGATTGAGGTCGTGTGGGCCGCTCAAAATCGATGCTTGGATAGTATGGATGCTTGGCCAGAATGAAATGAATGCACGCCTGACAAACGCAGCACGGCCTGGAACCACCTAATACACTACAAACGCAGGAATCTCTTGCTGCCATGGATAGCGATGAGGGTCCATTGCGCAGCTTTTCCCTCGCTGCAAGCAGGCAAGCGGCGCCCTCACCTCAGCAACCAACGGCCTCTTCAAGAGGCACTTGTTCCACCGTAACCCAGACCTTCTACAGGCCCCGCTCCAGCACCACAGCGCCCGCGACGTCGTCCACAAGCTCGCTTTGAGGTTGGGAGGCTGCGCTGGCGGGTGCGGTCCGTCCGCCGGGTCTCCAAGCCTCGGGCATACCACGCACACCAACGCTCTCCCCGCCAGCCTCAACAGCTAAACGCAATATTGCACTAAGTGCTTGTGCCGCTTGCGCCCTCCGTGCCCTGCTTGCAGAGAGCCCAGAACCACCTTGCCGGGGCGGCAACTGCATTGTCCTGGAGACCGTTTTTGCGGGCGTGGTGGTGCTGACCTCTGTCGCGCCTGTCCGCCGCGAGATGCTCTCTTGCAGGCCGCCCATGCTCACCTCAACAGCCCCCCTCCTGGACCATACACTCACGCACTCTCACCATCCCTTCTACACACAACCGCATCCACGACAACAGGCACAGACCGAGGTTGAGACGCACACAGACAGGTCCCAGTCAGTCAGTCATGTACACGCCTTCTTCCTCCTCGTCTTCGTCCCCGGCAGGCATGCGGCGGGTGCAGGCACTAAGTGCGGCGGGCAGCTCGTCGGGGGACAGCAAGACAGCAGCCGCCCGTATTTTGGGCTCGGGTACGGCAGGGATTTTTGAGCTGGTACGTTTGATTCACATGATGGTTTATGTCGCGTCTCTTTGTTGCCTTTGTGCTTGCCACAACCCTGTAAAATACCTAAGACTCACCGCCCCCTCTTCCACCACATGTCCCACTCTCAACACAGGCATTGTTCCATCCCTTCGACACGGCCGCCAAGCGACTGATGAGCTGGGAAGGCCGCATTATCGTCTCGGGCCAAACAATAACCAACCTCAACAACGCCGTCTTCCGCAAGCAAGCATCCGCCGCGCCCCTCGCCAAGTGGATGTCCCTCTTCCCCGGTGTCTCCTTCGGTGCCGCCTACAAGGTCCTGCAACGTGCTTATAAATTCGGTGGGCAGCCGTTCGTCCGTGATTATCTGACGATGTATCATAAGGATTTTTTTGACGATTCGTTTGGGAAGCGGAATGGGAAGACCATGATTTATGCGACTGCTGGTTCCATTATGGGGGTGGGTGAGATTGTGCTGCTGCCGCTGGATGTCCTCAAAATCAAGGCGCAGACCAACCCGGAAGCGTTCAAGGGGCGGGGGTTTATGAAGATAATTTCGGACGAGGGGATGAGTCTTTATAGGGGGGCGAGTTGGACGGCGGCTAGGAATGCCCCTGGGTCGTTTGCGTTGTTTGGCGGGTCGGCGGCGATGAAGGATTATGTGTTTAAGCTGGAGAAGTACAGTGATGCCACTTTCTTTCAGGACTCCATGGCGAGTGTGGCGGGAGCCGTGGCTTCTATTACGGTGGCGCAACCCTTGGTGAGTAAGGAAGAAGGGAGGGAGAAGGGGTAATTTATGTGTACTTTTCCCCCCCGCATATTTTTCCACACACACACTCACCCCCTCACCCCCCTCCTCCTACCCTCCCTCCCTCCCCTCTCTCCCTAGGATGTCATCAAGACGCGTATCCAAAAGCGTGATTTCAGCGACA
>Ga0209390_10006831_pt1 | contig 14993 bp, 18 predicted proteins | sample BON01_FD_187212 | JGI IMG/M metagenome (GOLD analysis project Ga0209390, IMG submission 187212) | Freshwater microbial communities from Lake Bonney liftoff mats and glacier meltwater in Antarctica - BON-01 (SPAdes) (version 2) | ecosystem: Environmental > Aquatic > Freshwater > Ice > Glacier... | reverse complement strand
TTGTCGATTGCCATGGCCGGAATCTTGGTCAAGCTGTTGATGCCGCCCAGCACCGATGCATTCAGGTCTTGCCCGGCTTCCAGCCAGGTGCGGCTTTTTTCGGCAAAGCCTTTCATGAACTCATCAATGCTGACTGGTTTTTTGGAGAGGCGTCCTGCCAGAAAATCGTCTATTTGGCTCATGGATGTACCCACTGGTTATGCTTACCAGCAAGCGTGCCATCCTTGCCACGGTTTACCGCACCCGTCCCCACGACAGCACCATCACCTGTACGCACTGCGCAGGACAGATGTCATACTGCGGCTTGCGAGTCGCAGTCCTTTGGGGTGTGGGCTGCCGGTTTTATCCGACGATCTACATCACGTTGGCTTTATTTTCAATGAATACACGTTCCGCAAATAATCTGGTGGGAACCGCTGGCGAATATTACGTCTGTGCAGAGCTTTGCAGGCGTGGATTTTTGGCGCTGCTCACGCCGAAAAACAACCCACTATTTGATGTTGTGGTCACCGACCAAGACGGTAGCCGATCAGTATCTATTCAGGTCAAAACAAGGTCAGTTCACAATACACAGGGCTGGAAACTCGGCACCGATATATCAAAAGGCTATGCACCGCCCAGCTTATTTGTCGTGCTCGTCAATCTCAATGCCAGTGGCCTGCCAGATTTTTACGTCTATGAGTATCCGCTTCTTTCTGCGCGTGTTGCTCAGGTTTATCATGCCTATATCAGCAAGCCAAAACGTGACGGCTCCCCAAAAAAGGAAGTTGGTTTTCGTTGGTTCGATGAGGTGTCTTTCAATGACGACGACCGATCAAGAAAAAACAATTGGCAACCAATCATCAATGCCTTGGCCCCAGCCTAACCCTACATTCGAGCGGGACTGCGAAAAAGCGCGCAGCCCCTCAATTTGAACGTTAGAGCGCATAGTCCGCAACCATGTCCACCAAAGAAGACATCCTCGAACAACTGGTCGAAGAATACTTACTTCATCAGGGCTACTTCGTTCGTCACAACGTCAAGTTCCTGCCCCGGCGAGATCACCCAGATTTCATATCGAATCAAGATTCAAACCATAGCGATATTGACGTCATCGGCTATCACCCTCTGTTGACTGGCGTCGATCGTGTAAAGGTGGTCAGTTGTAAGAGCTGGCAAGGCGGCTTCGATCCGGCAGTCGAGCTAAGGTACATTGAGCAGAAAATGGTCACTCGGGGCCGTGAAGCATGGAAAAGCTTCCGTGAACTAGTGGTCCCAAAGTGGTCAGAAGCTTTTTTGTCGGCTGTTGAGTCCGCAACTGGCCAGAGAGAGTTCACATACGTCCTTGCCGTTACGAAGATTGTCGGAAGTAGGGCCGTTTGGGAAAGTAATAAGTCCTTTTCCCAGGCGCTTGAGGGAAACCCGATCCGCATCCTTGACCTTCGGGAGATGCTGAACGCAATATCGCCGGTATTGAGCACAACACTTGCAGGTACCGAGGTTGGTCGTATGCTGCAACTTTTCAAGGCTGCGGGTATAAGCATTGAGTCAAAAAATGCGCTCTAAACCTATCTCCAATGAGCAAGAAAATCTACTACCTCCCGGGCCACGGCGGTCAGCTTACGACTGGTCTTGGCGAAGCGCTCATCAGTAGAGGATTTGGCATCTATGGACGGGAGACCCGTGGTGACTTTAAAAAACTCCGATTCATGGAGCAGGCACACCTAATATCCGACGACCTCACCAGAGACTTCTATGGGCCGGATGACCTAGTTATCGCCAACTCATACGGTGCATACTTGTTCCTGCATGCTCAGTCTTTGATTCCAGCTCTCAAGGGCAAAGTGATTCTGCTGTCGCCAATCGTTGGCGAGTTTTCAGACGCCGACAACACAGGTCTTGGCTTCATACCGCCATATGCGGAGCGACTGTTCGATTTGGCTCAGCGTGGTGAACTACCAGCGCCAGCCCACTGTGAAATTCATGTCGGTGAAAACGACTGGCAAAGCCGACCCGAGAACGTGAAGAGACTTGGGGAACTGCTTGGGGTGGGAGTCTTCGTTGTGCCTGAAGCTGGGCATATGCTTCCTAGGTCTTATGTCTCGGATTTGCTAGACCGATGGTTGACATGGCATCTGTAACCAGTAGCGCGATTGAATCAAACCCCTTATAGTACAACTATCGCAACATGACCTACAGGCGGTTCAACATGGTTTATCCGACGCAATTGATGTCTTTGTCTTGTGCTGGCTTTACGGCACGTCGGACAAACGCTGATTGTTAGGGAGCTCGGATGACGCGCAAGGTGGCACTAGACACGAACTGCCTCATCGATCTTGAAGAGAATCGTCCAGATGTCCGTCACGTCAGGACTCTGATCGAAGCTTGGAAAAAGGGAGCGATCGAACTAGCGGTAGTTGCAGTTAGTGCATCCGAGAACCAGCCCAACGGCACGGCGAGTCTGGACTTTGGCATGTTTGAGGCAAAATTGAACAATGTCGGGCTAGCTGGTGTGCATCATCTCAACCCATTGGCGATTTGGGACGTCTTCTATTGGGATCATGCACTGTGGTCTTCTGCCGAAATGGAGGCTTTGGAATTGAAAATACGGGGGATTCTCTTTCCGGGTATCTCCACAGCACCGCCAGTGAACGTAAACGAGAACTCCGTGTGGCGGAATCACATATGTGATGTCCTGGTTGCATGGTCTTGCATTCACCACGGTTGGGAATCTCTCGTCACTCGGGACAAGAATTTTCACGACCACAAGGCTGAACTCGCCGCGCTCGGGCTTCGCGAAGTTCTTTACCCAGCAGATGCTGCTCAGAGATATGCGCCCTAACGACGCGATCGACAGCGACGATTATTCAGCGCCGCTACGCGCGCCGATCATTGCGCGTCATCACGGACGTTGGGCCGGCACGCTACGGGGCCAGTGCCGGCGCTGAGAGGTGTCCCAGATAAAAGGGGTTGGCCCCTTTTCATTCTTTCATTATTTTGAACCACGCCCTTTCCAGTGCGCAGGCTATAGTTGCCCCTACCGACATCGCCCGCGTACCCCAAGGAGGATTCATCCATGAAAAGTTTGACCCGTTCTTTGTTGCTGGCGCTGGCACTCACCACGGGCGCGTGGGTGCCTGTGCAGGCGCAAACGTTTGAGCAGTCGTTTGCGGCCTATGAACGCAAGGATTACCGCACGGCTTTTGCAGGGTTTAAAAAGCTCGCCGAGCAGGGGCATGACAGCGCGCAGACCAACCTGGGCTTAATGTATGCAAACGGCCAAGGCGTGCCCAAGGACGAGCAGCAAGCCGTGGCGTGGTATCGCAAAGCCGCCGAGCAGGGGCATGCCACCGCGCAGTTCAACCTAGGCCTGATGTATCGCACCGGCCAAGGCGTGCCCAAGGACGAGCAGCAGGCCGCAGCGTGGTACCGCAAAGCCGCCGAGCAGGGGCATGCCAGCGCGCTGAACAACCTGGGCTTCATGTATGGCAACGGCCAAGGCGTGCCCAAGGACGCGCAGCAAGCCGCAGTGTGGTACCGCAAAGCCGCCGAGCAGGGGGATGACGGGGCGCAGAACAACCTGGGCCTGATGTATGCCAACGGCAGGGGCGTGCCCAAGGACGAACAATCAGCTTATTTCTGGTGGCTGCTGGCCAGCGCACAGGGGAATCAAGGTGCGGTAAAAATGCGTGATATTGTGGAGCGCATCTTGTCACCCGAGCAACGCGCCGCCGCCGAAGCCTCCGCGCGCGACTGGAAGCCTAAAACCGCCGCGCAGTCCAGCGAGGTCCCTGGGGGGAAGTAGGGGTTTAGGCGTGCTTCAAAATCGGGTTTTTCCGGGTGGTCATCGGTTTCATGCAGGCCGGGGCAATGGCGCTGCACAAACGGCAGCACGCGGGGCAGATCGTAGACAAGCGAGGTATTCACCCCCCAAGCGTGCCATCCTTGCCACGGACTATTCGTAGCCCAGCGCTATCAGTTTTGCCTTCTTCTGCCCAGGTGACTGGTTTTTGTCATTCATGATGGCAATCGCTTTGGGGTCGGTAGTTATGTCCTTTCCCGCAAAACTACCAGTCGCCTCACCCTGCCCCTGCGTCCAGCGTCCGTTTTTCTTGGCAAAGCCCATCGAGGTCATGACCTCATCAGCCGCCTTCACCGACTGCGCTGCAGGCATCATGTTCTTGAGTCCTGCCGACACAAAGCCCTGATGGATTGTCTCGGGCGAGTTCGATTGGCGGGTCAGCGCCATTCTCAGCGCCGAGGCCATATCGGGCGCCTCGCCAAACTTGAGTAACGCGCTGGCCAGCTTGACCTCAGAGGGCGCATTCTTGTCGCCACTCAGGCCGCTTTGGATTGCGGTCAGCTTGGCCTGTATCGCCTGCTGCTGCGCCGGGTCATCGGTGTTTGCCAAGCCCAGTTGCAACGTACCCACCGTGGCGGCCAACTGGCGCACTGACGCCTGAGAATCAAACTCTGCTTTCGCACGCCCGCCTGCGGCTTGCGACAGGCCAAGCGTGCCGGTTTGGTAGGTCGCCAGTCTCGCGGCCGCGTCTTCTTCATTCTTGAACCTGCGATCGACATCGCCGCGCGCAATAGCAGCCTTCTCGTCGTCGCGCGTCCGGTCGATTAGCTTGGCCGGGTCCATCCGGTTCACCAACTGGTAAAACATGTCTTCCTTACTCTTGAACGTGACGCGGCCCGCCTCCTGTTTTGTGTTCTGGTCTGACTGTATGCCGGTCAGCGTGCCGTCCTCGTTCTTGACGATCTGGTAGTTCATGCCATCGTTGTAGTTCGTCGTCATGAACTTGCCAAGTCCATCCATATCGCCAGCGGCATAGAAGCCGCCCAGCGCGCGTTTGGCATTGGACTCTTGCTGCGTCTGCTTACCTTGCTCATTTGCCCGCCGCGCCTGCTCCAGAAGCAATGAGTCCCGCTCTTCAATACCTGGCTGCGCCTGTTCTTCCCGCGCGAAACGGGTTGCAGCTTGCTGATCTATCACCACCTGCCGAGCATCCTGCGCCACCTGCCGCACGCCCTGCTGCGCCTGCTGGCGGTACTGCATCGCGCCCGTGGCGTCGCCATATTTCTCCATCACCCCGGCCATGGCATTCTGACGCGCACCCAACACTTGAGCCTCTGTCATGCTCCCGCTCTGGCGCTTACCCAAGAAGTCGGTCACGCCGCGCTGCGCTATCGTGAATGGTGCTGGCGTCTGCATTGCCCCAATCGATAAGTTGGCCACGCCGCGCTGCCCAAGGGCGGCTGGCGCAGGCGTCACAACATCGGCATTCTGTATCTCAAAGTTGCTACCCACCTGGTAGCCGCCCTTGTCATCCGCTGTCACCGAGTAATACGGCGTGCCGTCTTCTTTTTTGGCATTGGCGATAGCTTCAAGCTGCTGGCCGTCCTCAGCCGTAAAGCCCTGCGACTCCTCCGGTGTTGCCTTGGCAATGCCGGCCATGTCGTAGTCCTTCATCGCGCCTCTCGCCAGGCCATAGGTCGTCTGGAACGTTTTGAGGAAATCGGCTGTGTTGTTGTTGCGGTTTCGTGCCATGTTGTTGACTCCGGTTTCTCAATCGTTCAAAAATGCGTACTGCCGATCAATCTCGATACGGATGACCTTCATGTTTTTGCGATAGTCCTCGAACTTGGCGGGGTGGTACTGCTTGAGGTACTCAGCCCGGCCCTCATCCCACCAGGCGGTGCAGCCCATGCACTCAGGCGCACGCTTTGCGCCGCGCTCATAAAACTTGGCCAACGGCAGTGCGTTGTCGCTCAGGTACTTCGATACCTGCTCGCCGGTCCACGACTGAATCGGGTACAGCACCTCAAACCCATCGCTCACGTCACCCGAGCGCATCGGTTGCTTGGCGTATTCGTCATCGCGTTGGCCACGCACCAGTAGCGTGATGCCGCGCTCCAGCATGGCCCGGTTCATGGGCAACATCAAGTTTTGCACGCAGCACTCGTAGCGGCCGACGACCTTGACCTCTCGGCCCGAAACCAAGCGCCCGAACTGGCTGTTGTCAACCGGCACCAGATCGCTGGCCAGCCCTACCTGCTCCCGGTAGCCGCTGACATCTGAGCGAATCACCACCAAGTCAACCCCGGCGGCTAACAGGTCTCGACCTACGGCGGCCACCACGGCGCGCGTTTCCGGGAACTGGTCGCCGGTATCCAGGTGGATGACCGTCATAAAGTACCAGTAAGGCCGCAACAGGTACAGCGCCGCCGTTGAATCTCGCCCGCCCGAGAACTGGAAGGCGATGCGTTTGTGCCGCGCAAACGCCGAAGCCACCGGGTCAGTTGTCATATAAACGCCGCCGCAATGCCGGCCCCTGCACCAAGGAAGGCCCCGGTGTTGTCCTGCTTTTGGGTATTGGCGTACAGATTGCCCTGCGTGCCGTACATGCCGCCCGCATTGGCCCCCATTTGCCCCGCCACCTGAGCCGCACCCCCAGCGCCCGAGTTCAAGCCAGCCAGGCCGGTATTGGCAATGCTGATGCCGCTGGCTGCCATCCCCATCGCCGGGTAGCCTGCCAGCGAGTTGCTGGCCCGGTCTGTCAGCGCACGGCCCTCCATGCGGGCGCCGACTCTAGCATTGGTTGACGCGCCAGCCAGAGCCGCGGCTTGCGCCATGGAAGTCTGGTTGCCCATGGCCAGAGCCCGACCACTGTTCGGGGTGATGCCCATGCGCGCCATGGCCCGGCCACTTTGCTCACGCACACTGGCAAAGCCCTGATTCACATCGGCGCCCGCCTGAGCCGCTAATTCATTGGCGCGACCTTCCGTATTGAAGCTCTTGGCCTCTGCGATCTGGGTGTCTTGCAACCCCTGCAGCGCACCGCGCCGCCCTATCGACCAGCTGCGGTCATCCTGCGCTTGGCCGTAGGCGGTCTTGGCGCTGTCCAGGCCAAACTGCATTTGCTCTTTTTGCAGCGGCGCCATCTCGGCAGAATTGCCCATGATCGACTTGATCATGTCATCCTGAATGCCCATCGACTTGAGCTGCCCCTCGACCAGACGCGGGTCGGGTGGTGGAGAGGAGCTGCCGCCTTTGCTGCCGTAAAGAATCAAACCGACCGCCCCCATGTAGGCGGTGATCCAGCGGTACAGTGGTTCAAAAAAACTGATCAACATCATTTTTCCTTGTCGCCGATAAATCGGCAGTCTTTTCGCCACATCGCGTAAATAATCACGTCCCCACCATCGGGGGCAGCACCCTTGAGTCGTGTCTCTTCCTTGAACCCAAGGTGCTCATCAAAGCGCTGGGCTGCAAGATTGCTGGCATTCACGTAGCCGCTAATCCGGTTGACCCGGCAGATGTTGAACGGGTAAGCAAAGCAAGCGAGCAGGTAAGCCCGCGTCATCCAGCGCGCGCCTGGCTGGGCCGCTACATGCATCCAGACATTGGCACCATTGAAACCGTCGAACAAAACCCCAGCCACTAATTTCTCGTCTGCCACCAGCCCAATAGCCACCATGTCCCCGGTTTCATGCAGGCCAGGGCAATGGCGCTGCACAAACGGCAGCACGCGGGGCAGATCGAAGACAAGCGAGGTATTCACACCCCAAGCGTGCCATCCTTGCCACGGATTACCGACAGCGCCTACGCATCGGGCCTATCACGCCCAGGGTGCGGATTGGGATTGAAAATTCTTGTGCCGGTGGTTCGATTCCGCCCTAGGGGCCACCAGATTGAAAGCCTCACTTTTTTTCGAGAGTGGGGCTTTTTCATGACCGGATAGCGGAGCGACTGGGCGCTGTGCAGCGGTCAAGTTCGGCTTGGGGTCGGTGCAACAACGAGGAGCAACACCTCGCGGGCTGTGGTTTGCGCCGGGCGCAATGGCACTGGGCGGGGTCATAATCTGTCGTAGAGGTAGGGCGATTGAATCAAAATCCCCTATAGTGCAACTATCGCAACACGACCGCCCCACAGGCGGTTCAATCCAACATGGTTTATGAAACTGTTTGAGAGAATGAACGGCCTGTTGCCTGCCTTCAATATCGTCTGGAAAATCTGGTTGCTGGTCCTGCTGATGTGGATTGGGTACAGCCTTCACTTAATTGCCGTCGAAACCTATCACGGCGATTACCCACCGGGCCTGTTAGACCCCGCATCACAGGACAATTTGCCGATCTGCCCGAGTGCAATCTCCCGGACATAAACGCCATGAATGAAAGTGCTTTGCCAGAAACGGTCGAACAAGCAGTTCGGTTGCTCAAGTCGCTCATTGACAAAGGTGAGCAAGACGAAATTACTGCCATGCCAGAGAGCGACCTGATCAGGTTGCACAGGGGGCCGGGCCAATGGATCAGGAACAACATGGGACTGTGGAAGGGCAATGCTCGCTTGCTCGCTGCAACCGGTGAGCGTCACCCAGACGATGCATCAGGTGTGATCATTCAGGCGTTTTGGCAGGTATTGCAGGACGAGCGGACGAAGGTTCATTGACCTTGGCCGCTGCCAGAAATTTGATTGAATGGGTGTCTGGAAGAACTTTTGGTGTGGTTCAAAAAGTAGCGTTTTTTGGTAACACGGACAATGTGAATTTTGGATGATTTGCCTATGACTCAATCGATGATCACACGAAAAGTGTTTCACGGTTTTGAACCACGCCGAAAATCCGCGTTTCAGCCCACTGCTTCCGCAGGAACCACGGCGAAATGACTAAGCCCGTGCCACTGCCATGTCCTCCAATCGGGTTGTATAGGCCGGTGTGCGCCGCTCCTGCTTCATGCTCCAGGCCCTGCGGTCACCATCAAGGCCAGCGCTGGCAATCGTTACCGCACCTCTGCCAAAGCGCAGGTTCAAACCGTCAAGTGCTGTCATAAGCCGGGTTCGCCCCACACTGTCATCACTGGCCTGTTCCAACGCCAGTTCACTTTGTTGAATAGAGTCAGGCCGAATGTCCAGCAGCATGACGCCACCCTGCGCCAGCTTGAAACCTGGGCGATAGATCGCGCGCAATCCCGCCAACGCCGAAGCCACTATCAAAGTTGTATCCGCCGTAGGCCTGCGCAGGGGCACCGTGATGGACTGGCTGTACTGCGGGTCTGTCCTGAATGGGCTGGTTCTGATGAAGCACACCACTTGCCCAGCAAGGCCGCGTTGCTTGCGCAATTTCTGGCTGGCACGGCTGGCAAACTCGGTGATGGCTTCTGCAACCTCGTGCAGTTCTGTGATCGCATGTCCGAATGACCGGGTGCAGGCAATCTCCTGTTTTGGCTTGGGCATACTCTCAAGGTCAATGCAGGGCAATCCATGCAACTCGCGCACGGTGCGTTCCAGCACCACGCTCCACCGCCGTTTGACCATGGCCGGGTCTAGACGCATCAGGTCCAGCACCGTATTGACGCCGCCCTCCATCAGTTGCTTGCTGATCTGCCGCCCCACGCCCCAGACCTCATTGACCGCCGTTGCCGCCAATACTGCCTTCAACTCAGACTGCGATAGCGCCGCCAAATCACAAACCTGCGCGAGGTGGGCGGGATAGCTGCCGGGCTTGCGCTCGGCCGTCTTTGCGATGTGGTTTGCCAGTTTGGCCAGCGTTTTGGTGGAGCCGATTCCGATGCCACACGGGATACCGACCCACTGCAGAATACGGGCGCGTATCTTGTGGCTGCGCTCGACGAGGTCACCGCGTACGCCTGTGAGGTCGATAAAGCTCTCATCGATGCTGTAGATTTCTTGCCGTGGCCCAAGGCCTGCCGCTAGGCTCATCATGCGGTCGCTCAGGTCACCGTAGAGCGCAAAGTTTGCGGACAGCGCCACCAGCCCATCTGACTCCGCCATATGCTTGATCTTGAACCACGGCGCGCCCATGGCAATGCCCAGGGCTTTGGCCTCGTTGCTGCGGGCGATGGCGCAGCCGTCGTTGTTGGACAGCACCACCACCGGGCAGCCGTTCAGGCTGGGGCGAAATACCCGCTCGCAGCTCACATAGAAGTTGTTGCCATCTACCAGCGCGTACATAGGTCACACCGGAAACTGCTTTATGGTGGACCTGACCACGCCCCAGATTTCGATGGTCTGCCCCTCCTTTGGCACGATGTCGGCAAATGTGACGTTCGCGGCCCTCAGTTTGATGCGCCCCGCACGCTGATAGAGGCGTTTAACGGTGAACTCGCCATCCACTACCGCCACCACGATATGACCATGGCGGGGCCGAACGGCACGATCCACCACCATGATGTCGTCATCAAAGATGCCAGCCTCCACCATGGAGTGCCCACTGGCCCGCAAAAAGTAGGTGGCCTGCGCATGCACTACCAACATTTTGGTGAGGTCAATGCGCTGTGCCCCAAGGTCTTCGGCGGGCGATGGGAATCCGGCACACACCTTGTTTCTCAGGAGCAATGCCTGCAAGGGGGCCTGTGAAACTGGCACCGGGGCATTGGCTGGAATAAAGCTGTACATATTCCCAGTGTATAGTCAATCCACACCAAATTCCCCATAGGTCGATTGCCAAGATACGATCTACAGATGTGCAGCCACTATCAAGCCATCAAGGAGCGCGAACGCTACCTGAGCCAGTTTGGCGTGGAGCCACCGGCTGAGTCCGGAAAGTTTGACCTCTGGCCGGGGTACATGGGCACATTTATTCGCCGCCACCCCCATGCAGACGTGGGCGATGAGGCCGTGCCACCGACCGAGGCTGTGAGCGGCATGTTCGGGCTGGTCCCTCACTGGGCCACTGACACCAAGATAGCGCGGCAGACGTACAACTCGCGGAGTGAAACGGCATCAGCAAAGCCCAGTTTCAGGGAGGCATGGAAACGCGGCCAGCACTGCATCATTCCGGCGCAGGCCATCTATGAACCAGATTGGCGCAGCGGGAAGGCCGTGGCGACACGGATTGAGCGGGCTGACGGTGAACCCATGGGCATTGCCGGGTTGTGGTCTTGGTGGAAGTCTCCCAAGGGCGAGACGATCCACAGCTACACCATGCTGACCATCAACGCCGAACACCATGCCCTGATGCAACAGTTTCACAAGCCTGCCGACGAAAAGCGCATGGTGGTGGTGTTACCGCCGGAGAGCTACCGGAACTGGCTGGAGGCATCGCCTGAGCACGCTATGGCGTTTATGCAGCCACTGGCAGCCGAATTGTTGGTCGCTGTGGCAGCTCCACACGCCGCCAAAGCAGAAGCCGCATGAAGAAGTACTCCGTCCTATTCGTTTGTATGGGCAACATCTGCCGTAGCCCCACCGCCCATGGTGTATTTCGGCAGAAGGTGATTGATCAGGGGCTGGCACGTTTTGTGGCCGTTGATTCCGCAGGTACACACAACTACCACCCAAACAGTCGCCCAGATGAGCGGTCGCAGGAGCACGCCGCCAAGCGGGGATACGATCTGTCAGACCTTCGAGCCCGCCAGATTGAGGTTATCGACTTTGAACGGCACGATCTGATTTTGGTCATGGATTGGGACAACCTGACGCTGGTTCAGGAGGCATGCCCTCCCACGCATCAAGCCAAGGTTAGGCGCCTGACAGAGTTCTGTTTGGTGCATGAAAGCCCTGTAGTGCCTGATCCGTATTACGGCGGAGCCAATGGGTTTGACCATGTGCTTGATCTGGTGGAGGATGCCTGCGATGGACTGGTCGGGCACGTCGTGACCCAAATAGAGGCTACACGCAAATTCTGAAGTTCATGGGTTTTTTTATTGCCGTCACAAAGGCGAAATGGCGTCGGTCAAATACACTGTCCCGCACAAGGCCCACGGTCACGGGCCATATCAGGGAGAGATATGAAAAACGGTTACCTAAAAGAGACGCTTTTGAACCACGCCAGCATTTGCATCTTGAGCTGATCGACTACCGCGTATCATTTCGAAAAATTTCAGCATGCCCACTTTGAGTCAACCTGAATCGTGCCCGTTTTGCACACTCCCCGCCAGTCGAATCGTTGAGGAAAATGAACACGCCGTATTAATTCTGGATGGCTATCCGGTGTCCCCTGGCCACAGTCTGGTCATTCCGAAGCGGCATGTCAGCTCCTTCTTTGAAGTTTCTGACCCTGAACGTGCATCGCTACTTGCGCTTCTCGACAGGGCAAAGGATTTGGCTGCACAACTGCATCATCCTGCTGGCTACAACATTGGGATAAATGATGGTGCAGCAGCGGGTCAGACGGTTCCACATCTGCACATCCATCTCATTCCAAGGTTCGAGGGTGACCAAAATGACCCACGCGGGGGCGTACGGTGGGTGATTCCAGAAAAAGCTGACTACTGGACAGGGAAGTAACGAAATGCTGGTGCCTCAGATTCCGTCTGCCGAAGGACAACTGCTTTTCCTCTCCAAACTCCAACGCATCTTTGTGGAAAGTGACTTTACTGCCACGTACAAGTTCGCCCTAATGATTGCTCTCGCTGACTTGGCTGTAGAACTTGGCGCGGATGACGGCAACGAGCTAATGATTTCGACTCGCCAGATTGGGGGGCGCTTTATCCAGATTTACTGGCGGCAAGCGCTGTCCTACGGAACGGGCAGGTCCGGTGCGTCCCCTGGTGTCCTGATTCAGAGCAATGGAACACAGGCCGCAGTGATTTCTGCAATCTCCGCATTCCGGGCAAAAAATGGCGTCGAGAGCCCCCAACTTGCGCAGGCAGTGCCTGACTACAAGGCATTGCTTACAACGGTGGCACAGACAGTTTCAGCTCAGCCCCTCAATTTTTTGCAGAATTTCGGTGGCGCGACGGACGAGTTCCTCTTTGAGCGAGCGGGCGCGGGCAAGGTGAGACTGAAATCGGGCGTGGCTTATTGTCTGCGGCGCTTCCAACCACTCGTGCAGCAATTGGCCCGTTCACACTGGGTCACTCACATTAAGAGCAACCGCAGAAACAGTAGCATTTTGGGCGCATCGGATGACCTCGAAGACTTCCTGTTCGCAACATCGAGACAGTCGTTGTTGGCCGTGGCAGAAGGACTTCGCCAACTTGACGGAACGAATTGCTTTTACTGCGGACACGCCATGACCGCAACTGACGTTGACCACTTTGTGCCGTTTTCGCAATATCCCCGTGACTTGGCACACAACTTCGTACTATCCCATCCCTCCTGCAACAGGAGTAAGTCGGATACTCTGGCGGCGGGACCTCACCTCGAGCGTTGGTTGGAACGGCTTGTCCGCCATGCCGATTCCTTGAGTGAAATCGGTCACGCGGCGGGGATAGTTTCAGATATTCACGTCAGTCGCAAGATAGCGGCTTGGGGGTACACCAGCGCCATTGCATCTGGTGGCAATGCCTGGCTCGCGCCGACCAAGTACGAGCCAATTGATGCCCGTTACATGGGATATTTTTCTGAATGACTAGAAGACGGCATCGTTCAAACCCGGGTTTTTCGGGTACCCATCGGTTGAGTCATAGGCATCCAAAATGCACATTGTCCGTGTCAATCAAAAACTTTTTGAACCACGCCATGATTCCTATTTCTGGTGGTCAGCAGGGAGGCAGCTCAGTGCAGCGTCCCACCATCATTTTTCTTGGTGGGCAGCAGGCCGACGAATCGGCCGCCGATTTCCGGCATGTGGACAAACTCAACAGCACCTATCGTGCGGCGTTTCTTGGAGGGAGGCTTCTGCTTGATGAAAGGCATTGCGACCCAAGTCCCATGCGTCGTCTCCAGAGAAAACGCGGCAATATCCTCGGCATACGGCGAGGCACCGATTGAGCCGTACTTGTCGATGATCTCGTCGTAACGTCTCGCGTACCGCTCTGACAACTTCCAGGCCTCGCGAACCATAAAGATGTAGTCTGCGTCCATCATGGCAGCGGCTGCTTGAATGATTTTTGCGCTCGCGTCTTTGGATTCATCCGAGCGGTCATCGACCACGACTGGAACCACCTCATCTCGGGTCAGGCTACCCACGAACGCGAGGGCGGACAGGCGCTCGCCCTTTTCAAGAAGTGTCCGTGCCTGGGCAACTAGGGGATCGATTTTTCGGCGGTAAGACTCGGGGATCTGCATGTCCTAATCCAAAATGCCTATCGTTTCCGAGCGGAGATTTTTCATAGCCGTATTATCCGGTGCATCGGAGGGATGGCAATGCGCTTGCATCGTTGTCGCTGTCACCGTAAATCGACTGAGAGCTGCGAAACATTACACCGTCGTTTTTCAGTAACAGTGTCGGTTGTAAAAGTTGCTTTGCCTTTTAGTAAGTGCTAAGATCAGCACGTCATCAAGAGTAGGCCGACAGCCTCTCCAACCTGCCTATCCGGGCAAGGTGGAAAAACGATGTGGCCCTTTGTGGGCAACCAAGCGGAACAAGCTGTCGGCCCATCCTGGTGATGGGCTTTTTTATTTCCGTAACGGTTTGGTTCACCTCAAGGACCGGGCGATTTAACACCAACTTGCTGCGCCCGACGTTTTGTCAAAGCAGCTAAACAGGAGCGCCTCATGGCTGCATTTAAGACGACCTCCCGGGCCGAACAGCCCGCTATCGTTCAGCGATTCTTATCAACGTCTGGACGCTTTCTTTTCAACCGCGTTTCAAGCGCCACCTCATCCATCGAAGCGGGTAAAGACCTGCACTGGTTGCTGCGCTATGCGCGCCATGGCCGGATCGGACGCCAACATCGGCTCGACCCTATTAAGTCAAGGAGTTTCAAATGACTGATACCGCCCCATCCAGCGACCTTGAAAATGTCCTGCGTCGCGTCCATAAGCTGCTAGCCATTGCTGGCGACGATCGCGGCAATGCCGCCGAAGCCGCTGCTGCAGCCAGCCAGGCCGAGAAGATCATGCGCAAGTACCAGATCGAGCACGCTGATGTCATCACCGCCTCGCTACAGCGCGATGACTCGTTCGATACGCAAGACATCGGCGGCACCATGAACCCATCTGCCGCGAGCCGATCCACAACTGTCTGGGCTGGCATGCTCTCGCTGGCGGTGGCCAAGCTGCACGACTGCCGAGCCTCCTGGGCGCGCACGCAAGCGCTGGGCGTGTGCCTGCGCTACAGCGGCTACAAGAGCGACACCCAGGTGGCGCTGTGGACGCACCT
>Ga0209390_10006830_pt1 | contig 14994 bp, 11 predicted proteins | sample BON01_FD_187212 | JGI IMG/M metagenome (GOLD analysis project Ga0209390, IMG submission 187212) | Freshwater microbial communities from Lake Bonney liftoff mats and glacier meltwater in Antarctica - BON-01 (SPAdes) (version 2) | ecosystem: Environmental > Aquatic > Freshwater > Ice > Glacier... | reverse complement strand
CACGGCGATTTTCGCCGGGATTATGATGGTGATTATGTCGCTGTTCTTCCTCGGCATCGATTCGGTATTTGGCGCCCTTGTTCGCTGGTTGCTGACTCTAGCTTAAATCTGACGCTTATTTTCAGACCAGGCTTTGGGCCGGTCCAGACTTTCTAAACGGGATATACTATGGCTCGCTGGTACATCATCCATGCCTATTCAGGTTTCGAGAACAAGGTTCGCGAAGCGATCATTTCAGAAGCTGAACGGCTGGGCCTGTCCGAGGCAGTGGAAGAGGTCGAAGTTCCAACCGAAACCATCACCGAGGTAAAGCGCGGCAAGAAGGTTCAGGTCGAACGCAAGTTCATGCCCGGATATGTGCTGGCCAAATTGACCATGACCGACGATGTTTATCACTTGGTGAAAAACACCCCGAAGGTTACCGGCTTCCTTGGTTCCAATAACAAGCCGCAGCCGATCACCGACAAGGAAGCGGCCCGTTATTTTGGCGGTGTGGCCGAAGCTCAATCGGCCCCCAAGCAGCAGATCAGCGTCGAATACGAGATCGGCGATTCGGTCAAAGTGCTCGACGGTCCGTTCGCCAGCTTCACCGGCGTGGTGGAAGAACTCGATTTCGACAAGAACAAGGTCAAGGTCTCGGTCTCGATCTTTGGCCGTGCGACCCCGGTCGAACTGGACTTCGAACAGGTCGAACTGGCAAAGTAATTTCTTGAATTCGGCGCGCCCTTCGCTTAGGGGCGCCGCTTCCCGAAAGGGATGCCCCACTTCGGGGATGCGGGAGGCGAGGTTTCCTCGTTGTTTGACCGCTTAACATGAGTCCCTGCTTCGGCAGGGCCGACAGTGTGAAAGGAGGCCCAATCGTGGCCAAGAAAATTGAAGCCTATATTAAATTGCAGGTGCCAGCCGGCGCTGCAAATCCATCCCCGCCAATCGGTCCTGCACTTGGCCAGCGCGGTGTGAATATCATGGAATTCTGCAAGGCGTTCAACGCAGCATCGCAGGAGATGGAAAAGGGTGCACCGATCCCGACAGTTATTACTGTCTATGCGGACCGTTCGTTCACCTTCGTCACCAAAACACCGCCCGCCAGCTACTTCCTGAAGAAAGCTGCGAAGCTGAAATCCGGTTCGGCAGAGCCGGGCAAGGTTTCCGCCGGTACGATCAAGCGTTCGCAAGTTCGTGAAATCGCCGAAGCAAAGATGGCCGATCTCAATGCAAATGATCTCGACCAGGCAACCCTGATCATCGAAGGCTCCGCGCGTTCGATGGGTCTCCAAGTTGTGGAGGGCTAAGAACATGGCTAAACTGACCAAGACACAGAAGCTGCGGATCGAAAAGCTCGACCCGGAAGCCATGTACAATTTCGACGATGCACTGAAGACGTTGCGCGAACATTCGAAAAAGAAGTTCGACGAGACGATTGAAGTCGCGATGAACCTCGGCGTCGATCCGCGTCACGCAGACCAGATGGTCCGCGGGATGGTATCGCTGCCCTCGGGCACCGGCAAAGACGTCAAGGTTGCAGTTTTCGCCCGCGGCGAAAATGCCGACAAGGCACTGGCTGCCGGCGCTGACAAGGTTGGCGCCGAAGACCTGATGGAAGACATGCAGGCCGGTAACCTCGATTATGACCGCGTCATTGCCACGCCGGACATGATGGGCGTTGTTGGCCGTTTGGGTAAGGTTCTTGGTCCCAAGGGCCTGATGCCAAACCCTAAGCTGGGCACTGTTACGCCGAATGTCGAACAGGCAGTCAAGGACGCCAAGGGCGGCCAGGTTGAATTCCGTGTTGAAAAGCAGGGCATCATCCACAGCGGCATCGGCAAGATGTCCTTCTCTGACGATCAGCTGAAGGCCAACTTCCTGGCATTCACCAGCGCGATTGCGCGTGCGAAGCCTTCGGGCGCCAAGGGAAAATACATCCAGAAGGTCTCGCTGACCTCGTCGATGGGCCCCGGGCTCAAGATCGATAATGCGGGCATCGAAGGGGCGTAATTCTCGCTCGCGGCTAGTTCGCTTTGCTCACGCCTCCGCGTGGGCTGCCTACCGGCCGACGTGCAGTCGCACTTTGATTACCGTGACCAAGAATTCGGGCCGGGGAGGAAACTCTCCGGCCCTTATTCTTTGTGTCGTTACGGCTGGGCGGTCATGCGCAGATAGGTGGTTTCGTATCCCATCGCTGCGGTCCGGGCGATCAAACCTTCTATTGCCGCTTCGCCCGGCTCAGCGTCTCTCGACAGGATCCACAGATAGCGGCCCGATGGCTCGCCCACGATGGCCCAGCTGTAATCCTCGGCGCGGTCCAGCACCCAATAGTCACCGTAAAACGGGCCGAAGAAGCTGACCTTCAGCTTGGCGTTGGTATCAGCATCGACGATTTTCGCCTTGCCCTTGGCATCGCTGATTTTTCCATCGGGTTTGCGGCAGCGATTGAGGACGTCGATCTTGCCATCTTCGCGAATGGTGTAATCGGCGGTGACCCCGTCACAGCCTTTTTGGAAGCCCTGTTCGTAGCGGGCGAGTTCATACCAGCGCCCGGAATAACGCGCCAGATCAATCGATTTCCTGGGTTCGGGCACTGCGGTATTGCCGACGGGATGTTTGTCCAGAACGGTGGCACAGCCGGATAATGCGAACGCGCTGGCGGTAAGCGTAGCGATTAGCGCGAATTTGGCGGCGGTCTTCATGATGCATTCTCCGGTCATTGTTCGATACAACCTTAGATGCCGCCGGATTGCTCGCGGCTTAAGCGGCTGGTTTAGGCAGCCGGGCCAGCCAAGCCTTTGCCTGTTTCGGCTCACCAACCGCGGTCGTAGCCACCGGACCGCGCGACGCCTCGAATTCCTCGTGCAGGGGGAAAGGTTCAAGGCCCAGCCTGTCTCGCAGCCCGTCGATCTCCTCGCCCAAATCACACAGTTTTTCGACCATCGGCGCTACTTTGGCCCGCTCAATACGGCTCTGATTGTGGTCGAACAGGCCCCAATTGCCCGCGGCGGTCACTCGCAAGGCATTGATCAATGCCTCCAGATATTCCTCCTCCAGCTCCGCCCGCAGGATATCCATTTTTTCAAGTCTTTGTGCCCGTGCCATCACCGCCGCCTGTCAAATACCGCCGGGCGTGACATCCCAGCCGCGTATCCCCAAACCTTCGCACAGTGTGTCGACGCAGCTGGCCAGATCATCCGCCTTGGTTGAGCGGATCACGAAGTTGGCGCCCACCTTGCCGTTGCGGAAGAAAGGGTAACTGCCGATCTGGCAAGCTTCATGGGCTTGCTCGGCTTCGCGTAGCAAATCTGCCACCTCGCTTTCGGGAACCCAGCAGCCGACGGTTTCGGACAGCAGCGGTGCACCGCCTTCCAGTGTTCCGGTCAGCGCATCCAGCATTCCGGCGGTGATGTGCGGCACGCCCGCCATCAGGAAGACATTGCCGATCTTGATTCCCGGCGCGCCGGACATCCGGTTGGGGATCAATTCCGCGCCATCCGGCACCCGCGCCATCCGCAATCGGCCTTCATTAATCCCGCCCTTGTCAGCGTAATAGCGTTCAAGGATCGCGCGGGCTTCAGGGTGGATGATTACCGGCACGCCCAGCGCCTGCGCCACAGCATCCACGGTAATGTCATCATGGGTCGGGCCGATGCCGCCGGTGGTGAACAGATAATCGTAGGATGCGCGCAATGTGTTGACCGCATCCACGATCCGGTCCTGCACATCGGCCACCACGCGAACCTCGGTTAGGCGGATGCCTTGCACCTGCAGCCAGCTGGCAATTTGCGCGATGTTCTTGTCATGGGTGCGGCCAGACAGGATCTCGTCACCAATGATGACGAGACCGGCGGTGTAGATACGATTGGTGTACTGGGTGTTCATGGTTTTCGTTTAAGCGAGATCACCGGCCATGGCTACTATTCAGCAGCTTCCCGCGAAGTAATTTCACGTGCCTGTTCAAACTGCAAAATACCGTCGTCTATCGGCAAGTTTTTGAGATCTTTCCGATCCTTGCGATAATCCTGATTCATCCTCCAGGGCATTGTCGGTGCGTTTTTAGGCAACAGATGCTTTGCCCGTTCCAGATAGCCCGAGGAGAAATCAAAGATATCATCTTCTTTCAAATCGTGATCCATTGGCAGCGCTGGGCTGGCGATCTCCGCGCCGCGTTCAGTCATCAAATTGAGCACGTTGCAGACGTATTCCGAAACTATATCAGTACGTAAAGTCCAGCTGGCATTGAGATACCCGAACACAGAAGAGAAATTCGGCAAGTTCGAGAACATGCAGTGCTTATAATAGAAATGGTCGCTGAAAGTGACTTTTTCACCGTCTAAACTGACCGCAATCTTGCCCATGACAGCCAAATTCAGGCCAGTGGCGGTAACGATGATATCGGCGGGCAAGGTTTTGCCTGATTTAAGCTTGATACCCTCCGCCACGAAACGTTCGATGTGGTCGGTTACGATGGTGGCTTTGTCGGCCTTGATTGCCTCGAACAGGTCACCATCGGGGATAAAGCACATGCGTTGGTCCCATGGGTTATATGGCGGCGTCAGCGCGACCGGATCATATTTGTCGCCAAGCTGCTCCTGAGCTGATTTAGTCAGCGATTGTGCTACCTTTTCCGGCTTCTCGCGGGACACCTTGAACATCAGATCAGTCAGGAGGATATTTTTCAATCTGGTCGCACGATAGGCGAGGGAAGGCGGTAATATCCGTCGCAGAATATTGGCGATCTTGTCCTTCGCCGGGATCGCCCGGATCCACGTCGGCGTGCGTTGCAGCATCGTGACATGGGCTGCTTTCTCAGCCATCACCGGAACGATCGTAACCGCAGTGGCGCCGGACCCGACAACCACTACGCGCTTGCCTGTATAGTCGGCGTTTTCTGGCCAGAACTGGGGATGCAAGATTTCCCCTGTGAAATCGTTTTGCCCGGCAAATCCAGCGTCGAAAGGCTGGTCGTAATCATAATAGCCAGAGCCAAGATGGAGCCAATTGGCGGTCATAACCTGCCAGCCTTGCGAAGTTTCGACCGTAATATGCCAGCGCGCGTCTTCATGGCGAAAATCAGCAGAGATGACCTTATGGCCGGTTTTGATGTGTTCGCGAATGCCGCGTTCGTCGGCAATCCGGTTCAGGTAATTCAAAATGCGTCCGCCCTTGGCGATGCTCTCATCTTCCTTCCAAGGCTCAAAGTTAAACCCCAGGGTGTGCATATCACTATCCGATCGGATGCCGGGATAACGAAACAGATCCCAAGTACCGCCCAGGTTTTCGCGCTGCTCCAGCAGAGTGTAGGACCGATCGGGGCACATCATTTCCAGATGCGCGGCCATACCGATGCCTGAGATACCGGCACCAACGATTAGCACATCAAAATCTGGCGGGGTTACGGACATGAAATTCTCTCTCCTACTGACATTGATGTAAGCATAGTTTGGGACTGATTGCGAGTCTTCCAAGATTGATGCTGACGAACACGTGCATCCTCGTTAGGGCCCGCCAGATGCGAAACCTTGTTGCCTTACCGTTTGTTGCTTTCTTCTGCGTACCAATTACGCCGGTGCTTGCTCAAGAAAAAGACGTTCTAACAATTATCGTAACCGGCAGAGGATTGCCAGAAACTCCTGCCCAGCCAGCCTATTCAACAAGCGTGATTGAGCGGGAGGAAATTATCAATTCCTCCTCTGGCAGGATCGAAGATGTCCTCACATCGGTGGCCGGATTCCAGCAATTCCGCCGGTCGGACAGCCGCTCGTCCAACCCCAGCGCGCAGGGCGTTACGCTGCGGGCGTTGGGCGGGAATGCGACCAGCCGGGCCTTGGTCCTGCTGGACGGGGTGCCGATGGCCGATCCATTTTTCGGATACATCCCGCTGAGCGCGATTGCGCCGGAAGGACTGGACACGATTCGCGTGACGCGGGGCGGGGGCTCAGGTCCGTTTGGCGCAGGGGCGTTGGCAGGCACGATTGAGATGATCAGCGCCGATGCTGCGACGCTTGGCCGATTCAGCGCCTCGCTACTCGGAAACCAGCGCGGCGAAACCGAAGCGAGTGCCAGCATCGCGCAGGATTTGGGCGCAGGTTTTGCGGTCGTCAGTGGGCGCTGGGACCGGGGACAGGGTTTCTTCACCACACCTGAAAATGACCGGGTGCCCGCCAGCGCGAGGGCTGCATTCGATAGCTGGTCGGTCGCAATTCGCGGTGTGGTCCCGCTAAATGATACGATTGAATTACAGGCGCGTGGGTTGCTGTTCGACGACCAGCGAACCTTGCGGTTTGACGGGGCTGACAGTTCAAGCGAAGGGCAGGATGCGAGCATCCGCTTGGTCGGGCGGGGCGATTGGCAATTTGATGCCCTGGCCTATGTTCAGGCGCGCAATTTCTCCAATGTCGTGATCAGTTCGACCCGGTTTGTCCGGGTGCTGGATCAGCGCAACACGCCCTCGACCGGGATCGGCGGCAAGCTGGAACTGCGCCCGCCTGTGGGGCCGGATCATGTGCTGCGGATCGGCACGGATTACCGCCGGTCCTCGGGCGAATTGCAGGAAGACGCCTATAGCGCCTTCTCCGGCAATTTGACCGAGCGCCGCCGTGCTGGTGGTCGCGGCAGTGATTTTGGCCTGTTTGTCGAGGATGATTGGAGCATTGGACGGCTGGTCCTGACCGGCGGCTTGCGAGCAGACCGTACTGTGATCGAAAACGGCTTTTACGTCGCCCGTGATGCGGCAGGCACTGTAGTTAGTGAAACACTCGCCGATGACCGCTCTGACTGGACCGTAACTTACCGGGCCGGCGCTGCATTCGAGGCGGGCGAAGCACTGCGATTGCGCGCTGCTGCCTATAGCGGGCTACGGGTGCCGACGTTGAACGAATTGTACCGGCCCTTCGTAGTTTTTCCGGTCGTAACCCAGGCTAACGAGAAGCTGGAGAACGAGACATTGGAAGGCTATGAACTTGGCGCAGATTTAACTCTGGCCGAGGGTGCAAATCTGTCGATCACGGCATTCGAAAATCGGGTTAAAAACGCCATCGCCAATGTCACTCTGTCGCAAAACTTGCGCCAGCGGCAAAACCTGCCAGCGATTGATGCGCGGGGGATCGAAATGGCGGCATCCGCGCAGTGGGGTGCGCTGCGTTTTGATGGCTCGCTCGCTTATACCGATGCGAAGGTAGACGGCATCGGGACCTCGATTGATCTGGACGGCCAGCGTCCGCCGCAGACACCCAAATGGGCTGCCAGCGCGACTGCGGCGTGGCGTCCTGCCGATGGGTGGATAGCGTCAGCGACGCTGCGGTATCTGGGGGCGCAGTTCGAGAGCGATCAGGAAACAGACCGCCTGCCGCCTGCGACCACGCTGGGCGCGTATTTTCAGGTACCACTGACCCGGCGGTTGGCCCTAGTGTTGCGCGGAGAAAATCTGACAGACGAGACGATCGTGACCCGCAATTCGGGCGGCTCAATCGATTTGGGAGTGCCGCGCACCATCTGGGCGGGGCTGCGCTTCGGGTATTAGGGGCGGCTATTGACCGCCGCCGGTTACCAGCCCGCGCTGTTCCGGCATTCCCATCGAGACCAGCATTCCGGCATCGTCCTGCAGCACGCGGAAATTGTCTTTGCTGGCCATGTCTCGCCAATTGGCCAGAATGAGTGACTGTGCGACTGCACCGCCCAATGTGGTGCCGGGGCCGGTGACGATAAACAGGTCAGGCGCGAATTCCCGTGCGGCCACTTCGATAGCGCGGGTGAAATCATAGGTCTGGGTGACCTGTGCGCCCAATGTGTAATCCCATAACGCACCTAGTTCGCTGGCGTGGGGCCACCAGATCGCCCCGCGTCCGTCGATCAACGGCAGGGCTGGTTGGCCAAACAAATCCGGCGAAAGCAAGCCGCGGCCCTGATCGGCAACAGGTTGCTGCAATTGGGTGTGAAACGCTGCGTGATTACCAAGCCGCATCGGGAACCGCCCTTGGACCGGCTCAGCCTCGGCTTCGAATGCGGCCAGCCCCGCTGCGTCGCCTGCCAATACCAGCATCCCGCCCAATGCAATGGACAGTCGCAGTACATGGTTTTCACGTTGATCAATCTCGCGGGCCATCGCCAGCAAGGCATCGCGGCGCGCCGGATCAGGCCGCCAATCATCGCCAAGGAAGGGATAGACCAGTTGCCCCCCGATCATCGCATCCTGCATCAGCGTGCCCATTGTATTGGACAGTTTGAAGCCGTTCTCGTGCGACAATGCCCCGGCGCAAGCGAGGGCGGAATACCAGCCCATCGAATTTCCGGTAACCGCAACCACTTCGACCTGTTCTTGGTTGATCGCTATGAAATCACCCAGCGTGGCGGCGTAGATCAGGCCGGATGCATTGTCGCCGCGCGTATGTTTGGCGCCCGAAAACCGCTCTGCCCCGTCCAGCTCGCTCAGCGTTTCTTGCCCGGCCGCTGTTCGCTGTGCATCGAAGCTTGCGAGCAAATCCGCATCAGGGAAATGCCGCGCCAAATAACCAAGCTCAGCCTTGTTGTAAGTCCCGCGACCGGGACAGATGACGACTGCGGTTTTCATGATTTTGCCCCGACCAATTTCCGAGCCGCTGTCATAATCTGGTCCAGCGAGGGCATGGTGGCCGCATAGGCCGGGCCGGTTGGGATGAAGCTGTTCAGCGCACTAATTCGGGCGAGGGGGCGCTTTTCGGCGTCCTGCTCGGCAAAGACGGTCATCAGCGCATCGGCAATCCCGCCGCTGGCCCGCGTTTCATCCACGATCAGCACATGGCGGCAGCCCTTTGTGGCAGCGAGCATGGCGTCTTCCGGCAAAGGCGATAGCCAGTTCAGATCGATCACCCGGGCGGCAATTCCCTCGCTCTCAAGCCGCTCTTGCGCCTGATGCGAGAGATAGGCCCCATTGGCGAAACTGATGATCGCGAGGTCTTTCCCAGCGCCGGTTGTAGTCACTTCGCCAAACCCGATCCGCTCGTCTGCTGCGGGATAGGTGCCCAGCCAGCCGCCATCACCCGCCTCGTGCAAATCGCGCATTCCGTACAGCGCAATCGGTTCGAGGAAGACGACCAGACGCTGTTCTTCCCGTGCCAGCCGCACGCATTCGCGCAGCAACCGCGCAGCGTTGGGTCCATTGGAAGGGCAGCACAGGATCAGGCCTGGAATATCCCGCAACACCGCAACGGAATTGTCATTGTGAAAATGGCCGCCAAAGCCCTTCTGATAGCCAAGCCCGGCGATCCGCAGCACCATCGGATTGGTGTATTGGCCGTTCGAGAAAAACGGCAGCGTCGCCCCTTCGCCGCGCAATTGATCCTCGGCATTGTGGAGATAGGCTAGGAACTGGATTTCCGGGATTGGTAAAAGCCCGTTCTGCGCCATGCCCAGACCAAGGCCGAGGATGGATTGTTCATCCAGCAGCGTATCAATCATCCGCGCCCGGCCGAACCGCTGGGAGAGTTTTTGGGTCACCCCGTAAACGCCGCCTTTGCGCCCAATATCCTCCCCCATCATCACGATTTCGGGATGGTCGAGCATAAGGTCGGTCAGCGCAAAATTAATCAGGCGCGACATGATCTGCGGCTGGTTCGCAGCTTTCAAATCGTTGCCAAAGGTTTCGGCCCGGGCTTCGGGCGCGGTGCCGTTTGTGGGCGCATTTTCACGCGGTGGCGGGATGATGCTGGCCATCACCTCCTCGGCGCTGTGCAGGCGCGGGCGGGTGATGGCTTCTTCCGATATACGCTGAACCCGCTCGCCAGTACTGCGATAGATGGCCAGCGCCTGATCCGGTGTCAGCGCACCCGCTGCATCCAGCAAGCGGACGGTATGGAGCAGCGGATCATTTGCTTCCTCTGCCTCAACCTCGGACTTTGGCAGATAAGTGGTCGGCACATCCGCTCCCGCATGACCGTATAGCCGGATGGTGCGGATATGCAGGAATGCAGGCTTACGCCGGGTGCGGACATATTCTGCCGCCTCGCTCGCAATCCGAAACGTCTCGTAAATATCCAGCCCGTCGCAATGAAAGTACTTGAGGCCCGGGCGCTGGGCGAAGCTGGCGGCAATCCAGCCGTCGGGCGTCTTGGTGGATATGCCGATGCCATTGTCCTCGCACACGAACAACAGCGGCAGCGGAACTTTCTGAAACGCGGTCCAGCAGGCGGTGTTGATCGCGCCTTGTGCGGTCGAGTGATTGGCGGAGGCATCGCCGAACGAACACATGATGATCGCATCGTCGGGCAAGGCCTGATGTTCAGGCCGAATGCGCTTTGCCAGACCGACCGAATAGGCCGCGCCGACAGCTTTTGGTAAATGGCTGGCGATGGTGGAGGTCTGCGGCGGAATGGTCAGAGCCTTGGAGCCGAGCACCTTGTGCCGCCCGCCCGAAATCGGGTCTTGGGTTGAACAGGCGAAGGACAATAGCATGTCCCAGGTGATCGTTTGTCCGGGTACCTGTTCGGCGCGCTGGATCTGGAAGGCGGCGTCGCGGTAATGCAGGAAAGCCATGTCGGTCGGGCGCAAGGCAGCAGCAACCGCCGCCATCCCCTCGTGGCCGGATGATCCGATGGTATAGAAACCCTGTCCTGCCGCCTGCATCGCCCGGCTGGTCCGGTCGAGCGCGCGCGTCAAACAGCTGGATCGGTAGATCGACACTGCCAAACCTGGCGTCAGCGGCCCTGCCGGCGCGCTCCCCTGAGGCAAATCACCCCGGGCGACCCGGCGCAGGAAATTGTCGTGAACGATAGTAGCGCGGTCCATGATCGGCCTATTGGTATCCTTTGAAACCGGTTCCAGATAGGCGCAATAGGCGCTGATAGCCGTCCTGTCAGGTCCAATGTGACCAAAATTCATCTATACTGTTGGGATTTTCGCAAACCGCTGGTAGGCGCTGCGCCATGCTTGGAATCAACGGAATCACTGTGCGGCTTGGCGGCCGGACCATACTCGACCGCGCAACTGCGATGGTGCCCCCTGGCGGGCGCGTGGGGCTGATCGGCCGCAATGGCGCTGGCAAGTCCACGCTCATGAAGGTCATGATCGGTAGCCTTGACCCTGACGAGGGCTCGATTGAAATGCCGCGCGCCACCCGGCTAGGCTATATCGCGCAGGACGCGCCCACCGGCACGGCCACGCCAGCGGAAACCGTATTGGCGGCGGATGTGGAGCGGGCGGCCTTGATGGAGGAATCCGAAAACTGCACCGATCCGCACCGGCTGGGCGATGTTCACGACCGTCTGCTGGCGATCGACGCCTATAGCGCGCCCTCACGCGTGGCCCGCATCCTGACCGGGCTGGGCTTTGACGAAGAAATGCAGAACCAGCCGCTCGACAGTTTTTCCGGCGGGTGGAAAATGCGCGTTGCGCTGGCGGCCCTGCTGTCTTCCGCGCCCGATGTGCTGCTGCTGGATGAACCATCCAACCACCTCGATCTGGAAGCGACGCTGTGGCTGGAGAATTTCCTCAAGAATTATCCCGCCACTGTGGTGGTGATTAGCCATGAACGCGATCTGCTGAATAATGTGGTCGACAATATCCTGCATCTGCAGGCCGGCAAGCTGACGCTGTATCCCGGCGGATATGACAGTTTTGAACGCCAGCGGGCCGAACGCGCCGCGCAATTGGCATCGGCCAAGGCATCACAGGATGCCCAGCGCGCCCGGCTGCAGGATTATGTGTCGCGCAACAGTGCGCGGGCCTCCACCGCCAAACAGGCACAATCGCGGGCCAAGATGCTGGCCAAGATGCAGCCTATTGCTGCGATGATGGAAGATCCCTCGCTCAGTTTCAATTTCCCCAGTCCGGCGGAATTGAAACCGCCGCTGATCACGCTTGATCTGGCGGCTGTCGGTTACACTGAAGACACGCCGATCCTGCAGCGCCTCAATTTGCGGATTGATCCGGATGACCGGATTGCGCTGCTCGGCCGTAACGGCAATGGCAAGACCACGCTGGCGCGGCTGCTGGCTGCGCAATTGCCCCCGATGGAAGGCGAAATGAACGCCAGCGGCAAGATGAAGGTCGGCTATTTCACCCAATATCAGGTTGAGGAACTGGCCAGTGATGCAACCGCGCTGGAACATATGGGCCGGGTGATGAAGGGCAAACCGCCCGGCGCGGTCCGCGCACAATTGGGCCGGTTCGGCTTTTCCGGTGACCGGGCAACGCAGTTGGTTGCCAAGCTGTCGGGCGGTGAGCGCGCCCGGCTGGCGCTGGCGCTGATCACCCGCGATGCGCCGCATTTGTTGATCTTGGACGAACCGACAAACCACCTCGATGTCGACGCGCGCGAAGCGCTGGTTCAGGCATTGAACGACTATGACGGGGCCGTAATCCTGATCAGCCATGACCGGCATATGGTGGAACTGACGGCTGACCGGCTGGTGCTGGTCGATGACGGGACAGCTGCGGAATATTCCGGCAGTATGGAAGATTACATCGATTTCGTGCTCGGACGGAACCAGCCCAAGGGCGATGCCAAGGAAAAGGGTGGCGGTGGAGCGAAAATTCCCAAGAAGGACCGCAAGGCGGCCGCCAAGGAACGCGAAGCCGCAAGGGCCGTAAAAGCCAAGATTTCTGAAGCCGAAAAAGAGGTGGCGAAGCTGGAGGCACAGTGTTCGGCGATTGATCGGGCAATGTTCGAACCATCTGGCGCAGCGCCTGAATTTGCGAGAATGTCGATGGGCGAATTATCCCAGCGGCGGGCGCAATTGGGCGGCGAGCTGGAGAAGAAAGAGGCTGAATGGCTGGCATTGAGCGAGCAGGTCGGGACGAGCTAGCCTCCGTTTCCTTCGGCCTTTAGCCAGGCCGGAACCGAGCTTGAACAACTGGCTTAACAGGCCTGCTCCTAGGCCCAGAACATGCAGCCAGGATATGTGGCCAGAATATCACTTTTTCATAAGAATCGGATCCTAAAGAATTTTTCCGAATTGACCAAATTTGGCTTTGCGGGCCTGTAGAAATGTGTCCGGACTGAACGAAGCAATCGTATCGGTCCAATGAGTTATTTTGGGCGTGCCCGCTAGCGGGAAGTCTACACAATGGGGAATACCATGTCTCGAATTCGCAGTTTAAGTTCACTTCTACTCGGCACTACGGTGCTGTTTGGCGCTGGCAATGCCTGGGCTCAAACCGCCCCTGCAGCAACCGAAGTACCGTCGGAAGATGTTGTCATCGTGGTTACCGGTTCGCAGATCAAAGGCTCCAAGATCAACGATGTTCTGCCGGTAACGGTACTGGACGAGGATGTGATCGAGGCAACCGGCGCCGCATCTGGCGACGAACTTTTCCGCGCAATTCCGCAGGTTGGCACATCCGCCTTCAACGAACAAAATTCGACCACGCAGAACAGCGCTCGCGGCGATGTTTCGTCGGTCAATCTGCGCGATCTTGGCACGGGTAATACCCTGTTGCTGATCAATGGCCGCCGCATGGCATTGCACCCCGGTTTCCAGACCGAATTACTGGTACCAGTCGTATCGGCTGACGGTAACGAAATCGCACCAGGCAGCGTGCGCCGCCTTGAAGTACTCCGCGACGGCGCATCAGCCATCTATGGCGCGGACGCGGTGGCGGGCGTAGTCAATACGATCCTTCGTTCCAACCGGACGGGAGGGTTCGTCGAAGGCCAATACCGGATTTCAACCGGCACCGATTTGCAGACTTCCGAGATCAACGCCGGTTACGGTTTCGATTTTGCCGAAGGGCGCGGAAACCTGACAGTATATGGCGGCTATTTCTTCGAGAACGGCCTGCCTGCCTCCGCGCGTCTTTACGCTGGTGAAGACAATCGTATCCCGCTGTTTGATGGCACCGATTTTGAAGGCGATGCGTCATGGAACAACCGCAACACTTTCGGTCCCTTTGGCCAGTTTGATATTCAAATCACGAACAACAACCAGACGCCAATTCGCGATGACGATTTCTATCTGCAGCCTAGCACGTTCACTGAATGTCGTCTTGATTTCGGCAATGGAATTTGCGCCCGCAATGGAACGACGCCGACCACTGATGTGCGCTACAACGCCAATTTCGGCAACAGCCTGTTCAGCCGGAAGAAGCGCTACAATGCGGCAATGCTGCTCAATTATGAGCTGAGCAATGATGTTGAAGCCTATTTCGAAGGCAGTTTCTATCGTTCGGAAAGCCGCCGCAATATTGACGCTTCCGCGATCCTTTCCGCTGTGCCCGTGGGCATTTCCCGCAACGCCTATTGGAACCCGTTCGGGCCGACCTTGCGCAACGGTGTCGCCAACCCCAATCGCCTGCCCGGCACCACGATTCCTGCGAGCGGCGCGGATGTCGTCATGGAACGTTATCGGTTCGTTGATGCCGGCAACCGTGAAGTGTCGGTTGACAAGGATACTTACCGCGCTGTCCTTGGTCTGCGCGGCAATTTTGGCGATTGGGATTTCGACACCGGCTTGCTCTATTCGCAAGCCAACAGCATCGATCTGGCACGTAACCGCGTTTCGCTGACGCTGATGCAACAGTCGATCAACCTCACTACGCCCGATGCCTATAACCCGTTCAACGGCGGCTGCCTTGATGATCCAGGCCTTGGCGATTGTACGCCCAATCCTGATTCGGTTATCGATACCTTCAGAATCGACGTATTCCGCAAGGGCGAAACCAGCCTTGCGCTCGCTGACTTTAAAGTTTCCAACAGCGGGCTATTCACCTTGCCTGGCGGCGATGTCGGCATAGCAGCGGGGATTGAGTTCCGCCGTGAGACGTTCTTCGACGATCGCGACCCGCGTCTTGATGGTACGATCACCTTCACCGATAGTGTGACCGGCGTTTTCAACGGCAGCGACGTTGCCGGAACCAGCCCGTCACCCGATACGAGCGGCAACCGTGAAGTGTATTCCGCATTTGCTGAAACCTTCCTGCCGATCATTGGCGAGGATATGGATATTCCGCTGGTGAAGGAATTCACCGTACAACTGGCCGGGCGTGCCGAGCATTTCTCCGATATTGACGAGACTACCGTGGTTCCGCGTGTTG
>Ga0209390_10006827_pt1 | contig 14997 bp, 16 predicted proteins | sample BON01_FD_187212 | JGI IMG/M metagenome (GOLD analysis project Ga0209390, IMG submission 187212) | Freshwater microbial communities from Lake Bonney liftoff mats and glacier meltwater in Antarctica - BON-01 (SPAdes) (version 2) | ecosystem: Environmental > Aquatic > Freshwater > Ice > Glacier... | reverse complement strand
CTTTTATTGTATCTATGAATATTTTCTTTAATAAAACTTTATCATATCTATAACTTTTACCATCAGATAAATTCCATTTATTATCTTTAAATTTTGCATAAATAAACTATTTAATATTTTTTAGTTTTATTAATTCTCTTCCATTTCCGCAATCTTTACAATACTTTGGAGCTTTCTTTAATATATCGTCAAAATTAATATACTCGATATCGTTAATAGTAATTATTTCCATTACATATAGTATAGAGTCTTTCTTTATATTGTTATAGACGGTAAAGTTGAAGAATTGGTTGTTGCTTACAGAGATAGATTAACAAGATTTGGATTTGAATTATTTGAAGATTTGATAAAAAAATATTCTAACGGAAAACTTATAGTTTTAAATGAAAAAGAAAAAATGGAACCAGAAGAAGAATTAGTAAAAGATATGATGTCGATTATGAATGTATATGTCGCTAAAATGAATGGTTTACGTAAATATAGTATAAATAAAAAAGAAAAAAAATTGATATTATGATAAAGTTATCAAGAAATATAAACTTTTCCGTTACTAGTAGCAACCCGAATAACTTAAAGTTTAATTAAATTTAGAATTATAAAATAAAAAATTTTATTTTACGATTTTTAATTTTATGATTTTTTACTAGTGGTATGATATTGTGTTATTGAGCAATCCGCTCGGACACAACTACAGCTCGAGTATCTGAGCTGTGTAAGAAACAAGAAACTGTCACGTCTACTACCTTAAAGTCACACGGGCCTTAAGATAGAAAACGATACAGTCGCTGGGACCTACTAAACCAAAGCAGAAAAACAAGCGACTGTTTCATCAACTTCCCGATAGTGTCCGCGGGCACATTCGGATAGAAAACGACACAGTCGCTGGGACCTACTATAATTACAAGTTGGGTGAGATATGAGAATCCGTAAGACATCGACTCCTTCCACGAAAGACGTTCTTAGACGTCTTAGTTCGTATGGGAATCAACATCAGCCAGAATCTGCATCACTGTATGCTGACTTTTTGGGTCAGGCTTACTACAATTGATTCAGTGTCCGCAGTAGCTGCGGCGGTGACCACAGCAGTTGCAAAGACCGTTTTGTGCATGACGGGGTCGCTGCTGCCTCGTCTCAGACTGTGCGCGACGGGGTCGCTGCTGCATCGGATCAGACTGTGCACTAAACGGACGCTGCTGCATCAGCCGAAACACTTGCTGCGGTGGCTGCTGCGGTGGCTGCTGCAGCAGTTGCTGCTGATGAACCCTCGTCTGTGGCGGCTGTTGCTGATGACGCGTCAACAACCGAAGCTGTAACTGCAACACGGCTGAATTAAGATTGATATGGAGATACGTGCAATTAATATTCGTACAACCATCGTCTTTCAAGTCATGTTTGCACTGTCGAGGAGGCATGATGACCAAAAAACAGATGGAAAAATACTTTTGAGCTTTTAACTACAAATACTTTTGCTCTTGAGCCAAAATGGCTGCGGTGAAAGATTTTTTAATATAAAAAAATCTAGTGAAAAAATAATCATTTTTTTTTACACAATATTCAAATATCTAATATTATGTGAATAATAAATTCTAATAATACGCAATTATTTGTTTTATATAAATATAAAACTTTATTTTATCCTCACAATTATTTTGTAATTGAGATATTCTATTTTTTATATCTATAGTTCTTCCTATTTTATATATATTAAATATATCCGTGGATAATATATAAACATAACCAGTAATATTATTTTTACTCTTTAATGTTTCAATTATTCTATCTTTATATTAAATTTCTTCTAATAAATATTCAACATTACAATTTTTTTTAAATAAATAATCTATTATAAATTTTGATAATAAAATATTAATCAATGATATATGTATTAACTAAATATTTAAATGATTAATTTATTATGCCTGAAAGATTCACAAGAGGTTATAAAATAACATAAATGATGGCAACTTATAAGTCAAATGCCATCATACAACTTAGTGGTACTTTTACAGTTAATTTTATATATTTATATAAAGTCAGACTTTTTATCAAATTGACTGTAAAAGAAAGTAATTGCGGAATTATAAAATAAAAAATTTTATTTTAGAGTCCTGAAACTAGAGTTGCTGAGAGACGGGTCACTGAGCGGTCTCGGTGACAACCGGGGCAAGAGCCAGTGACGTGTCCGAAGAGTAATCGTCAGACCCAGAACTTGAGCTACGGGTAGCCTGGCTTCCTGGAGTCTGATGCAATGGCCAGTCTGTACTAAGCTGCGCCGGTTCTGATGCTCTTGAAGATTTCCATCACTGTGTCGAAATCTTTTTTCTGTAGCTTTTTTACCTTTTCAATCGCTTCAGCAACTTCAGCAACTTCATCCGCGTCATCGATGGCTTCGACAACTTTGATCGCTTCAGCAACTTCATCCGCGTCATCGATAGCTTCGACAACTTTGATCGCTTCAGCAACTTCATCCGCGTCATCGATGGCTTCGACAACTTTGATCGCTTCAGCAACTTCATCCGCGTCATCGATGGCTTCGACAACTTTGATCGCTTCAGCAACTTCATCCGCGTCATCGATGGCTTCGACAACTTTGATCGCTTCGATCGCTTCTTCTGTAGAGATGGCATCATTGACTTCTTTGATAGCCTGATCGATAGCATCCGCTTCTTCTTGTGCTGCATAAATAGCCTCTTGTTCAGCAGAAGCACAACTTCGAGAATTACCTCTCCAATTTCGTAAGTTCATTACTCCGAACATGATGTCCAACAATGCTTTTTTTGAGCAAAGAATACTCGAGAAAGACGATTTCGCAAAGTACCCTTTATATCTTGAGCCAAAATGGCTACGGTGAAAGAATTTTTAATAGTAAAAAATTTTAGTGAAAAAATATTCACTTTTTTTGACAATATACTGAAATAATATTAATGGAAAATAACTTCTTTATTAATATTAACATTAATTTCACAAAAAGTTTATAAATGTCAAAAAAAAAATGACCTTATGTAAATATGTAAAATCAACTGTAAATAATATTTTATTTTATCAATAATTACGAATAATATGCATCGAATAATTAAAATATTTTATTATTTATTTCAGTTTATCATAATATATCTTTTAAAATTAATATATAATATTATAATATTATATAAAAAAAGTATGATACTATGCACAAGGAAAGAATCATGATAACTCGAAAATCGGATCCCACGATCAACGAAATCAGAATTTTCACTAATGCGCCTAATCATTATATAACGGCATTGTACTCGTAGAATTGTTCATCGTAAAGTTGTCTCCAATACGCGTTAGAATTTTTACCTTCCTTAAAATCAGAAACCAACATATCTTTAATCTCCTGGTATTCTTGAAATACTTTAGATACTTTATTCCAGGCTAGTCCCATTATTAACTTGGACCCAAAGATTCGTTCCTCAACCTGCGCGAGTTCTATGTTTACGAAAGAACGTGAGTGGAAAATATAGAAATCTGTGGATCCTGAATCGATCATTTCATCCAACCTCTTTCTTTCGTCGTTGAAAGAGGCTTTCTCCTTATAGAAAGAATCCAAAAATTCGCCTATGAAAGAAATGTATTGAATGTACTTTATTTTTATGATCGTTTCATAGTCAGTGTTCTGTCCAATGAACTTATCCGAGATTTCTACCAACATCTTGTCTACAAACTCTTTCACCGCGGTGGTCTCATGCATTCGTTTGACATGACGCATAAACCCCTTCATGATGAAGAATGACAAAGATATTGTAAATAAGTAGTAGAAAAAACAAGAAGTATTGCTCTAGTACAACTTGAGCCAAAATGGCTACGGTGAAAGACTTTTTAATAGTGAAAAATTTATGGAAAAAAAATTCACTTTTTTTATACAATATACCAATATAATATAATGTCTATAACTTCTGTTATTATATTAAGATATACAGTCGATTTCGCAAAAAGTTTACAAATGTCAAAAAATTTTACTTTTTGTGAAATCAACTGTAAAAGCATTACTATGGATAAGTGGTTGATGCCATTTGACTTTTAAATTGATTTGCTAATATTGTTATAATAATATTAGCAAATCAATTTAAAAGTCAAATGGTGTTACACTACTTAGTTGTAATTTTACAGTTGAATATACATATACCATAAATTAAATTTTTTGACATTTATGTAAATATGTAAAATTAACTCTTTTAATTATTGATTCTAATAAATCATCCATAAAATATATATATATATATATATATATATATATATATATAATATATATATATATATATATATATATATATATATATATATATATATATTCAATATCAATATATTCAATGTAGTCTTTTATAGTAATTGATTTAGTTTCCTTCAAAAGATAATTATTATATTTTTCCATTTCTGTATTCATTTTGTATTATAACATTCAATAATTAATTAGTAAATGTTATTATACTCATTTTTAAATAATGATTAAATATATTATTAATATAATTAGTCGTCGGATTCTTTTCTAGAATCATTCCAATTTTGTTTTACTTCTTCCAATATAATTTCTTTATTGTTTTTTAAATCATCTGATTAAATATATTAAAGCAAGTCTATTTTGCTTTACCGCTTCCGATATAAAGTCTTTATCATTTTTTAATTCTTCTGATGCGTATTTTAAAATATGTACATTTTTTTTCATAGCTTCTAATATAAATTCTTTATTATTTTTTAAATCTTCTGACGCGTATTTTAAAATATGTACATTTTTTTCCATAGCTTCTAATATAAATTCTTTATTATTTTTTAAATCTTCTGACGCGTATTTTAAAATATGTACATTTTTTTTCATAGCTTCTAATATAAATTCTTTATTATTTTTTAAATCATTGATTAAATATATTAAAGCAAGTCTATTTTGCTTTACCGCTTCCGATATAAATTCTTTATCATTTTTTAATTCTTCTGATGCGTATTTTAAAATATGTACATTTTTTTCCATAGCTTCTAATATAAATTCTTTATTATTTTTTAAATCTTCTGACGCGTATTTTGAAGCAAATACATCAAGTTTTAAGGCTTCTAACATAAATCCTTTGTCGTTTTTTAAATCATATGACATATATCCTGAAACTAGTTTATTTTGTTTAATAGCTTCTAACATAAATTCTTTATCTTTTTGTAAATCGTCTGATGTGTATTTTAAAGTATTTATATTTTTTTTAATAACTTTTAATATAAATTCTTTATCTTTTTGTAAATATTCGGATGCATATTTTAAAGCAAAACCATCATTTTTTACAATTTCTAATATAAATTCTCTATCATTTTTTAAATAATTTGATGCATATTCTAAAGAAAAATTATGATTAATAATAGCATCTAAAATAATTTCTTTATTATATTTTACTTTTTCTGATACATACTTTAAATAAAATCCGACTTGTTTTTGACATGTAATGATTTTATTATAGTATTCAAATTGTTCATTTTCATAGTTTTTATCATATCTATTTTTTCTAACAGTTTTAATAATAATATCCTTATCTTCTTTAAACTTTTCTGGTAAATTATTAATAAAATCTGGATATATGCATACTATTTTTAATATTAGTTGTTCATTAATATTTAATTTTTGTTTTATTAAATCTAAATATTTCTCAGGAATTATTTTTATTGTTTTAAATAAAAATAATACAAAAAACTCATCTGTAAATAAAATATCATCAATATTATTTAATATTTCAGGATCTGTATAATTTACAATTTCATCTATAAACATGATATCATATGATAAAAATGTAATAGCATAACTTTTTTCTATATATTTAATATTACTATATTTATTCATATAATCATATACTACAAGAGTATCATTAGATATAATATACGATTTACTAACTTGTAATGTAGAAAAACATTCTATTAATTCTTTAATAGAATTAATATTAAATGTACAAAATTTATTACCATTTAAAACATTGTATAATTCTACTTGGTGATACATAATTTATTAATTATATTAATAATATTGAAGAATTTGTAAATAAGATTTGTTGAAGTAACAAAGATTGAGAAATATAATAATTATAATTATTATATATATATACTAATTATAATTTCATTTTTTTTAATAAATTTTATTATGTTTTTCTATTTACTAATATTGATACTTTGGATTTATCTTTTGGATAATATTTTATATATTTTATCAAAATAAAATATCAAAAATTTTGACTTTGAATACATATATTATATAAATTTTTAATCAACTTTAGCATTATGATATTATTATATTATTGGATATATCTATAATTCTATGATATATTTACATATCATGTTTTTTTTATAATTATATGAATTAATATCTTATTTTAAAAAAAATGTAATATTACATTTTGTTCAAAAAATTGTTAACAACAAAAACAGAAGTAAAAAAGTTTGGCTCGAATGAGAATAGCCACTAAAGAGAATGCTTATGACTCTCAAAGCGAACCAGGGATCGCTCTATACCTGATATGGTTCACTTTTTAAATATTCAATAACCGTTCTTCTTGATCCTCGCTTCATTGCGAGTTCGCCAGTCGAAGATTCTGGCTTGAAACAAATGTCGATGCGTCTTCACCAACATCTAATCGACGTCATCTTCGCCGATTCATGCTTTCGTGGAACGGTGGTTGCCACAGGGTGCATGGTTTTAATCCCTTAGTGAAGATACTTGCAATATCGTCCAAAATCACAATGCCCGGAAGCATAGTATACACAGACGTTAGTTTTTAAAAGATCATCCACGTGGTGAGCATCTCGGCAGCTTGCCCCAAACTTACACCTGCTCAACCTGTTGTATTCGCACAAATGCGTTTTTAAACGCCTTGAATTGTCGTCTTCGTCGTCTTGAACTTCATCTTCTTCGTCATCACAGTTACCGAACTCAGGTCGCTCAGTACCTAGTTCTTCGCGACCGTGTGCGAAATCACACGCTTGTCCACGTTTACAAATGCCCTTCTTGAAGAATCGGCACAAACGCGTTTTTAAACGCCTTGATTCGTCGTCTTGAACTTCCTCTTGATCTTCGTCTTCCTGATCTTCGTCTTCCTGATCTTCGTCTTCTTGATCTTCGGCTTCTTGATCTTCGTCTTCTTGATCTTCGGCTTCCTGATCTTCGACTTCTTGATCTTCGGCTTCTTCGTCGTCATTGTTTCTGGGCTCAGGTCGCTCAGTACCTAGTTCTTCGCGTCCATGTGCGAAATCACACGCGTGTCCGTGTTTACAACGCCCCCGAATGAAGTGTTTGCACAAGCGCGTTTTTAAACGCCTCGGTTCGTCTTCTTGTACGGTGCTCATATCAGCCCATGCACTACGAGCAGATCCAGAGGAGGCTACTCCACCGCGACGGTGATAAGACATCCTCGAAAGGAATCTAGTCCTTTTCTAAAAACAAACAGAAAAAAACTTCAATAGTTCTGAAAGCGGAATAATAAACTTCAGATCTTGAGCCAAAATGGCTACGGTGAAAATATTTAATATTATAGATAATTCTAATCTTAAATATTTCATTTTTTTTATAATTACATTGTCTATAATTTTATATTTAACATATTTTTTAGTATTGCGGAATTCATTCGAAGAATATTCTAAATCATATCAATGTGTTTCATTATAGTTAATCTTTTTCAATATTTACCAGAAGATTATAAAAATATTGAAAAGTATATTGAAATTATTAAAAAAAAAATAAAGATATCTTAAATTATTCATTGATTCCATTAACAAAGGAAAATTTAATATTATCCATACCATACCTAAATAAATATTTAAAATATAAAAACAAATATTTACAATATAAAAATTTTAATTTACGTAAATAATATTTTTAATATATTAGTAGAGTTAATTTTACAAAAAAGTTAAAATAACTATCGATAAACACACCTATGTCAAAACAATAATATAGAAAATCATAATAATAAATTTATTATTATGATTCAATATAAATGATTCAGTCTAAAAAGTCAAATGTCATCGAACTATCCAGTGGTACTTTTACATATTTATATAAAGTTAAATTTTTTGACATTTGTAAACTTTTTATTAAATTGACGGTAATAAAGAATTATATATAATAAAACATTTTAATTAACGCTTTATTATTGGAATCATTTTCAAAATGCTTTGTAATATTATTAATGCATTCTTTCTGATGTTCTTTCAAATCAATATTCTTTACTAATATTAGTAAATATTTAGTTATATATTATACTATTCATTTTTTGTTATAAATGTTTAGTAAAAATAATTATAATAAAAACAAAATATAATAAATTATGTTTTGTTTTGATTGAAAAGCCAACACTACGTGACTATTCTTTTCTGCAAAATTGTAAGTTCCCGAGGGACGATGCGTACCACACAAGCCATCCTTTGGTAAATGTTGAGCGTCGCCTGCACATTGCGACACTGTCGAGATAGCGCCTCCACTGTACCGTATAGGACGATGCGTACCACACAAGCCGTCCTTTGGTAAATGTTGAGCGTCGCCTGCACATTGCGACACTGTCGAGATAGCGCCTCCACTGTACCGTATAGGAGGACATTACCTCTGTTCTCGGTTTCGAGAGTGTCGAGGCGGACAGGCAAGAACTAAGGACCGTTTGCCCAGTAATCAGACTTGGCGATAATATTTCTCCTTCGCTCATTTTCCGAATGTGCATAGGTACACGACTTCCCATTCGTGCAACCATTTGACTTGTTCAGCTCATACTTACACATAACGGTTTTGAATATCGGTGGTGCGATCCACTGATCATCATACCCAGAAAGTGGTCGAGAAGCTTGTCCCGTAGGAACTTGTGGTCGAGAAGCTTGTCCCGTAGGAACTTGTGGTCGAGAAGCTTGTCCCGTAGGAACTTGTGGTCGAGAAGCTTGTCCCTGCGAAGATTGTCCTCTGTTGGCAACATCCAAGAAAGAAGGTTCTGCACCTGTGAGAGGAGGACATTCGGGAGTCACCTGCTTCATCTTCGTATCTAAACGTTCATAATGATGATCAACTTCTTCTTTCAACATTTTGGCAGTCCAGAGAATAGATGAAATCTTTTGAACGATAGAGTCAGTCATTTCTTTGACTTCTACAAAGAGACATTCGGCAGGCTTCAATTGGTCCGCATGACCCAGCCCCACAATACAAAGAGAGTCGGTCAAAACACGTGTCGTCTTTCCTTGAGAATCGGACAATTCTTTGCTAACCGAATCGAGGACATCAAGCATCTGAGCGTTGGCCAATCTGCTCTTGAGATTGGTCAACCGTCCCTTGATATCATCATCATTGGGAAGAGGTTCTTCGACATCAGCGGAGGCTGGTGTGACACCGTCTTGGGCCTCAGCGGAGGTTGATGCGTCTGCGTCTTGGGTGTCCCTGGAGGTTGATGGGTCTGCGTCTTGGGCATCTCCGTACCGACGTCTGAAATCTTCTTCCCGTTGTCTGGCTTCCGCTTCTTCTTGCACACGCCGTGCTTCTTCTTGCTCACGTCGTGCTTTCGCCTGAGCCTTTTGTTTGGTCTTGCTTAGAACCACGGTCATCATGTCCGTTGGAAAAAGCAATCGAGAAATGAAATACTAACGTGGAATACGTCAATCTTTCTTGAGCCAAAATGGCTACGGTGAAAGATTTTTTAATTATGCAATTATCTAATAAAAAAAAAATCATTTTTTTTTATTTATTATTAATGTTCATTTAATATAATTATATTATATAAAAATTTAAGTAATAAAATAAGATTATCCAGAATATATTATGGATTTTCTTTATAAGAGTGGAATAATGACTATAATAATGTTTATTATATAGTATTTTATTATCTTAGTATATTTATGTTACCTTATATTATTCTGAGAGTATTCTTTATGATGTTCTCATAAGTCAATAATATTCATACCAATATAATTAAATATATTAATTTTTTAGTTATTTCATACTATTATAATTATTTTTACTAAAAATGATTATAATAAAAAACAAAATATAATAAATTATATTTTGTTTTGATTAAAAAGCCGACTCTACGTGACTCTTCTTTTTTGCAAAAAATTGTTAACAACAAAGACAAGTAAAAAAGTTTGGCTCAAATGGAAATAGAGCCACTAAAGAGAATGCTTACGACTCTCAAAGTGAACCAGGGATCGCTGCACCTGATTTGGTTCACTTTTTAAACATTGGTTGTTCTTCTTGATACTCGCTTCTTTGCGAGGTCGCCAGTCGAAGATCCTGGTCTTGAAACAAATGTTGATGCGTCTTCATCAACATCTACTCGATGCCATCTCTACCTCTTCGGTAAATCATACCGAAGAGGTCCGAGGAGGAGGCGGTGGGGGGTTATCTTCAGTCCACATACTGAAATCGTCCGAGGAGGAGGTGGTGGGGGGGCGTGGGGGAGGGGGGTAATCTTCATTAAACATACTGAAAATATCCCCGTCCAATACACTCATAAGCTCGCGATAATTCGACTTTGCTCCCATTTTCGCTTCCTCGAAATACAGAGCTCTCCACACATTAAGAGAAAGAAGTCTTTCTGCTTTATTAATGCGAGATTGTTCTTTTGTAAAGAATGGACCACTCTTAAACGGTCGATTATAACTCCATCCGATTTCACGGATCAAATCCTCGTCCGATGGTTTTGGCTTCAGAGTCTGAGCCAAACTCCCGTCATTAGACGCCATCCCTTTGTATCTATGTATATAGATACAAAAAACGTTTGAGAGACGCGGAATCACTTATCTAGCTTGGTTCTAGCTTGAGCCAAAATGGCTACGGTGAAAGATTTTTTATTATAAAAAAATCTAATATTTAAATAATCACTTTTTTTATTTACCATAAATTGAAATTTTAAAAATGTCAAAAAAATTATAATAAAAAACAAAATGTAATAAATTATATTTTGTTTTTATAGAAAAGTCAAACTGTACAAGACTCTTCTTTTGTTCAAAAACTCGTTAACAACAAAAACTGTTCTTCTTGATACTCGCTTCTTTGCGAGGTCGCCAGTCGAAGATCCTGGGCTTATAATAAATGTTGATGCGTCTTCATCAACATTTAATCGAGGTTATCTCTACCTCTTCAGTCATTTCTTTGGTCTGGTAGCTCGCAAAAACGATACCATGCCCCCCTAGCGCCTCTCTCCTTAATCCAAGAACAGGCTTGTCTATGACAGAACCCGCAATATACCCCGTCTGGGATTGGATAAATGTCACTACCAACCACTGGTGGATAATAATTACGGTCCCTGTTATAGACAAGGTAAGAACAATTATCTTGTTGAGGAGAAGGAGAAGGATGCACTTCGAAAGTGACTTCTCGACGCGGAGGAGGAGGCGGAGCTTCGAAAGTGACTTCTCGACGCGGAGGAGGAGGCGGCGCTTCGAAAGAGACTTCTTGGCTCTGAGGAGCCTCTTCGATTGGGGCTAATCGACGTGTAGGAACCTCTTTGATTCGGGCTACTCGACGTAGAGTAGCCTCTTCGATTGGGGTTACTCGTCGTGGAGGAGGAGAAGGATGGTGGGAGAGCATCCACGTTTCGACACGACGAAGACGAACGGAGAGTTTCTCCTCATCCGAGTCATAATTTACGAGCCTCATATTGAATTCCATGGCTTCGGCGCAATCGAAACAAACCCCGTGCATGCAACTCAATATGCATATGTTGGTTACTTCTTTCCAACAAAGGGTGCACTCCGCACTAAGCCTAATTGGCTGAATGTAAGAAGTGGGGATCTCGCGACAGACATGGCATTCAAAAGACCACTTTCGATTATTAGACATAATGAAGAAGATGTTTTGTTAGTTTAGCTTGAATCTAGATTGAATCTATCTTGAATCTATCTTGAATCTATCTTGAGCCAAAATGGCTACGGTGAAAGATTTTCTAATTATGTAATTATCTAATAAAAAAAATATCATTTTTTTTTATTATTATTATTTGAAGTTAAATATATGAGATTTTTAAATAATTATATTATATAAAATTTTAAGTAATAAAATAAGATTATCGGAATATATCATGGATTTTCTTTATAAGAGTGGAATATACAGATAAGTAAATTTATATGGAAATAGTCTGTAATAATATTAGTATATTTTAAATATATTTTCTTATGTTACCTTATATTATTACAGTCGATTCTTTAAATAAAAAATTATATATAATAAATATTTGTTTAATTGTTACTTTATCGTTTCGATTGATACGTTATAAAAAATTTATGGAAGATTTTTAAATAAATAACCTAAAGTCAATTGGCTGATAATTTATCAGATACACATAAGTAGAAATAATAATGATTTTAAAATTTTATATATTGTTTTAAGTCAAATTTTTAGACATTTGTAAACTTTTTGTTAAATTGACTTTTGAAATATTAAAATTAGTATTTCAAAAAGTAGTGTAGTATCAGAAAAACCTGTAGTGCTTTTACGGAAAGTAAACTCTAAATACTGGAAACTAATAAAGAAAAATCACACAGATATCTCATAATCAGCTTCCAATGAAGTATAATTTACTATAGTGCCAAAGAGCTTTATTAAGAGCCATTGCGTTCCGTGCTGCTATTAACGATTAGAGCAACCGTCGAGTAACGATGCCGATACACTTCGCTAACCCTTTTCTTAAATGTTCTCAGAAGTTGTAAATTAACAGAAATGCGGAGTCGCCCTGTCTTTCGTCTATCTTCTGCGTATTCTTCTCTAGTCATACATCTAGCCGAATCAAAGAAATTAGAGACTCCGTTTCTCGGACTTCTTAAAGAAGTCAGATACCAAAAAAAGAGGATTTTAGCTTTCTCTGATTTCATCAATACCGCCAGTGGGTGAACACGTCTGGAGTAGTTGTATGAAGAAATCAGAGAAATAAGATTTGTGCTAAGACCAACTATTGGAAAAATAGGTGGAGCATCTTCATATGGCATAATCAAAGGCCTTTGTGGAGGAAGAGGTCTTGGTGGCTGAGGAGGTGTGTAGACCGGCCCATTTAATCTACTGCAAAGAAACTCGCAATATTTCAACTTTGCTGCCCTTTTCGCTTCCTCGAAATACAGAGCTCTCCACACATTAAGAGAAAGAAGTCTTTCTGCTTTATTAATGCGAGATTGTTCTTTTGTAAAGAATGGACCAGATTCACGCGGTCGGCCATTACGAACCCCTCTGATTGCACTGATCGAATCCTCGGTGGATTGAGCAGTTCGACGGATTAATGCCTCGGTTGCTTGATCAGTTTGCATAAATTGACCAAGAGACATCACCACCAACACATTTACCATCACTGAAAATGAGGACAGAACAGAGAACAGAAACAGATATAACAGGTTGTCAAAAGCTGGAAATAACCTTTAACGACTTGAGCCAAAATGGCTACGGTGAAAGATTTTTGTATGTAATAAAATCTAAGGTTTAGATATTCAATTTTATTTTTGAAATAATAACTTTAATAAATAATATACTAATTATTATGGTCGGTTGGAATTTTATATATTATACATAGTATAATTAAAGTTTTTTAACATTTTTAATCTTTTGAAGAAATTAAATATAATGGCAACGTATTTAATAGTCTATTATAGTAAATTGATTTACTTTCTTTCAAAATATAATTATTAAATTCCATTGTTTTATCAGTTTTATATAATAAGATTTAAATATATTATTAATATTAAAATTAATATTTTCTCTTCATCTGATTCCTATTGATATCATTATTTTTTATTTTTTCGTTCAATTTCACAAAATTACAATAATAAAAATAAATAATATATTATTTGTTTATTATTGTAATCTAAATATAAGAATATTGAATTAAATAATTTTACAATTATCATATGTAAGTTTGATCATATTGATTATATTAGCATCTGTTAAAGTATTATCAGTTAATTTAAAGTCATTGCGTTTGAAATCAAATTTATCTTTAAAATCGTCCTTAAACTTTTCGTAAATATTAATTGATTTTGATATTTTAGAAAGTCTATATATTTCTTTATAATTTTTGTTATTTAATTTTTTAATTATTTGATGGGAGGAATTTTTGGAAGGCCTTGATGCATAATATTCTCCTGTAGTATTATGTTTAAATACAATAAATAAATCCAGATCTTTTGATTTTGTTGTATATAAAACTTTAGTATCTGTAGCGATATCTACTTTTGTATTTAAAATATCAACTTTATCTATTAAGTTTTCAATACTATTAGTTTGTATTTTATTATTTTTTAATAATTCTTCTATTTTTGTAGATAATCTTTTATTTTCATAACTTATTATATCTAATTTTTTAGTAGTTTCTTCTAATTTTTTATTGGTTTCTTTTTGTTCTAATGTTGATTCATCTAATTTATTTATTAATCTGGAAACTTCTGATTCTTTCATTTGAAGTTGATAATTAGAATAATGTTTAATGCAAATTTGACAAATATTATAATAGTGTGAAAATTCTTTAGTATTTTTAGATCTCGTTAATATTATTCCAAATGCATCTGGATGAAAATAATATTCCTTTTTATGAATACAATCTCCACGGTTAGACTCATTAATTTCCGAAAGTCTATAATCATTACCTTCTTCAAATTGATGTAATTCTATAAATTCTTTTATTTTATTAGCATAATTACTTTCTTTTATAATACCATATTTTATCAAATAACTATAATGTACATGAATTTCATCTTTTACCATTAAGTTTAATAATTCATCAATGTAATAAATATCTTTATTATAAATATCGTGCATAACATTTTTAGTATATTCCTGTATAGTAATAATAATATTATCTTTAATCAAATCATCATTATATAATTTAATTTTAGTATTTGTCATTTCTATATTACAGTTGATTTCACAAAAAGTTTATAAATGTCAAAAAATTTGACTTTATATAAATATGTAAAATCAACTGTAAAAGTACCACTGGGTGGCATGATGACATTTGACTTTTTAGATTGATTCATTTATATCGTTATAACAATATTAGTGAATTG
>Ga0209390_10006826_pt1 | contig 14998 bp, 16 predicted proteins | sample BON01_FD_187212 | JGI IMG/M metagenome (GOLD analysis project Ga0209390, IMG submission 187212) | Freshwater microbial communities from Lake Bonney liftoff mats and glacier meltwater in Antarctica - BON-01 (SPAdes) (version 2) | ecosystem: Environmental > Aquatic > Freshwater > Ice > Glacier... | reverse complement strand
GTCAAACGAACGATATACTTCTTCTCACTCATCACAAAACCCTCCGTGGATTTAATTTGGTTCTGTGGATGAGCGCCGATTTTTCAATTCGACGCAACCCTAGTTTTCATCCCTGACAATGCACTAGACGCCGCTAGACACAAGCTCGAACCATGAAGCCTGCATCGCCGTATACGAAGTCGCAGTAAATCGGAGCCTGCCCAAGGGTTCAGCCTATTCGATTCTGCCCACTTCACGCAAGTTATCGCACGCTTGCCCTGTATTGAGTTGGGGATATTTGAAAGTGGCGCGTGAACTGCTGAGTGAGCCCAGCCGTGCATTGGAAACCAATTTGCATGGCAATTTCTGTAATAGTGAGTTCGGTGTCTGTGATCAGTTGCTTCAGACGGAGCAGGCGGATGTGTTCGGCGAGTGAACGGTCGAGCAGTCGTCGGCACTTTTGTTCCAATGATCCTCGCGAAATGGGGTATGCTTTCAGCACAGCACTGACTGTTGCTCCGTTGCTTACCCGTTCGTTCATAAAATGCAAAATCGCCAACAGCTCCAAATCATTGATAGCAAAAATATCCGTCGACCGTACTCGCAAGTACGCCGACTGGCGGAATCAGGAACGGCGTTTCCGGTGTGTGTTGGCCTGGCATCATCCGCTGCAGTAAACGTGAGACTTCGCTGCCGAATTGTTTTCGCTGGACAACTAAACGCTGGAAAGCTGTGGCGACAGCGCAGAACATAACAGGTCGTCGTTGTCACCGGACAGAATGGCAACACCGTCGGGTACAGCGATGTTATTCCAGTCGCAGACTGCGGCGATTTGCCTGGCCGGATAAGGGTCTGCATCAAATAATGCCAACGGCCGAGGCAGCGTAGAAAGCCACTGCAGAATGTCATCATGATCAATTTCCCAGTCGTGCTTGTTGTCTGACTGAGAATACAGATTGCATGGAAAGCCGTGTTGTCGATCAACCTCAAAAAATGCACTTGCACGGGCAGGTGAATAGCGACCAACCGAAGGGGCATCGCAGACAAAATATTCAAGACCCTTCTGGCGGAAATGTTCGAACGCCATGGTCGCCCGAACATGATCATCAGCGGCCACTCGCCCCATTCATGTTACGGATGGCATCATGATGGACACGTCGACGGTCGGTAATCCTCAACGTCGAAGATGTTCGGCCATAGCCCTGTCACGCAGCGACACCAAAACTGCATCACTCTGCCAGCGACGCGGTGATTTCAGGCGATTTTTTTCATCCCGCGGTGCAATCAACAATCGCCATTGATGATGCCGAGCTGCGTTGACAACAGCAGCAACAACAATTCCGCGCCCCCCAACTTTCATCAGTTTCGACCAGGATGGCAACTCGACGAGACTTTGGCATGCCAATCAATCAGACTACAGAAGGACAACGCCGGGGACTTGAGGCCATTTATCCAGATACGATCTGGCGGAAAATCTCTGCGCGTAATAATCGCATTACTGCGCAATTGCGCACGTGCAAATAGTTGATGACGGTTAAGATCTGCAACCGCACAGATCTAGAACGATTGGAATCGCACTTCGTGCTGATAAGTCAATCTGCGCGAAGAGTGAGTAATTTTGTTCGTCCGCAAGAGAGTTGAAAGTATGGCCGGCACAAACAGCGTTGATTCGGCTGAAACGAGTTGGACGTATACATCAATGCGATTCGATCACAAACTTTTGGTGCTAAGGGATGGCTATTCCACGCCTTTTGTTGCGAAGAAGGCTATTAGTCTGTTGCGGTATCGGCAGCAGCATATTGTGGCTGTCATCGACGGAACGGCCGTTGGACAGACGGCTCAGCAATTACTTGGTGCTGGTGGAGCGATTCCGGTCGTGGCGTCGCTGAGTGACGTGCTCGATGCCGACGCGCTGTACATTGGCATCGCTCCTCCGGGCGGAAAACTTCCCGAAGAATGGCGGCCCGTGATTCAGGAAGCTATACAACGTCGCATGGCTCTGGTTTCAGGCCTGCATGATTATTTAACCGACGATGCCGAATATCTGACGGCGGCCGAAGCGGGTGGTGGCTGTCTGTTTGATGTGCGTCGCAATCGACAAAAGACGACTGCCAGGCGACATTTGTTTCGACAGGACTGCGTCAGCATTCACACGGTCGAACATGACTGTAGCGTGGGCAAGATGGTAACCACACTGGAACTTGAACGTGGCTTGGAAAAGCTGGAACACGACGCCAAATTTGTAGCCACAGGGCAAACGTGAATCATGATTTCCGGCGAAGGCGTTCCCGCTGATTGCGTCGCATCCGATTTCGTTAACGGCGCGTTTGAAAATTACTGAAGCAAAATGAACAGCATGATTATTTTGTTGGTGGAAGGACAGGGAATTATTTCTCATCCATCATTTTCGGCCGTAACCCTGGGACTGATGCACGGAGCAGCGCCGGATTGCCTGGTGTTCTGTCACGAAGCGGAACGTGATCAGGTGCAGGGATTAAACAACGTCGACATACCGCCGCTGAGAGAATAGATGAGAGCGTATGAAGTGCTTGCTAATCTGCGTGACCTCTGTCGTTTTATCGGGCTCGCCGTGAATACTCGATACCTGTCCGATGAAGAAGCGGCAGCGGAGATTCAACGGGCAGAAACCGAATTCAAACTGCCGGCCTGTGATGTGTATCGCACGGGAACCGACAAGCTGATTGAAGCCTGCGTGGCAATACAAAAGGAGCTTGCAGCACAATGAAGATGACCCTGTATCGTTTAAGCTTGCCGCTGCTTCATGAATTTCGGATCTCGCGTGAATCAATCACCACTCAAAACAGCCTTGTGCTGAAGCTGGAACACGACGGCGTCGCGGGTTACGGCGAAGTGACAGAAAACCGGTTTTACGGCCATGAGTTTGATTCCATTATCGCTTCGCTGCAGAAAACAAAGACACTGCTACCGGCCTATGCCGATCCTGACCGATCGCCTTTGGATCTATGGCCCGAACTAATGTCCGCCGTGGAAGGTGATACGTTTGCCGCAGCGGCACTGGACATGGCTGCTCATGATTTGCGAGGCCGACGACTGGGCATCGCGACGTGGAACGACTGGGGTTTGGACTGGACGGATGTCCCCGATTCCAGCTTCACCATCGGCATCGATACGATTGATGTGATGGTTGGAAAGCTGCACGAAATGAAAGGCTGGAGCATCTACAAAATCAAACTTGGCACGTCGCAGGATCTCGAAATCATGACCGAGCTGCGTCGTCACACGGATGCGCGCTTTCGAGTCGACGCAAACTGCGGATGGACGGCCAGGCAGACAATCGCGAATTCGAAAGTACTGGCTGATCTTGGCGTTGAATTCATCGAACAGCCTCTACCAATCAAGGCCACAGCAAATGACAAGCGACTGCTGTTTAAAAAGTCGGCGATACCAATTATCGCCGACGAAGACTGCCAGATAGTGAATGACGTCGAACGTTGTCAGCCGTTCTATCACGGAGTGAACGTAAAAATCTGCAAGTGTGGCGGCCTGACTCCGGCTTTGCACATGCTTCGACAAGCCAGGCAGCTTGGCATGCAGACGATGGTCGGCTGCATGGTTGAAAGCTCGGTCGGCATCAGCGGCGCTGCTCAGTTGCTTCCCATGCTGGACTATGCCGATCTGGACGGCGCCGCATTACTGCGAGACGAACCAGCCAGCGGAGTGCGAATTAATCGTGGACGAGTCATACTGCCTGATCGTCCCGGCTGCGGTGCAGAACTTAATTCGGAACGACTCGCCGAATTCAGTGAACCGGGACGCGGACTCACGCCATAGTTCGTAGACTATTTCATGACAGCAACCGGAATCAAACCCATGAAATTTAATCGTTTTCTTGCGGCCGCAGTCGGCCTTGTCATAATTCTGCGGCCAGCGGCGGCCGCAGAATTATCAGCGGTATCGATCGACAGGATTGAATACGTCGTTACTGAGTTGATGCACAAATCCGGGGCACCTGGGATTTCCGTCGCGGTAGCCACGGGTAATCAACTGCAGTACGAACGCGGCTTTGGTCTGGCTGATCTTGAAAATGATGTGGCCGTAATTGCTGAAACTCGATTTCGTACGGCGTCGATAGCAAAGTCAATGACGGCAGTTGTCGTGTTGGCATTGGCCGAACGAGGCGACATCGATCTTGATGCCGACGTCAGCGGTTACGTACCGGAATTTTCAACGAAACGCTGGCCCGTAACCAGCCGTCAGCTGCTGGGGCATCTGGGCGGAATTCGTCACTACAAAAACACAGCAGAAGCAAAGTCGACGCAGCAGTTCTTTAGTTTGAAGTCGGCCTTACCCACGTTTGCCGATGATCCACTGTTGCACGAACCGGGCACAAAGTACCGTTATTCAACCTTTGGCTATAACCTGCTTGGTTCTGTGGCCGAAGCAGTCGGCAAGCAGCAATTCATGGGTCTTCTGCAGACCCTGGTCTTCGATCCGGCAGGCATGACTAAGTCTGCAGTTGACGATCAATCCGCAATTGTGCCTGGTCGCACGCGAGGCTACCTGAAAGCCACTGAATCGATGTTGATGCTGCTGGGAAATGATCACAACCTGAAGGCTGGGCAAATTTACAACGCTCCGCTGCACGACACCAGCATGAAAATTCCGGGCGGAGGCCTGCTGTCGACATCTTCAGATCTTGTCCGTTTTGCTACCGCGCTAAACACTGGCAAACTGCTGAAGAATGAAACCTGCAAGCAAATCTGGACGCGCCAGGCAACGGCCGATGGCAAAGAGACCGAATACGGACTTGGCTGGGGAATCACTCAGCGATCAGGTCAAAAGATGATATCCCACCCGGGCGATCAGGCAGGCACAGCAACGGTGCTTGTCCTGTTTCCAGACACCGGCACGAGTATTGCGATCATGTGCAACCTGCAGGGCGTTTCGCTGCAGGCGACCGCTGTTGCTATTGCCGATGTCGTAGCACCAGTCATCAACACAGTTGACTACAGTCAGGCCGTCGACAAACTGAAAAATGCGGCCCGACATGAAGTCGAGGCCAAACATTTGCCCGCATTTTCAATTTCGCTGGTGGATGACGATCGTGTCGTTTGGGCCGACGGTTTCGGCTTTCAGGATGCAGAAAAGAAAGTTCCCGCGACAGCAGAATCGGTCTACCGAGTTGGCTCTGTATCGAAGCTGTTCACTAACATTGCCGTCATGCAACTGGTGGAAACCGGCAAGCTGAATCTCGACGCGCCGATTCAGGACTACATGCCGAATCTGCAGCCCGAAAATTCATCTGGCATACCGTTGACTCTGCGGCAGATGATGTCGCATCGGTCCGGTCTGGTACGAGAATCTCCGGTTGGCAATTACTTTGATCCCACAGAGCCAACCCTGGCTGCCACAGTTGAAAGTCTGAACAGCACGGCTCTGGTCTACAAACCAGAAACGAAGACCAAGTATTCGAATGCGGCCGTGGCGGTGGTCGGAGCTGCTCTTGAAGCACAACTGGAAATGTCACATCCGGAACGAGTCCGACAAAACATTCTTGATCCGCTGAAGATGGACAGCAGCAGCTTTGTGGTGACTGCCGCAATTGAACCAAAGTTAGCCACCGGCTGGATGCGGACATACGACGGACGCCGCTTTGAAGCTGCCGAGTTTTTGCTGGGCACGGGACCTGCTGGCAATCTGTATTCCAGCGTACTGGATCTATCCCGGTTTATGGTTTGCATGTTAGATGAAGGAAAAACTGCGACCGGACGGATTCTAAAACGGGAAACGTATCGGCAAATGACTACGCCAATTACGGACGCCGATGGCAAGCCGCAGGGCTTTGGCATGGGCTTCCATATAGAGGATTTGGACGGCTACAAAAAGGTTGGCCATGGAGGAGCTGTCTATGGCTTTTCGACTCAATTGGAAGCTCTGCCCGAACGAAAACTTGGCGTTGCCGCTGCGGCGTCGATGGATGGCACCAACGGCGTTGTTGGGCGACTTGCTGATTACGCTTTGCGACTGATGATCGCGACTCAGGATGGTAAGCCGCTGCCCTCGTACCCGATGACCGGTCCGGTTCCGCCCGAACGAGCTCGGGAACTGATTGGCACGTTTCGCGAAGTTGATGGCGACCGATTCACGCACATCAGCGAACTCAATGGCGACGTGTTCATGCTGCGAGGCTCCTTTCGTTACGAACTGCATTCAGCAGCCGACGACGGACGCATCATCACCGATGACGAAACGGGGTTTGGTACCGAAGTTCAACTGAATGCCGATGGTCGACTGCAGGTCGGCGCCGATGTTTTTGAGCGTCTTGCTGATGAACGGCCGGCCGACATACCCATGCACTGGCGAGGGCTGATCGGCGAATACGGCTGGGACCACAACACGCTCTACATTCTGGAAGACAACGGCCAGCTGTATGCTTTGATTGAATGGTTCTACTACTATCCATTGACGGAAGTGAGTGCCGATGTTTACGAATTCCCCAGTTACGGCCTGTATCACGGCGAAGGGCTGCAATTTGTTCGCGACGATTCGGGCACGGCCACGTCGGTGACTGCGGCGGAAGTGAAATTTGACCGACGCGAAGTTGGCACCAAAGATGGCGAAACGTTTAAGATTACTCCGCTGCAGCCAATCGACGATCTTCGAGCCGCTGCTCTGGCGGCGTCGCCACCGCCTGAACCTGGCAACTATCGCGATCCGAACCTGGTCGATCTGACGTTGCTCGACCCAACCATCAAGCTTGATATTCGCTACGCATCAACCAACAATTTTACCGGAGCCGTTTTCTACAAACAGGCTCGAGCCTTCATGCAGCGTCCGGCAGCGGAAGCTGTTGTCCGTGCTAATGCTCGACTAAAAGAACGCGGCCTTGGCTTACTTGTTCACGATGCCTATCGGCCCTGGCACGTAACAAATATGTTCTGGGACGCCACGCCCGATAATCTAAAGGACTTCGTCGCCAATCCAGCCAACGGCTCACGGCACAATCGAGGCTGTGCGGTAGACATTACACTGTACGATCTGAAGTCCGGAGAACCAATTCAGATGGTCGCAGGCTACGACGAATTTTCGCCACGTTCGTTTCCGCAGTACCCCGGCGGAACAACTCGCCAACGTTGGTACCGCGAATTGCTGCGACGCACTATGGAAGCCGAAGGATTCACCATCTACGAATACGAATGGTGGCACTTCGACTATAAAGACTGGAAGAAATACCGCATCGGCAATGTCACGTTTGAGCAAATCGATGCATCGCGATAAACGCACTGTGGCGGCTGAATACGTTTCTTCCTACAGCCGCAATTCATCGGAATGCTAACGCCAGATAATAGCGACCTGCAAAACAACTCCGCCCTTAAACTCGTCCGGCGAATCCTTGTTACCCGCAACGTCCACAAAAACATGTTCGCCCACGTAGATCAGCGTCGGGTTGGGATACAGACCAAAGGCCCACGCCGTTAAATATTTTGTTGCGGCAAAAAGCGGGGTCGTGAAGAATGACGGGACCTGAAAAAAACCAGACTCCCGCATGTGGCGTGCGGACTGAAAACATCTCAGCCCGGAAGGGAGTCTGACGCGAATGTCACGGAAGACAGCAACGAAGGTGTCGGAAAACATAGCGACGAAGTCGGCGAATTTCACCCATGGCGACCTGTTGAAACGGGCGCTGACGTGGGTGATCAACGACAGCATGTTCTGTCACATTACTTTGCATGGCAATATCAAATGGAAGGCTCGGCAACTGGTCATTGTGGCGGTCTTATGGGTGTGGCGGTCTTGTGGGTGTGGTCTGGACGCACAACGCTCGGACGGTCGTTTGTTCATGCTCGACGTCTGTCGCGGGCTATGTTTGGCTGCGTGGCGGTCACGACTTATCAGGGTCTTACGGGGGCATTGAACACGTGGTCGCCGAAGTTACTGCCAGCCATTCAGAAGCGATTGCACAAACTGATGGAACAGGTTGGTGGGGACGAACACGGGCGAGTCGGTTTGTGGGTGGCGTTGGCGGTTGATGGTTCTCGCGTTTCAACACCGCGAACAGTGTCCAACGAAAAAGCGTTTGCGGCAAAGAACGATGGCAAAGGAAGGAAGGCGCAGTCTCGCAGGAAATGGAAGAACAAGAAGCAGCGAAGTAAGAAACTGTCGGCTCCCGTTAAGCCGCAGATGTGGTTAACTTTGATCTGGCACATGGGTCTGAAGATGCCGTGGGCCAGGAAAACCGGGGCCTCCACTTCCAGCGAACGACAGCACGTGCTGGACATCCTGGAAACAGAAACATTCCCGGAAAACACGCTGTGATGTGGGGTTTGTGGGATACGATTCCTGGAATGGTATTGTGAACAAGGGACATGATTTTCTGGTGCGCGTGGGCGGCAACGTGCGGCTGCTAAGTGACCTGGGCTGCGTTCGTGGTCGCGATGGAATCGTGTGTGTGTGGCCGGATGCTGCGGCGCGTCGTGGACAACCTCCATTGGTGCTGCGTCTGATTGAAGTGAAGAGCGAACGTAGTTCGATGTTTCTTGTCACGAATGTGCTGTCCGAACGAAAACTGTCGAACGCTAAAGTGGCACAGGTTTATTCGATGAGATGGGGAATCGAACTTCAATTTCGATCGTTCAAAAAAACGTTTGGTCGTCGGCAACTCCACAGTCGAACGGCCGAATGTAGTTACGTGGAACTGAACTGAACTGAACTGAACTAAACTGAACTGAACTGGTCTCTGGTCTCTGGTCTCTGGTCGGCTTATGGATGATTCAGTTGTTCGCGGTCAAAGACCAGATCAAGGTGGACTGGCCTCCGGAAAGTTCCAGCGTGGCGCTGAGTTTAGCAATCATCCGAGAGACGATGGATCGCCGCAGCGAAGTAGCCTTGAACGGACGAGTTCTGAGCCAGCAACTGAGCAAAGCCGTTAAGGACGCCTATGTTCGCACCAGCAGCAAAGACGCTCGCTACAAGCCAAATCAAAAAGACAAGCCCTCCGCCACCCGGACCATCCTTGCCAAAGCCAACATGCAACAAAAACAACGACTCAACGCCATCAATAATTTCCCTGCACTTTTTCCTTAACGGCGTTGCGTCGAGGGGCAGCGTATCCAACTTCATTTGCTGCCACCGTACTGTCCGGATCACAATCGAATCGAACGTCTTTGGCGGGACCTGCATTCCAGTGTCACTCGAAACCACCGCTGCCACACGATGCCTGAGCTGATGATTGAAGTCAAATACTGGCTCAGAAAACGAAACAGGCGACAACTGAAATCACTGTCTGCGTAAACAAATTACACCGTCTGCCAATCACGCTCGGTTATTTAGTCATCGCGGCGTGTGCCGCTGTGGAAATCGGCGGTGTTCGATCTCGATCCGACAGTCTCTCGGACGGTTCAGCTGAGATTCGACGCGTCGGAGCCTACTGTGCTGTGTTGATGTCGCCGGTGGATGGTCGTTCGAGTTTTTTGACCACACGCGCTGCTGCCCGGAACAGATCTGCTGCAAGCCGCAGCCATGTCGGTGCGGCTTGCAGCAGATCTGTGCTTGCCCGGCAGGAACTGTGGTGTCAAACGGTCAATAAACGAGAAAGAGCCGCCGACCTCATTTGGTCAGCGGCTCTTTTGAATTTAGTAAAGGATCGAGGACACCAGCAAAACTTCCGGCTCACGAAATCGACACGTGGAACGCGACAAAAATCAGAATGGGCGAGTCCCTTTCGATCCAGTTTTTTAATCGATTTACATGACCGAGATATCACAATTTGGCTGCGTTTTCCAGGTGGCCGTCTCCTATTCTTTCGGCGTACTCGAGGTAGTCACAGAGATCCCGTACAGCGTTTTCATCGGTGCCGGTTTCATCGTGATTGAACGAGCGTCTCAATTCTCCAATGAGCATCTCCAGTTCATAGCGACTCAGAGAGATCTTGCGTATCAGCTGGTTGTCCGGCCAATGCCGTAGCGACTTCGCTAAGCGATAAAGTAATTGAACACGACGGGCCGCTGGCATTCTTTATGAACTCCAGCGGCCCGCTGATTCTCTTACTTAAATCAAACCACTACTGCTTCAGCAACAGCCGCTTCGCTTCCATTTCAAGGTCAATGTAGACGTCCTCTCCAACATCGACGCCAACCCCCTGAATCGTTCCACCTTGGAAGCGAGCTGGGGATTTGTACTGGCTGCTCACTGCGTCGGCACTATCCCAGCCAACACATAGCCCATCACCCGACAGGGTAAATTTCGCAGGCTGTGTTTTCATCTTGCCTTCTGCAACAACCTGTTCGTCGATGTACAGCTTAGCTGTCCCTTCATGCGAGCCATGCTCACCAGCTCCAGTTCTGGTAAATTCCATTCCTAAGGTGTATTTACCAGGCTTCAGTTCAACATTCGAAACAAATTCCTGTTCCGGCTTGATGCCCAGGAAGTTGTATACGTAGTGAAGCTTTTTCTCCTTGACGAAGAGTGAATGCCCACCGAATCTCGAACCGTGAGCAAACAGCACGCCTGAAGCATCAGGCTCTGTGATTTCCACGTTGGCAACAATCTTGTACGAACGCCCACGGATGCTTACCGCCACTCCCTCTGGCACAGCAGCGGTGTCAGGGTAATACACGTAACGTGTACGAGGCGGCTCCGAAGTGGGCCGTACTGTCGTGAATAACTCAGTCGCTGAGCGGTCATCCAATGGATAAACGTTGTACTTGTTTGCTTCCTCTTCGTAGACAGCAATAAGCTCTTTTAGTTTTTCCGGGTGTTCATTGGCTAAATCCTTCGATTCCGCACGGTCAATCGCGACATGGTAAAGTTCCCAGCGGTCTTGATCGAAGTTACCTGTCCCCGAAAGAGGAGCGTGGACCGCAGCGGCCTTCCAGCCATCTTTGTAGATACCACGAGTGCCGAGCATTGTGTAATACTGCACTTTCTTTTTAGTGGGAGCATCCGGCTTAGCATCAAACGAATAGGCCATCGACACACCTGCAACGGGCACTTGTTTTACCCCGTCATAAACCTCAGGCATTTCCAGTCCGGTAATTTCCAGTATCGTGGGTACGATATCGACCGAGTGGTGATACTGATTTCTCACCTCACCCTTCGCCTTGATTCCCTTCGGCCACGAGATGACCAACGGATCGCAAATGCCTCCTCCGTATTGAGAGTAGCGCTTGAACATTTTAAAAGGAGCCGAGGTAGCCGTGGCCCATCCTGTTGGGAAGTGTCCATAGGTGTTGGGGCCGCCAAGTTCATCAATGTACTTCATGTTCTCTTCAATCGAATCAGGCCAGCCATTGAAGAACTTGTTTTCGTTGACGGTTCCGTTCTCGCTGCCTTCTCCGGAAGCGCCGTTGTCAGCAGCATACATCACAACGGTGTTTTCGAGCTGGCCCGTTTTTTCCAAGTGAGCGATCACTCTGCCCACCTGGGCATCGGTGTACTCGGAGAAGCCCGCGTAAACTTCCATCATTTTGGAAAACAGCTTTTTTTCTTCGGCACTCAGGGAGTCCCACGGACGGACGACATCAGCAGGGTTTGCAACTCCTTCAGGCATTGGATTAAGAGGAGTAAGTTCAGTGCCTTCGGGTAGGATGCCACGTTCGATCATGCGAGGCAAAACCCATTCGCGATAGGCTTCATAACCATCGTCAAACTTACCCTTGTACTTTGCGATGTATTCTTCGGGCGCGTGGTGAGGAGCGTGATTCGCACCCGGGCAGTACCACATGTACCAAGGACGTGATGGGTTGGCTGAACTATGATCCTTAATCATGCTGATTGCCTTGTCAGCAAGGTCCTTCGAAAGGTGATACCCTTCTTCAGGAGTTCTCGGTGCCTCGACAAATCGGTTGTCTTCAATCAGGTCGGGATACCACTGGTTGGTTTCACCACCGAGGAAGCCATAGAACCGATCAAAGCCCATTCCAAGCGGCCAACGATCTCGACTTGCACCAGAAGCAACGTCGGTTTCAGGTACGTCATGGTCTTTGCCAATCCACATCGTACTATACCCGCCATCCTGAAGGATTTGACCGATAGTCGCTACCGATGGAGGAATACGACCATTTGATCCGGGGAATCCAGAGGCGGTTTCAGTAATCGCAGCCATTCCATTTTGGTGATGGTTGCGGCCGGTAAGCAGCGTTGACCTAGTCGGCGAACACAAGGCAGTCGTGTGCCAATTGCTGTAAGTCAAACCGTTAGCAGCGAGCTTGTCCAAAGTCGGCATGTTGATCCCGCCACCGAAAGCTGACCAAGCTGCTAACCCTGTATCGTCGTACAAGATAAACAAAATGTTAGGCGAACCATCCTTTGCCTTCTTCGACGAAAATGGCTTCCAGTCTGGTGTCGAATCCCGAATATCGGTCTTCATGACACCCTTAAACGTATCTTCCTGAGCTTGGGTCGTTGTGATATTTGTTCCCGCAATGGCAACCGTTGCTGCCTTATATTCGTTGGAACAGCCCGTCATGGCCATGGCCAGCGAGGCGATAAGTAGTATTAGTTTCATGTAATTTTCCCTATAGATAAAGAGCAGATGGGGGTGAAGATTCCAACAGTACGGTGGGTTACCGAACCACCGAACAATTCGTCAGAGCCCTGCATGGTTTCTGAAAATTCATTACGGTCCCCCAAATAGTTTTTGCAGAACTGGCAAGGATGTTCGGTCGCGTTGTCCAGCCTTGCTACTGTGCTTGAAGATCTGACGTAACCAAAGCCAATAAGACTGCCAGGGTCGCCCCCGCGATGAATGGGATTCGACGCCGTAAAGTGATGCTCATCAATGGGCCTCATGTCTAGTGTGTCTGGACGCAGAAAGAAGCTGTGTGGTCTAACAAACTAAGTCACGCGAACCGATAAGTCCAATGCATCAAATGCATCATTATGATACGATTTGGTTATCATGATCGAAAACCGTCAGTTACTGCACTGCCGAACACTCGCCGAACATGGCCACTTCGGGCGTGCCGCAGAATCCCTTGGTATCACTCAGCCAGCTCTGACACGAAGCGTTCAGACTCTGGAGCACACACTTGGCGTCAAGATATTCGATCGCACACCTCGACGCGTTAGTCCCACTGTATTCGGAGCGTTGCTCCTGAAGCATGGAGAGACAATTCTGAGCGAAGAAGAGGAGTTGATTCGGAATCTGCAGCTCATGCAGGGATTGGATCTTGGGGAGTTAACCGTCAGCGCGGCACTTTATCCGGCAGAAATCTCCGCTCACCGGGCGATTGGGCGGATGATTCGCACACATCCGAATATCCGATGCCGAGTGCAACTGCGTGATTGGCGAACTGCAATAGCGGACGTGCTCCAGCGTAGAGCGGACATTGCAATTGCCGAAACGAGTGAAGCTGAAGGCGAGCGGCAACTCGCGACGCAGATCGTTGGGCAGCATCCTCTTGCTTTTTTTTGCCGACCTGGGCACCCTCTAGCTGCGAAGAAAAACGTCTCAACGAACATGATCTTCTCTTATCCATGGGCGAGTACGCGAGGCCCGGCGCGGATGACGAATTACTTCCCGAAGAACTTGCGTGCTGCCGGTTGGATCGACAGCGCCACCGGAGACTTCGTTAGTGCCATTCAAGTCGATACCGCGACCACAGCGATGCAGGTCGTTCTTGAGTCGGATGCCATCAGTCCCTCACCTCCGATCCTATTCGAACGCGAAATAAAATCCGGCATCCTTGTTCAACTTAACTTCCAGAAACCGTGGCTGCGATTGAATTACGGATTCATCTTTTTGCGTGATAGAACACTCTCCCCAGCCGCCAAGGCATTCATCAATGAAGTGGAAATTCTGGAAGCCAGCTTGGCTGGCACTGAAATTTGAATGACGCTCTATCTCTGTAGGAACTTTCGCAACTCATGATTTTACGCCACATCCTTGGGGCAGGTAATGGCTACTGGAGTTCCCCAGAAAAAGTGGGCGCTCAAAAAAAGTGTGGCAGATTAGTTGCCACAAGGAGCGTAATTTATATCGAAGCCATTGAAGAGTTCAGGTGTAACGGCTGGTAAGGTTTACAATCAATAGAGCGACGATTTTCGTCGTGACGCGGTGGTGATGATCGACTCGGAAAGTTTGACGACGGCGGAGGTTGGTCGTCGATTGGGTGTGAATGCGAATCTTCTGCGGAAGTGGCGGGCGAAGTACGGAAAGAAGTCACCGATTCAGGAAGTTCAGAGCGAGCTTGAAACAGACAACCGTCGTCTTCGTGAGGAGAATCGTCGGTGGCTGATGGAACGAGAGATTAAAAAAAAAGGCGGCCGCCTTTTTCGCGAGCGAAAAGAACTGAGGTTCGAGTTCATGTTTTCAGCACGAATGTGAGTGGCCAATGTCAGTGATGTGTCGTGTGTTTTTAGTCAGCCGGTCGGGCTACGATGCGTGGCAGCGTCGCCCGGTCAGTGCTCAGGAGCAGCAGCGAACGAAAGTGATTTCGGAGCTTCATCGCATTCATGATGACCGAGACCTGCATGTGTATGGCAGTCCTCGGACGTATCGGGAACTTCTGAAACGCGGCTATAAAATCTGTGAGAACACGGTTGCAAAGCTGATGAATTCGGCAGGGATACGTTCTTCGACATCAAAGAAGTTTCGTGTCAACACGACAGATTCGAACCATTCACGGTCGGTTGCCCAGAACGTTCCGTATCGTGATTTTACAGCAGCCGGCCCGGGTCAAAAGCTGGTTTCGGATCTGACTTACATCAGAACAGACGCAGGGTTTTTGTATCTGGTCTGTATGATCGATGTGAATTTGGGGTATTCCCGATAAAAACGGAGCATATCGCTTGATATTCCGCTCCGAAAATCCCTTCTGTTCCGGAAGCTCATTCTTCAAATCGACTGCCAGTCGAGGAATCACTTTCGTGCCCCAGCCGTCCAATTCCTGACGCTCGGCGATCATGCGACCCACGTCCCAATAGGTCAGGATCATTTCCGCATTGGCCGACAAGGCAGCTCGATGTTGACCACGGCGAACGCGTGCTTTGATGTCGGAGAGCAGCTCGCCGTAAAACGCGATTTCATTCTTCTTCA
>Ga0209390_10006824_pt1 | contig 15002 bp, 26 predicted proteins | sample BON01_FD_187212 | JGI IMG/M metagenome (GOLD analysis project Ga0209390, IMG submission 187212) | Freshwater microbial communities from Lake Bonney liftoff mats and glacier meltwater in Antarctica - BON-01 (SPAdes) (version 2) | ecosystem: Environmental > Aquatic > Freshwater > Ice > Glacier... | reverse complement strand
CTCCTCCTCCTCCTCCACCACCACCCTGACCAATAATCACCGAAAAAGTAGGCTCACCCCCCCCCCCCCCCTCCCTCCCTCCCTCCCTCCCTCCTCCTCCTCCTCCCTCCCGCAACGCCGACCCAAACAAACTCGCCTTATTCCCTCCTCCTCCTCCTCCGCCTCCCACCATCCTCTCCTCACTCCTCCCCCTCCCTCCCCCTCCTCCTCCTCCTCCAGCACCACCACCCACCCCCCTCTCCGCACTCCGGCTCCTCCCCCTCCCTCCCTCCTTCCCTCCCTCCCTCGCCGCCACCGGCCCCAACTTGACATGCATAGGGACACCATCCAAAGTACGTGTGTGGAACTTCTCCACGGCCTTCAGCGCTTCGGTTTGCTTGGCGAAGTAGACCTGAGGGAGGGAGGGAGGGAGGGAGGGAGGGATGGGTGGGTGAGTTCGTGGACGAAATGGGAGGGAAGGAGGGAGGGAGGGAGGGAGGGAGGGAGGGAGGGAGGGAGACGTACCTCGGCTTCGCCCGTGGAGCGTCCGTCGCGGCCGAACTTGATCTGTGATTGGGTGAGAGTGGAAAAGGAAGAGGAAGAGGAAGGAGAGAGGAAAAGTGCGAAGGGTAAGAAAGAGGAAAGAGAGTACATTCAGGCGCTCTAGGCTAGACTCCCTCCCTCCCTCCCTACCTCAGCATGCAACACCTCCCCCACCGTCGCAAACAGCTCCCGCAGCTCCTCGCTGTCCGTCACGTCCGGCAACAGATTCGAGACAATAATCTTCGTTCCTGCCCTTCCTCCCCCTGCCTTCGGCCCGAGCCTGTTCAGGAGCCCTACCCCTCCTCCTCCTCCTCCACCACTGCTGATGTTGTAGTTGCTGCTGCCGTTGCCGCTGGTGGTGGTGGTGGTGGTGTTGGGGATGGTGCGGCGGATGTTGCTCATGCTGCCGCTGCCGTTGTTGTTGTAGTCGCTGCTGCTGGCATGGTAGACGGGAGCGGCGGCTGCGTGTGCGTCGGTGGAAGGATGGGGGAGGAGAGGGGTGGGTGGGTGGGTGAGATGAACAGGTAATCATATCTATCTCAACTTGCCCACCAAAGACAACTAGCAACCACTAAAATCACACGTTGTACTACCAAAAGGCGCTTTTCTCTTCACGTACCACTCATCGTCATCACCATTTGCTGCTTGGGCTGCTGCTGCTGCTGCATCATAGAAGAAGACTGAGCAGGAGCAGGAGGGGCACCACGACTCATGGGGTTATAGCGCACACCCGCGAACTTCTGCTGCGAACGCATCGGCCCCGCCCCACCACCACCACTGCTATGGCCACCGCCGCCACCGCTGCTGCGATTGAAGCTGCCACCGCCGCCTCCTCCTCCTCCGCGGCCGCTGCTGCCTCTGCCGCTGCCTCCCTGCTTCTTGTACGCGGGCTTGCTCGAGGTGTCCTCCTTGATCAGGTCCTCCAGTGACACGTCCAGCTTGTCCATGATTGCTTTTGGCTCGGCTTGTATTGTCTGTGGTCTGTGTGCGGGTGGATGGTGGTGGGGAGGCGGAGGGGGGGAGAGGAGGTGAAGTGGTGTGGTGAGCAGAAGCAGACGGATAGTGAGGGAAAGCCACGCGCACACCGCTTGTTCCGCCCTTCCGGCAAGCACGGCGACGACACCAGGACGTAGGACTGCCTGTGTGTGTGTGCATGTTGTGCGTCGTGGACGTGTGGTGTGGCAGCGCAAGATGGACAGCAAAGGGCACAGAAGGAAGTTGTTGCTTGTTCTCTGGATGAAGCTCGCCAACCAAGGCAGCTTGAGGTCGAAGCCTCAATGCAAGCACGCAAAACATTGTCTAACCCCTGCCCTTCCACCACACACACAACCACACACAGGTCCTCCACCTGCTGGCGCGGCCGGCGCAGGCCAATGCTTGTTGTGTCCATCACACCTCAACGAAGATGAAGGCCCGGCGACCTTCCCTCCTCTTCCTCCTCCTCCTCCTCCTCCTTCTCCTTCTACTCCATGTCCTCGCCACAGCTCGACGCACCACACACACGGCCTTCCTCCCCCTCCTTCCCGCAGGCCGCATGACAAGCATCTCTCCCCCGCGTCTGCCCATCCTCCTCTCCGCTTCCTCCTCCTCCCCCCTCCCTGAAACCTCCCCTACCCCTCTCCCTCGCGCCGTCGTCCTAATACCAGGCTACGCCTCGGGGGCCTCCCACTACAAACGCCTGCAAGACTCCATCCGTGCCCGCGGACTACCGTGTTGGACAGTACCTATTTCGGCAACGATGTGGATCCCGACGTTCGGTGGGAGGAGTATTAGACCTATTCTTGATCGAATACATGAGACGGTCATGGACGTAGCTTTGCTTGGTCGGCCTTTGCCTTTTCCTCCTTTCACTCCCCCTTCTGGTGGGGGGATAGGGGTAGAAAATGGGGAGTCAGCTTCTTCTCCTTCCAGTCCTCCTGAAAGCATCAAAGTTGATGTGGAGGCGTCTTTGGCCCCCCCGCCTTTCTTGCCTCCTTCTCCTCCTATGGAGGTGGAAGGGGATGGAGGGAGGGAGGACAATAATATAGCCTCCTCCACCCCAAAATCCTACACCCTCCTCCACTTCCTCCGCGAGCTCTACAACCCCTCCCTCGGCGCCCACCCTCCCCCTCCCTCCCTCCCTCCCTCCTCCTCCCCCCTCCCTGCCCGGAGATACGACGTTGCCCTTGTCGGTCACTCGGCGGGTGGGTGGGTAGGGAGGATCTATTTATCTGATGCTTGTTATGATGGTAGAGTGTATAGTGGTAGTCGATTTGTTTCTACTCTCGTCACGCTTGGGTCTCCCAATGTTCTTCCTGAAAAGTTTAGGGGGAGGGATGTAGGAAAGGTGCCATATGCCTTGAAAAACTTGAAATTTGTAGATGAAAGTTGTAGTAATGGTGGGAAGGAGGGAGGTAGGAAAGGAGGGAGGGAAGGAGGGAAGGAAGGAGGGAGGGAGGGAGGGAAGGAGGTGAGGCTGGTGTGTGTGGGGAGTAGGGCCGTGAAGGGGGGGAGGTTGTTGGGGGGTCTAATGAAGGACTGGGCGGCGAGTAGCTATAAGCTGTGTGGGTTCGAGGACGAGGAAGGGAGGAAGGGAGGGGTGTGGGGGGATGGGATCACGCCGGTGGAGAGCGCGTTGGGGTTGCCGGGGGCAGAGAAGGTGGAGCTGGAAGGGGAGGTGTTGCATGGGCCGGAGGTGGAGGAGAGGGGGAAGATGTGGTATGGTTCTGACCCTTGGCCTTTAGAAAGGTGGCTGCGTTATGTGATGCTGCCCCCGCTGGGAGCAAAGGAGGGGGAGGAGGAAGAGATGAGGAGGGAAACAGGGGTGGATGTGGGTAGATAGTGTCTCTTTTTTTGTATGTGTATATCTATATCTATATATATGTGTGTGTGTGTGTGTGTGTGTGTGTGTGTGTGTGTGTGTGTGTGTGTGTGTGTGTGTGTGTGTGTGTGTGTGTGTGTATGTGTGTGTGTGTGTGTAAGTGTGAGTCTGTTTCGCAAAGAGGAAGGAGCAGGAATAGAAGGAAGCGAGGACGACGGGAGGAGGAAGAAGAGAAAGAAGAAGAAGAAGAAGGAATAGGAGTAGTAGCAAAATCAGAGCAAGAAGGCAAGTAATAAGAAGAAGGAGAGAACGAATAAGTTACAATACCAGACACAGCAAAACGTTGCGCTCTCTTTCGGCATTCCCCTCTTTTCTTTCCTTTCCTGTGGGACGGCGGAGGATTTTCGAAAAAAAACCACGCGTTCGTTCCTCTTTGCACCTTTCCTCCCTCCCTCCCTCCCTCCCCTCTTCCACTCTACGGTACAAACACACAGAATACACATATATCTCTACCAAGTAAACAGGTGGCTGATCGCTTGATCCAGTCCTTCTCTCTCTCTCCAACCATCCTTCTCAATTCTCGCTTCTCTTCTTCTTTTCTTCTCTCCTCCTTCGCGTGGATTCCCTCCACCCCCCCTCCCTTTTCCCCTCAATTACTGCTTGTTGGGCTTGGTGGGCTCGTTCTTCTTGGGGCCACCGGCAGCACGCCCCTTGCAGTTGACACCTGGCGTGCAAGTGCCACAGCTCTGAGGGATATTGAGGTTGTCGGTCTGTGGGAGGGAGGGAGGGAGGGGAGGGAGGGGAGGGAGGGAGGGAGGATTAGCGAGATTGGCCATGTGGACGTGGGACGCCTGGGGTGCAGGTGCCACAGCTCGTAGGGATCTTGAGGTTGTCGGTCTGAAGGAGGGAGGGAAGGAGGGAAGGAGGGAGGGAGGGTGAGTTTACAGCTAGTAGGAATGTTTTTGTCCGAGGAGGAAAGGAGGGAGGGAGGGAGGGAGGGATGGTGAGCATGGCGGGCTTTGCAGGCAACACCAGGGGTGCAGATGCTGGGGAAACAGGTGGTGGGAAACTTGAGGTTATCGGTCCGTCGGTGGATGGGAGGGAGGGAGGGAGGAAGAGTGAGATTTCAAGGTCGAGGCGCCATAGGGGACATGGGGAAGGGCCACAAAAGAAGAGAGGAGAAAGGGGAAGAGAATAGAGAGGCCCGGCAAAAAAGCGCTTATATGCATACAAATACAAACGATTAAAGGGAGGGAAGGAGAGAGGGAGGGGGGGGGGGAATGGTGCCGTGCCAGGGTAGCGAAAAAGGAGGGAGGGAGGGACGGAAAAAGGAAGGGATGCAAGCACGCGCCCCATAGGCTCGGACGGAGTTGTACTTGCTGGAGGCCGTGGTGTTCCGGTTGGCAAGGCACACGTCAGAGAAGGGGAGAGGGAGGGAGGAAGGAAGGAAGGAAGGGAGGGAGGGAGGGAAGAAGCAAGACAAGCACCAAAACGTACCCCATAAACGCGGACGGCATTGCAGTTGTTAGGGCCCGTTTGGGCGGTATTGGCGAAGCACTGGTCAGGCGCCGTGGCAGGATGCCAAAAAAGGAGGGAGGAAGGGAAGAAGGGAGGGAGGGAGGGAGGGAAGAAGCAAGACGAGCACAAAAGCGTACCCCATAAACGCGGACGGCATTGTACTTGTCAGGGCCCGTTGGGGAGGTATTGGCCCGGCAGTAAGGAGGCGAGGTGGAGAATGGGTTCTTAAACTCCGCCCAGCCCCGCCAGACAATGGCCTTGCTGCACACGTTGGAACTGAAGAGCAGGTTGACTTAACCGAGCCCGCGGCCTTGACCCAGGGCAGTCACGCAGTAGGTCTTGTAGCCCTGGCCGTTAGGGCCGGCGGGGGCGTAGGGCGTGCTCACGTTGGGGGTAAACACGGCGTGGGGCTGCGTGCCCTTGACGCGGGGGGAGATTTTAACCCGGTTCTGGAAGAGGGGCTCGTTCTCCGGGGTTCGATCGGTCCAGTTGAACACCATGAGGCAGACCTTAACCTCCTGAATGGGCAGGTCCTGGATGTTGCTGAGGTAGCGGTGCTGGATCCAAGTGTTGCGGCCCCAGTTCATTTTTTGAAAGGCCAGCTGGTAGTGGACCGAGTCGAGGAGCGAGCCAAAGGTGGTAAGTAGGGCGACACCTTTCGTCACGTTCACACCAGTGCCCTGGGGTAGGGAGGAACGGAGGCAGGGTTAGTGTTGGTGTTGGAAAGTTGGGACATACACCCTCGGGAGGGAAGGAGGGAGGGGAGGGAGGGTGGGAGGAAGGGTGGGGGGGAGAGTTCACACAAATGAAGGAGGGAGAAAGGGAAGACACACAGAAACACACGAACGTACCGTGAAGAAACTCGGGTACGTACCGAAGAAGAACGGGCACTGGAAAGTGCGGTTGGGCCCGGGGCGGGACTGCAGGTTCTCTGTGTTTGTGTTTGAGGGGAGACGGGGGAGGGAGGGAGGGAGGAGAAGGGGAGGACGAATGTCACTGGTAAGCGAAGCGATCGATGGGCCACCGCGGAACGTGGACTCCTCCCTTGCACACGTACCAATGTCCTCCACGAAGCCCAGCGCGCTAGCAAGGCCGGCCAGGCCCACGAGGGTAGTCAAGGAGCGCATGGCTGCTGCTGCTGCTTGGTCCTAGCTTATGTGTGCGGGGAAAATAACTACAGGGAAAGGGGCATGTGAATGTCTTGGTGATATTTAGCTAGCACGAGGAGAGGCTCTGGTTGAGAATGAATGTGCATGGTGAGGTCAGGCTAGGCTTGTGTGTGTGTGTATGCATGCATGCGCAAGAGGAGTGGGAGCGGGTGTGGGAGGACTAGGTCAGTCTCAAGTAGAGAGAGGACGACAGCACACAAGGACACGAGGACATACACAAATCAAAAGAAAGGACAAGATTCAGTGCACGCATGCGTGTGTGTGCCGTCAACGCATTGAGACAAAGCAAAGACGCGAAAGAAAAGGACAGACCCGCCGCGGCCCATTGCCTCCCTCTCCTTCGCCCTTGCCTTCCCCAATGCCTCTGTCCAACCATAGGCCTCCCACCGGTACCACCACCGCATGCACGACCAAGACCCCAGCAAACAAGCACGTTTGGGAGAAGAAGTGGGCAGCGGAGGGAGAGAGAGAGGACAAGACACCTTTCGGTGAATCTTCCCGACTCGAGAGGGCTTGGAGAAGGGGCTCGGTTTTAACGGCGGCTTGCTTGAGCCTGAGCCGTTTGCAGCTTTTCTGTTTCCGCAGGCAGGAGGCAGGAGGTTGGCTTGGCCAAGGCAGGGCAGGCATTTGCGTAGGAAAGGGCAGGGCGGCGGGCGGCGGGCGGGCAGGGTCTATCTGTGCATGTGGGTGCTTGGGGGTGTGGTTGTGGTGTGTTGTGTCCATCCTAGATTTTTTCTTTCTTTTGTCCCCGAAGGCGAAGGGGAAACCCAACACCACAATGATAACCTTTTTTTGCTCCCCTCTGTCTCTCTCCCTCCCTCCCACCACATTCGCTTCCCTCCCATAATAAATACACTTTCTCTTCTTCTTCCTCTTCTACTCGTACAATAGTTGACACACAATGATACGTACTAACACAGACCCGCCCTTGCTTGGTCTCCCTGACATAGGCGGGTGCGGCTAGCCCATTTTCCTCGCTTAGGGGAAAGGAACGTTCTTCTTGGGGCCGCCGGCAGCACGGGCCCTGCAGTTCACACCGCGCGTGCAGGTGCCACACGAGAGGGGGATGTCAAGATTATTGGTCTGTGTGGTGGGTGGGTGAATGGGGAGGAGTGGAAAAACAGGAAAAGAATGAGAATACCTGCCGCGCCGATGGTAGCAGGGAGGAAGACATATGGCAGGAGAGAGCTGCTGCACTCACCCCGTAAACGCGGACTGGGTTGATTGCCGAGGTGGCATTAGCTGCGGGGGACGGCACGGCTGTGCAATTGGCAGGCGACGTGGAGTAGATGGCCCGGAACGGGTTGTCATACTCCACCCAGCCCCTCCAGACGATGGCCTTGCTGCACACGTTGGAACTGAAGAGCAGGTTGACCTTAACCGAGCCCGCGGCCTTGACCCAGGGCACAGTCACGCAGTAGGTCTTGTAGCCCTGGCCTTTAGAGTTGACGGGGGCGTAGGGCAAGCTCACGTTGGGGGAAAACACGGCCTGGGGCTGCGAGCCCCTGACCCGAGGGGAGATGCGAACGCGATTCTGGAAGAGGGGCTCGTTCTGCGGGGTTCCATCGGTCCAGTTGAACACCATGAGGCAGACCTTGACATTCTGGATGGGCAGGTCCTGGATGTTGCTGAGGAAGCGGTGCTGAATCCAAGTGTTGCGGCCCCAGTTCATTTTTTGGAAGGTCAGTTGGTAGTGGACCGAGTCGAGGAGCGAGCCAAAGACGACGGGGCCAATAATGCCGGAGGTTTGATTCACCGTCTGGCCCGTGCCCTGGAAAGAGGGAGCAGGGAGAAAAGGGGGGGCGAGGGTGGGTGAGAGACGGTGTTGGAAAGGACAGTGGTGATAGAAGAGCTTGGGAATCGAGGGAGGGGAGGGAGGGCGCGGGCGGGAGGGAGGAGGGCATACACGGCACACACGAATACACGAACGTACCGTCATGAAATTCGGAAGCGTATTGAAAAAGAAAGGGCATGACGTGGTGCGGTTGGGCGCCGGACGGGACTTCAGGTTTTCTGTGTTTGTGAGAGGGGAGGGAGGGAGGGGAGGGATGGAGGGGAAGGAGAGGACGAATGTTGGTGAGCGAAGTGGTCGATGGGCCGCGGAACAGAGTTTGGACATCTCTTACGCACGTACCAATCTCCCTGTCGGGAGAACCATAGTCATCGGGGGTCCCTAGCGCGCTAGCAAGGCCGGCCAGGGCCACGAGGGCACTCAGGGATCGCATGGTGATCTGTGGGAGGGGGTGGGGAGGATTGAATGTGTGAGCCGTGGGTCGACACGGGGGGGAGAGGAAGAGGGAGAGACTCGAAGCGGGCGTGGAGAGAGAGAGGACAGAGAGGGCTGTCTGCCCAGAGATTTGTGACGGTAGCGATGGGCCGCATCGCCCTCGCTCGCATCGCTCGCAGGGACAGGACATAGACAAAAGGAATCCACGAGTAGGCCTTGGAGCAAGCATTGCGACGCCTGGTGTCCAGCTCTCGGGGCGAAGCCAAGCTGGCACATGAACGAATCTTCTCTCATCCTGCACTGCTTGCCAAAAAGACGTTGGGAAGCTTCTCCACTTCAATTCCGTGCCCGAACTCGTTCACATCGGTTGCATGCCTTTCGCTTTCTCTTCGATTTTTGTGTGGCTTTTTACCAAAAATAACCAGGCGCTGTCTTTGCCTCGTGGTTATGAGCGACGCCTTGCTGACAGGTTCACTGCATCTGATGCTGAGCCTTTTTACAGTAGTGTATGCCACAGATTCTACACCGAGAAGTGATGCATGAACATGCATGAACATTCTCCCCTGGACATACCGAGGCAAAAGGACAGCCTTAACAATCGGTGCTTAGTGCACGCCCAAGGCATGATTTTGATTTATTCCAAGACAATACGACGCCAATACATGGTGCCGATCGAGGTTTTCAATAGTGGTGAGGAGGTCAGTCATTTGTCTCAGTGTTAGTGCAAGGCATCGTGCGGAACACGACCCGACAACGGGAGGTCTCAACGGTAGGCAATCGTCGAGATTCAAAGGTCTGTTTACTGCCCATAAAGAGGGTCAGGTAATGCAACCAGCACACACAAACAAGCATTGCGTGGGCATCAAGTAGCAGTGTGGTGGCTGTGTCCCGAAATCGCGTGTGTGCGGGACCTGGGGAGGATTGCATCTAGCAGGGCAACGAGGGGATCTCCTCAAAGGCAACATCACAGCTGACGCGCCAGCCACGTTCCAAATTCAAACAACCTCCCGGCGCCGTAGCACCGCAACAAGGCAAAGACGCGCGAAAGAAGAAAGCAACAACAGTTAAAAAGCACAACAATATCAATCGACTACCTCTTTCATCTACTGCGCAATGTTACACCCCTTCCCCTATTATCACAATTCAGTTCTCGCCCCCCCACCCCTCCCTCCCTCCCTCAGCCTCCCAAAGCCCACACTCCCCTTCCCGTCACCACCTCCTGGACCAACATCCCCACCACAGCCAGCATAGCCAACCGCCCATTGTTCAACTCCTTGTTGCCCAACGCCACTTCCTGGCGCTTCGCCTCCCTCTCTGCCTCAAAGTCGGGTGATTCCTGTCGTAGAATACGCGTGAGCGCCTCTTCTTTCTGTTCCAGCACCGACCTCTCCTCCTTCCCCGCAGCCGTCAAAAGCGAGTACACCTCATAACCCACCCCAGGAAGCAAGGCAGCAGCTACTGCTAATGGGGGGGACAACAACGACGTCCCACTTCCTGCAGCACCAGCAGAAGCAGCAGCAGCAGCAGCAGCAGAAGCAGCAGCAGCAGCAGCAGCAGCAGCAGCAGTAGCAGGCTCTCCACCCATCGTCCACAGAGCGCTCAGTGCGGGTGGATGGCCGGGTAACAACGCCTCCTGTCCCAGCACACCCACCGCTGCCAGCATGGCCAAACGCGCATGTTTTTTCTCCGCTTTTCGGAGCCCGGTTTGAGTGCGCTCGTCTTTGTCCTTCCACAAGCCTAGCGGGTCCCAGAGACCAAGGGGGGGGGTAACGCCTACCACAGGGCCGTCTGCCTCCGCCTGAAGGGATTCATAAGGCTTAAAGTCCGGAGGGAGGGAGGGAAGGAGGAGGTTGTCCAGGACGTGGATCACACCGTTGTTGGCTTCGTTGCCCCATTCGGTGACGCGGGCCTCGTCGATGAGGACGGTGCCGCCGTAGACGGCGATGGAGAGGCCGCTGCGTTCCAGCGTCTACATTTAAGGGAGGGAGGAAGGAGGGGAGGGGGGAAGGAAGGGACATGTATATTAGAAAGAGAGTGATTGTGTGGCTGGAATCGTTTGCACTAATCCCGCCGCTTTTATCCTCCCTCTCCTCCCTCCCTCCCTCCCTCCCTCCCTCCCTCCCTCCTTGGACCCACCTTGATTCTAGAGCGGGTGTCGCCCGCGGCCACCAGCTCTGTTAGGCCCATGGCCTTGCCTGTGTGGATGAGAAAATAAGGGGAGGGTCGTAAATATACATTAGGAGGAGATGTTGTTCTTTTTGATGGGGGAGGAGGGATTGCTTGTTTGGAAGGGGAAGGAGAGCGAGCGAGATGTGTTCTGCAGGATGATGACGAGAGGTGCACAGCTTGAATCTGACACTCTCCCATCCACTCATTCTTCCCTTCAATTCTTCGTCCTTTCTCTTCTACCGCTCCTCTCTAACCTGGAATGATGTGGTAGGACAGGAGTGGCGCCAGGTGCCTTCGCGGGTCCCGTGCTGCCGTGGAGAGGGTCAGGTTCGTGCCCAAGTCGTCCAAGGCCGCATCTGTGGGGGCAAGCAAGGTCCACGGCCCTGGCGAACGAAGGGTGGCATCGAGCCCCGCGATTTGGAGGAGGGGTAGGAGGCGGGTGAAGCGTCCGTCGGCAGCCAGGGTGGTGAGGAGGTCGGCTTTGGGCGGTGGTGGGGGAGAGAAGGGGGAGGAGGCAAAGAGCCGGGAGATGCTGCTGCCGCCGGAAGCAGTGGTGAATGGTGGTGGAAGAAGAAAGGCGGTGGTCATGGTCGTGGTGAGGGCGAGGATGAGGACGAGGAGGAGGCACGCGGCCCGGGACAGGAGTGTTGGTGGTCTTGCACGACGACGACGCGTTTCGACCATCATGTTCAAAAACCTCCTCACCCCTCTTCCAAGCCACACGCAAGTCGCCGCTGCTGCCTGTGTTTGTGTGTATGCAAGTGAATGAGTGTGAGGCCCAAGTACAATCAGGGGACACGCCTTTCATGCTGGCTGCCCACGCGCCCCAGCTCGCGTCGCTGATCGCTGGAAATTCGAAGAACGCAATGGGCCGTGCTTCGACGCACACAGCCCAAGCAAGCCTAAAGCAAGCACACAAAAAGGAATTGTAGAACGCAGGTTTCGAGTAGGACCAGAAAGAAAACAACTGCTTTAACGCTAGACATTTGCCATCAATACATCGCAATACTTTGTTTTCTTCTTCCTTTTTCCCAGCGTGACATGTCTCTTTCTTACTCTTATCTTATCCGAAACGCATGTGCTCGTCGTCATTGTGTTGCATCCCCACAATTGAGGCTTCTCTACTTCTTCCTATCTCCCCCTTTCTCCACCTATTCTCCCACGCCTCCTCAGAAAATTCCCAGCTCAAGAGCTCATCTCCTCCTTCCTTCCTCCCCTCTCCGCCCCTCGTCTATTACCCCATTCCTTGCCCCCTTCATACTACCGCTTCCTTACAACTCCCACATACCCCTCTTATTTTCTTCCTCCTCACCCTCTCTCTCTCTCTCTTGTATCTCTCACTTCTAACCCATCTCCCTCCCTCCCTCCCCCACCCTCACTCCCTCCCTCCACTCAACCACTACTTAAACCAAGGCATTCCCCTGCTGCTTCCCCTCCACATTCTCCTCCGCCTTCTTAGCAGCCACGGCCGCCTTACGCTTGCCCGCACAGTACGCAGCAGCCATCAAAGCAAAGACACCCACAAGCACCGCAATGACCACACCGGCCACGGGACCACCCTTCAAGATGGTGCTAGGGTCCTTCATCATGTGCGACATCAGATCAGCTGCCTCGTAAGAGACAGAAAGCCCCTCAAGGGTGATAGGCGTGTCCAACCTGTTAGGAATGACGACGTACATGCTATCCGCCCCATGAGCCTCCGCGTCGAATTTGTAGTCGGCATCGCCCTGGAAGAGCGTGATCGAAGGGTCCACCTGGATGTCGCCCGCCAGGTCCTCGGGGGTCGTGGCCTTGATCACACTAAGGGAGGGAGGGAGGGAGGGAGGGAGGGAGGGAGGGAGGGAGAGAGGGAGGAGGTGAGAGGAGATTTATTGAGAGGGCGGCGAAGTAGCGATCGAGCTGGATTGTCTCGTAGGCAGGAAGGCAGGGAGGGAGGGAGGGAGGGAAGGAGCACTTACCCCGTCAGCTTCAAGATGTCCCCGTCCATGGTATAGCTGAAATCAGCCTGCTTGCACACATTCTGCCCGGCCGTGTTCATCTTGAACCAGCCAAAGTAAAACCCAAAGGTGCACCCCAATCGCTCAGGGGCCATCTGCTCCTTGTTCACAACCATCATCGCCGTCGGCTTGGCACCAGTGGGCGCCGTGCCCTTAGCCTTGAACGAGACCAGCGTCTTCTCAGTAGGGGTCTCATCGGCGAGCTTCACCACCACCGCCGACATATGTACAGTCGCAGCAGGGAAGACCAAGTCCTCCTCCGCCTTCACAGGGGCCGCCACGTTCAGAATCGAGAACTCGGCATTCGAAAACGTGACGGGCTGCCCCATCAAATTCTCAAACATGACAAACAACCCTTCCGAAGCGGCCGTCAGCGTGAAGTTTGCCGTGACGGTGGACCCTCCCCCATCCTTGAGGGCGGTCGCAGCGTTGAAAGTGACGGCGGCCGGCACCTGTGCCTTGAGGGCAGTCATAAAATTGTCACAAGGACCATAGCCCCACTCATACACAGAGACCAGCCCATCCTCGGGTTTGGTGCAGGCAGCAACAAACTCATCGTGCTTGACCTTGGGGAAGGCGAAGCCCTTAATGAACATCCCCCCGCTCAGGGTGGCGTAGGCCTTGAAGTCCACGATGGTATCGGCGGCGTACTGTTTTGAAGGAGGGAGGGAGGGATGGAGGAGGGGGGAAGGGAAGGCGTGGGTGAGTCTATGCTTTGTGGGTCGGAATAAGGAAGGACAGGAGAAGAGGAAGGGGTCACGCCTTCCTTTGTTACTATCCCAATGAAAGAACACACAGACAAGCCCCCGGCCGGTGGAGAGAGAAAGCCACCATCTTTCGTGCATACATGCCAGGACATCCCTCCCTCCCGGTCTTTCTCCCCCTGCTTCCCCACTCCCTTCATCCTCTCCGTCCAAATTGTAAAAGATAATCCTGCTACTCACGTTGCCCGTCGCAATCCCAAAGGCGGCCACAGGGCGCGTCCCACCGGCCGCAGGGACCTCCACGATGTTGTTGGTGGTCGTCTGGGTGCGGGTGCTCCAGCTCGAGAAGATGTGACCCTGAGCCACGCCCAGCATCAGGGAGGACGCAACGACGGCCTTGTACGCCATAGTACTTGCTTGCGCGGTTGAGGGTGTGGTGTTCTATTGTTGTGTCGGGGTGGAGGGGAGGGAGGGAGGGGAGGGGAGGGAGTCAGTGAGTCAGTGAGGTACAATCCAAGCCGCAGGGTCCATGCAAGGTGTGGTATGCTTGTGTGTGTCGTATTGAGTGGGGTGGGCTGACTGAGCTGGCTAGCATCCCGCGCGGGTAGGGTAGCTTGGCAGTAGTAGCCAAGCATTCCGTTGACCTCTCGTGGGGGTGGGACGACACACGCTCTCCGCCTTCACAGGCGGGGTCTTTTGCTCTCGTAGCTGGGCCCGCTCCTGCTGTGTGGGCTTGCTGTGGAGGGGTCCAGCACTCTTGAGGACTTCGCTAAGCTGTGTCACCACCCTTGTCGTCCTCTGGGGTCTCAAGCAAGCTAGCAAGGGAGTGAGAGAAGATGGGCCGTCGCTCAAGTCACCTTGCTTGAAGGTGACGCGTCGTTTGCTTCTCTGGTGTCGTCGAGACGAGACCCGCACGCCGCGTCTGCTGGGTATTATGCACTGCACCTAGAGAGTGAGAGAGGGAAGGACAAACGACAGAGGAAGAAACTGCCAGTCCACAGGGTATCTCGTGCGCTCTCGAGCGTGAGATTGCGCAATAAGATCGAGAAGACAGTCCAAGTCCAGGAGAGGAAACCCCAGATTTGGCTGACTGTTGCTCGTTCAAAATTTCAGCCCGTTTCCCTTGCTTCTTTTCTGCAAGGAGGTTTTTCCTTTTCTTCTTTTGGGCTCCTTCCATTTGTGTGTGTACACTACATTACGATCCTACCCCTACTTTCTCTCTCTAACCAATTTTTCCTACGCCATCCACTAACCCTGTTGCGCCTTACCCCGCCACAAGGACAGCGGCTTGGCTGCCAGCCCTCGCGGCGGCAAGTGACGCGTCGACTTGCGCAGCTGCATCTGCTCCCCTCCTGCCCCCGTGACTCCGCACGCCTTCTTGACCTTCTTGCGCTTGGCTTCTGCAGCTGCCTCGGCGGCGGCGGGAGAGACGGAGGTCCCCACCACGAACGGTAAGAACTCGTTGTCGGCCTGAGGCTTCTTGCTCTGCTTGTTGTTGCCTCCCGGCTCGTGAATGCTCGTGACGGTGGAGGCGGCGGCGCCAGGGAAAGTCGCAGCTGGGCTACGCAAAGGCACCGAAGGTGGGGGAGTGGCTGTCATGGACATGGTTGTTGTGGTGGTGGTTTGCGGGGGAGGCGTGGGCGTGGGCGTCGTCGGGGGTAAATCACGGAAGAAGGCATGCCGCAAGGCGTCCTTGGCCGACAGCCTCGACAATTGGTCGTAGGCCAACATCCGCCGCAGCACGTCCAAGCACTCTATCGAGGCGTGCGTGGACGGGAGCAAGGCATCCAGCCCCGTCCCTCGCTGCGTCGGCATGAAAGCCAGCAAGCGTTGCTCCTCCGTATGCGTATCCTTCCTCCCACCCATCCCGTCCTCCTCGTCCTCCTCCTCCTCCTC
>Ga0209390_10006823_pt1 | contig 15004 bp, 2 predicted proteins | sample BON01_FD_187212 | JGI IMG/M metagenome (GOLD analysis project Ga0209390, IMG submission 187212) | Freshwater microbial communities from Lake Bonney liftoff mats and glacier meltwater in Antarctica - BON-01 (SPAdes) (version 2) | ecosystem: Environmental > Aquatic > Freshwater > Ice > Glacier... | reverse complement strand
GTTCACAGGTGGTGTAGCGTGGATCGGAGGTAGCGTCATATACATGCTGGGAGGGCTAGTCACAAACACGCTAGTGGCGTGGGCAACCACTGCGTTGCACATACACATTCTCAAACGTCAGGTCTAGACTTATTGTGAGTAGCAAATTGAGTGCGTGTACGAAATTGAGTGTGTAGTCATTCTCATTGTGTGTAGTAAATTGAGAGGCAAGCCGATTGGAAAAATTGTCTCGGGCGTAGTTGCAGCTTTGCAGAAAAGTGTAAAATGTGTGTAGTAAATTAAATGTGTGTAGTCAATCTCATGTGTGTAGTAAATTGAGAGGCGAGCTGACTTTCGAGAAATTGTCTCGGGCGTAGTTGCAGAAAATTCTGAGAATTTTCTGCAGCTATTCTGAGAATTTTCTGCAACTACTCTAAAATCTGCATCGGCTCAATGTTCAATGTCTGCATCGGCTTGAATAGCGAGCTCATGTTCGATCATGTGTGTGTGTACATACATATAAACAGATATAGCACATTCTCAAATGTCAGCTTGCTGCTCAATTTAATATGGGCAACGCGTACAGAGCTGACCTTTGAGAATTTGTCTACAGAGGAAACCATGCAGGTGTGTCTGTCTTCTCTATTCAAACTAGCTCACATGGACAAACCGCAAAAGAGACCCATCATCGATACACTGCAACACACTGCAACACACTGCAACACACTGCAACACACTGCAACACACTGCAACACACTGCAACACACTGCAATTCACTGCAACACACTTCACATGGGCAAACCACACAAGAGACTCATTCTCCAGGAAAAGACCCTTTGTGTTCGTGATCTCGCACAAATTTGGGCAGTACAGATATGACCAAAAAAAAATGAGTCACTCAAGTGAAAATTTTGGCACCCCAAAATTTGCGTTGACGGTAGCATAGTGACTTGTAAGTATGTGTGTCTACAGGGGAAAATGAGTGTAGACCTGATTTTTGAGCGGGAAAAGGCAAAATGTCTTACCATCGTTGGCGTTTACAGGAGGGGGGTTGTAGACTTCAGTGGGGGTGCCGTTGACTGTTGACGTGCTCATCTTTTCCTGCAACAACATGCTTCCATCTATTCGTGCGTCGTCACGGACAAAAACCTTGCGGTCTCCGATCTCATTGTCGGAATTGTGATTGTTGGTGCGCCTAGAAGCCCGGACGTACATGAAAACTCCCCCCCCTACAATTGCCGCGACAATCACAATGCCACCAAAGATACTTCCAATGATGATACCAATCTTGGAATCGTTCCGGATGACGTCAGGAGTCGGTGTAATGACGCCAGGAGTCGGTGTAGTTTCAGATGTGCTTCCATCTTGACCACCTCCACTTGGTGCAGCACCAGGAGAAGGGGGTCTAGAAAAGGGTCCGAAGGTTGAAAAGTGGCTTGTTTGACATTCAACAAGCCCGGCACTTCCCGCCACAGTCTTGCCCGGCATTTGCTCCCAGCTCGGTGGGTTCAAATCTTCGTTGAAATAAAAGATAAAAACATCATCGCCCACAGGCACTTTAGTGGGATCGTACTTTAACGTCAACGTCACGGGCACTGCGAATGTGAGCCCATGCGGAGTAAACACCCCCAACGGTCCGGCAGGCTTGATTTTGACCCCGGGCTGATCATCGCTGATTTTGACATCAAAGTCATAAATGGCCACTTCAAGCGTCGCTCCAGCTGTCAGTGCTCCAGCGGGCAGCGACATGCCCACGCCGCTGGCGGTCGTGAGTTCCACTGCTGCTCCCGCCGCCACTGGAACAGGCGCAATTGAGGTGGTGATGTCTTTCACAGGTGTTTGCGAGCAATCGTACCCGAATTGGCCCTCGCTGCATTTGCAGCCCAAGTTGCGCACCATGCCAAAACACTGCTTTGCGCACGTGCTGCCGAAAAAACCCACCGGGCACACGCGCAGCGCGGCCATCGTCTTGCTGATGGCCAGCCCAGCATTTAAAGGCCATCCCGAAATCTCGACTTGAGCGTACCGCAAACCATCAGTTGATGGATTGACGATTGTGAATTGCATGCTCAGCGTGGCTGAGGCGGCTATCTCCTCAGGGACTGTCAAGGTCAGGGTAGCACTGGAGTCGTCCCACACTGCGGTTTGCTTGGTCCCGCTCCCAAGCATGTTCCACTGCACAGTACTTGTGGCTAGCGTCACATTGAGCAGTTTGCTGATTTTGACAGTGGCCCCCTTAGGCACCACGATGTTGCTCTCGACATGCACTGTGAGAGTATTGCTCGCGCTGGGGACCATGGAAGTCTGCGCAAGGTCTGCACGTGTGATGGCGGCAGACAGTACGCAGTCGACCCCAGACTTTGTGTAGCCAAAATCGCACGAGCAGTTAGACGAGCCCCCCACCTACAAAACAATCATGTATCCACACGTCAGAGGTAATGCTCAGCGTGCATAATCAAACACAAAAATACAAGAGTGCAGTGGAGCGTGCCAAAAGAATAAGAACCGCACCGAATTGGAGTTGAGCGTGCAATTCATGCACTGTGAAACGCTTGTCGTGGCGAGATTCGTAGAAAATTTGCCGGCTGGGCATTTCAAGCACTCTTCCCGCCCCGCTTGATCGTTGTAGGAGCCCATCGGGCAATCCATGCAGACGCGATCCACAGTGTCACTGCAAGGTAATGTTTGGATTTGGCCAGCAGGGCACATTGAGCATTCTGTTGCACGACCAGCCACCGGCACGTTCTCTACCACAAAACTTGTAAGATGAGTGCACTTGCAAGTGACAAAATTTGCAGATTCCGATTGCTCTGTCGTGCAGCCCGCTTCGCTGTACTTCATATTGATTTCGTCCCAATAAAGACACTTGCCCTTTCCACTGTACGCCGATTGTTCACCAGAACACAGGCCGTCATTGGAAATTGGAATTCGGATCTCGATTGGCTCCGAAAGCTTGTCGAGCGTAATCTTGTCGCCCATGGCGCCCACGAGACTGATTGTCACAATTGGAGAGATGGTTATCCCTTGACCCATAACGGGCGATTTCTTCATCGCTGAAAATAGTACGGACACATCAGAGTGACCGGCCACGCGCGAGTCTGCCCGCACTGCCGCTGGAATGTCAAAGGAAATCTCAGCATCAGACGAACTCATGGACGCCAAGGTGCCCACAAAGTCCGCGGCAGTGGGGACAAGTTTCTGAACCATGAAGGCGAACTCTGTGGGTGCGTCAGCTGAGCCCTCGTCAGTGGAATGCAGAGCTTGGCCGGTGATGAGGTCTTTGGACGATTTTTTCAACATGAGCTGCATGCTGCTGTCCATGTCTGTAAGCAAACTTCCTACCGATACCGAGTGGATTGAGTCTTGCGCTACGGTTTTCCCGCTGTCACACGTGCGCATTTTGTACACGGCACCGAGCGACTTGGACAGCACCTTGACAAGATTCTGGGAGCACTCTGCCGGCAAGGAGTCGGCACTTTCCGAGTGCGCCAGGTGCTTGACAATGTCAGAAAGGCTCTTGGTCGACTGCATGTTGATACAATTGACGTCATGGCTCAGAATTGTGACTGACAAAAGGGATTCGCAGATGAAGCCGGGTGTGTTGATGGCATTCTCCGCTGCAGTTTGTGCAGCCTGCAGTAGAACTTCCTTTTTGTCCATGCAAACACTGTCCGAATCGGCACGTCGCCCAGCTATATTGATATCCACAAGGATGCCGATTGCACTGCCCAGCTTGTTCGTTTGCGAGTAATCCGCAAGAGCCAGCGTCTCCTGCAATTTGGTTTTGGATCTTTCCCACGTGTCGTCGACTGCAAGGAGATGACGCCTTGCGCCGGTGGTCTCAACAAACACAGAGACAGTACCTGCGGCCTGCCACGGTGTAGATGCACCCAAACCGTCGCGCACACGGGCCTTGAGCGAGACCTCGCCTGGAGGTAGGTTGAGATCAACCATCCGAGATCCGCCCCAGTCAAACACCGACTCAGTATCTCCAGAGCTATATCCAAACTGATATTGCAGCGATCCATCTTCGTCTGCCCAATTCATGCAAGATACCCGAAACACGTCAAAGATAGGCTCTCCCTGTGTAGGATCAGCTGTGGCGCAGTTGCTGCCCAACAGCCGGCATGATGTGCAGTCGTCACCTCTGGGTGGGGCATTGACAGCGAGGCTGAATTGCGCAACTGCCTTTTCGTCTGCGTCCAGGTCTTCGCATTGGAGAGATACAATGTATGTGCTACCCGCAGCAAATGCTCCGGACCCAGCGGCGACAATGAGTGCCTCGCGCTGTGTAGTGTTGTCCGAGAAACTTGCATCTGGGATGACTGACCACGGAGACTCAGTCGGAGACTCGGTCTTCAAATCCGGGGAAAAATTCCAAGTCAGTTTCATTCCCTTTGCGCCACTATTAATAACGGAACACGCACCATGCATCACAAGCTGGTCTTGGGCATTGACCTTGATGCCGCCGTCAGCCAGACGCTCACCACAACTTGATCCGATTGAAACTGCCGGAATGGCTGCCTCTGTCAACGTGACTGGCATTGTGAAATATTGAGACATCATGGATCCCTTGGACACCTTCACCTCGAAGAGGTAGGGATTCGCCGCAGTGGGATACATCGCTGACAAATGGTTGGCATCCAAAGTGAGTGTGGCGTGGGCAGCCAGATCCAGTTGCACACCTGCCTTGGTGCGGCAAGGACTAAAGACTTGGCCATCCTCAGTGATGGTACATGTCCATGCAAAGTGGAGATCATCAGCTTGTCCAAAATCACTGGCAAAGTCGGGGTCTACGGAATCGCTAGCATCCAGCACGAGATCCCGCGTTGTAGAGGCACTGATTTCTGCGCCCCCGCGAATGGAGGCGACGAGATCCCGCTTCTTGACTTGCAGACTGAACATGCCAGCAGAGGATTTGGATGGATCATTGTCCATGTAGGCCTTGACCGCCAGCGTGTATGTAGCTTCGGCATCCAAAACTCCACCGGGCACCCATAGCTGAGAGCCTGTCGCCGCAAACACGCTCACATTCCCAGTGAATACGGTATTTGTGCCCTTTGAATATGACGCTAGACTCCACTCAAACACCAACGACCCCTTCTCGATTGGACATTCACTGAATTCGGCCACGACCTTGACCATGACGGTTTCATCTCGAAACACTGATAGTGTTGAAGGTATGAAGGTGAGTTTTGGTGCCGCAGACGACATTTTCAGAATTGGAAAGACAACCTGATCGCTAGTGGCGCCAAGGAAGTCGGTCGCAGTGACGATAATATCATACGTCTTATCGAGCTCGGTCATTTCTTTGGTGCCCTGGGCAAGCAGGAGCACCGGTGACGTGATTCGACTGAGAGCATTAGAGAGTGTATCGTCGTTTCGGCAGCTCCATCGAAATTGGAGCGGTCTTGGGCTATCCACGATTGCCCGCAGCTCAAGCCCTGCGCATGGATCGATGGCGGACGTGCCCTCAATCGAAACTAAGGGCGCCACTGGGAATGCCGGGCCTTGGACCGTAACCTCTGCATCACATGCCGCTGACAACAAATTGCTGGATTTCAGCGCATTAGGTTTAATGGCGATCATGTGGCCAGGCGCAATGACCGCACCTGTTCCGAGGTAAATGTTGAGCGAGTTGGGGCTTTCCCACACACAACTCGCATCCTCCACCGAGGCAGCGAGTTGAGGCAGACTGTCTTGACGCAGGATCTGATCGCAATGCGAGTTGGATGCCGTCATCGTTGCCTTGTCTGTGTTCTGATCAAAGCGCACATTCACAGCGGTGCCAACGGTATTCATGGCTGCACTCACAATTGCAGGCGCGGCCCAGTATGTGAAACTCGCCATGGAGCCGACAGTTAGATCAACCTTCATGGCCACGGATAAATCAACAACGAGGGCGCCACGTTCAAAGACACAGTCAACACATTCAGGCTGGGTGAGACTGATACACGTCACAGCAGCACCGCCACATTGTGCATTGTCGCTGTTTTGCCCAAACTCGAGGCCTACAGCCTCAAAGTCGCCAAATGTGGCAACAACTTGATCGAAGAGCGAAATGTCCGAGGTGAGCAGGAAGTTGGTGAGGGCAAGCAACAAAGGCTGCCCGCCCTTTGCTGATCCGTGGCAGCCCTCAAGACACTTGATACTGATTTGGTCGTCGAAACATGAAAAGCCCATCGACGCTGAAGAGAGGGAAAGTGCGCCAACAGGCGTGATGCTCACTTTGAGCTGATTTCCCGAGGCATCAAAGTCACCAGAGAGCTCCGGAATGGCAAACTCAAGCACCACACGTTCCGACGCAGTCACCTGTCCCCCGACTGCCTGGCCATTACCCTGTGCAACACGCACAAATACACCAAAGCTTGAACCCCCCAACTGCAGCAGCATATCTGAGCTGGTCTCGCCAGAGATTTCATTGAAACGCAAGTTCGTGGGCGGGTTCTCAACAGTAATCACCATCGTGCCGCCGCCAGTAAAGGGCAGCAAATTCTCGAGTGGCGCCTTGCCCCCACCGCAGCTACCCATGACGATGCATGTCCGCGCGTTGGCACTCTTGCACACGTGGCACCATCTAACTGACTGCACTACCGGCAAAGGTCTGAAGAAGGACATGGTAGAGCGCACAGACTTGGGCGCCCAGATGCCTATTTGGACGCGCACGTACTCGACTGAAATGGCAACGTCTCCAGGACCAGAGACGGGCGGAACTCTCACACGCAGCTGCAGTTGGTCTACACCATCAACTTTCGAGCTTCGCATCGTCATGATGTTGCACGAGGCGCCCGCCACACCGCACACAGTGTTCCCGAACCTAACCTTCACATCACCAGCTGACGTGACTGAAGGGAAGCTCGAAAGTGTGAGCAGCACGCTGCGACCATCTGTAGAAGTAGTCTTCCCCAACAACGTCGCCTTGTTCGGCGCGACGCTTGTGATTTGAGGCGACATGAAATATTGAAACACGAATCGCGACGTCTTCTGACCCCCCTGCACTACGGCACCAATGCTTCCTGCAACTTGACCTGCTTTGGACGCGACTGGGATTTGCACGACTACCTTGAGCTCTCCACCCGTGACCTCGACAGACACAACGCTTGACACACTGAGAGACACCTCACCAATCTTGATCCTGAGATCTCGTGATATCATTTCGCTCGTCGACCAAGTCATGCGGGCTGTCTCAGCACTGTACCAGCCAGTTGCTGATATTGTGATGGTCTCCCCGCCGCTCACGCGCCCATCCATGGGCGAAACATGCGCAGATGGCATCATGTACCGCAAGTCGAATTCAAGCTTGCCACCACCAGTGATACTAATGTTGCCTGTCTCTGCTCCTGCAAATGCACCTGCAGGAGCTGGAAATTTGAGGACAAACATGCCGTTCGACTGTTCTTTCAAGAACTCAGTTGGATTGCCGAGGGCAATCCCATTCGCGAATTCCACTTTCAGATTTGCAGCGTTGACCTGTTGCACGCACGTGTTTGAGGTCTTGCATGCAGGGTCCGGGAAGTTCTTGAGAAAGACGGTAACCTCCACATTTCCTCCCAAGGGAATCATTGCTGGCTGTATCAGCACAACCGACGCTTCACCGGCCGCAGTCAAGTCGAACGCCAAATCAATGATGACTTCTTGTTGCGCCGTTTTAATAGTCATGTTCGCGGTTCCGCCAGTGTCTTTGCCCGCTTGATCAAGGGCGGGAACCTTGAGCATGAACTCAATAACTGAGCAATACCGTGCCGTGCAGCTCTGCACCGCCGTCGTTGAGACAACTTTCAGCACATCCACACTCGCACCACCTTCGGTACTAACACCACTTAGCTCCACCACTAGATTCGACGCATCCAGAGACGCCAAGGCTGGGTCTAAATAGGCCACGGTGACACTGATTACATGTTCTTCATCTGCTGGCGCACCTGCGCTGAGATCCCTCGGGAATGATGAGATGATGACAGGGAGAGGGGTCGGCACAATGTCAACAGAGAAAAGGCCGAGGTTTGTGCTCCCCTCGATTTTCGATCCGACACCAAATTCCATGGACGAACCTGCGATAGCGCTAGCTGGCATTGAAATCCTCAGTGACGTTGCCGTGCGATCTGATGAAATAATCGACACCAATCCAGGGGGAGCAATCTCCACCCCCGCAACTTGTACAAGAAGTTGGTCAGCAGAGTACGGGCGGTCAATCCTGTGCACATTTTGTACAGTAACAAAAAGAATGAGAGCCTCTTCTTGCATAATAGATGCAGGCGAGAATGAGACAACCTGAGCACGCCCTGTGATTTGCGGCAGGTATTCGAATTCAAATGGGAACGCCAGAACCCTGGCTTTGCCGCCCACAATTGTGCTGATCTGAATCTTGGCAAAAACATCTGGGGACATGAATTGCGGCGCTTCAAACCGCAGCACTCCTTGACTCGCCATCAAAGTCGATCCGACATCTTGCTGCAAGCTCGAGACGGATACCCTTTGTTTGGATAATGTTCCCAAGACTATAACAGAAACGTCGTTGGCAGCAAATGCTGGCAGATTTTTGACTAGCACCTCTACTTGCGTGCCTGCACCTCCTGCTTTGGGAGACACTAAGAGGACAACAGGATCGCTGACTTTCGTCTTATCAAGGCATACAGTGGGACTGCACTCCACAATAGGATTGGCCAAGAGCTTGACGTAGTTGACCATCCGTTCCGACTGCTTGCAGAAGAATTCATGGTCACATGAGGGCACAAAAGTAAGATGGGCCATTGCCAGTTGCTGCGGTGCAGACCCGGCGACGACTCTTGATATGACTAACTCTTCCACACCTGGAGCCTCCAGAGCAGGCATTCGCAACTTGACGAGTGTTCGATTGCAGTCATGGAAACCCGACTCACACATTACCAGGTGTTTGACTTCTAGCACCTCAGCAGTTTGCAACGATGGGCTGAGAACAGCCCTTAATTTTTGCAGATCTGTGACATCAACCGGAAAATTAGCACACAGCAGTGAAACCTGGCTCTGGAGATGCAATTTCCGCCCCTCCACCGTTGCAGAAGTTGGAACCCTGGATGGATTAATTTCAATCACACGAGGCGCGAATCCATCAAACACCGTGTACGCAAATGGGGCAGAAGATTTGACCACGCCATTCGTCAGTGCAAACCTCAAACTCACCATAAAAACTGCCGGCGCCGTGATCCCAAGAGGTAGAGCAACATTGATGCGTTTGACACCTACCACTGTTGACTCCTGCAACTTGTTGATGTCGACGAGGACCTCAGCCGTCACAGAGCTTGTGTCTGAAGCACCAAAGACGAGCGTGATTGTAGTGATGCTGACAGGAGCAGGAGCATTCGTAAGATAGAGAGTGGGCAACGCACTTTTTTGGAAAGGCCCTCCAGAAGGAGGAAGCTGGATATTTGGCAACGAATCATCGTAGAGATCGACTGTAAACTGCACAGACTTGGTGCAGGGAGTGGCGCACAACGCAGGCGATATCACAACGTCATATGCGCCGTGCGACTTTGTGGGAAGGGAGAATTTCACAAAACTTTTGACTTTGCTACTCACTGTCAACACCGAAATGTCTGCTTGCGGGAGCAGGGCGCCACCAAAGGCAACGTGGACTGGAGTGGGATATTCAAAGAAGTCAATCTCTGCGGTGACCGTTTTGCCTCCACTGGCAGGACTTGTCGAAGGAGTCACGGCGACAAATCTGGCTTGGACTGCCTGAACAAGGTAATTTAACGTGACCTCCTTTCTCGGGTCTTGTGAGGGCTTGATCGATATTACAATCGACTGGTCCGTCTTTCCAATCGGCACAACATTCTTGAACCCTGGAGTGACGATCAACAATTCGGTTTTTTCAGCATTTGACGAAACCAGATGCACGCTGTCGAAAAACTCCTCGTTCTCTCCAAATTGGTAGGTAACGGACACGTCTGCATTGCTTGTTAAGGTAACAAAGTTGAGAATCTCAACGTTGAGAACGTGTCCTCCGAATTCTGGGCCCTGCAGATCTTCTCGGACGGTCACGGCCGGTAGAGTATCATCGAAGTAGTCTAGAGCAAAGCACACAGACTTGACCGTGCTGCAGCCCGACACTGAACCACACGATGTGGAGGCACAGCAAGCTGCAGAGCAGATATCAGCAACGTTGCCAAAGAAGACAATGCCATATTTAACACCTGCATTAGTGGCACTGGTCGTCGAAAACATCAGGTTTACTTGACGTGTGTCTGTCACTTGAGCAGGACTGATGGCGGAGATTCTGAGGGCCGTGCCTTCCAATTTGGCAATGCACGAACTTGTTTCGAATCCTCGCGGTGCTTTGCTGATGCTGATCGAGATGTCAGATCCGCCCGACATTGGCGTGCGAACCTGGCTGGCTCCCCTTTCAGACCCACTGCTGATTGCGACCACAAGCGGCTTCACAGGATCCACAAAAATGAATGCACCTCGAGCAATCACACCAGGAATTTCACCAAGAATGCTGTGGAAGATTTGAATGGCAGCGCTACCCTCCGTCACATCAGGGCCAGTTGGGGTGGTGAGATCTATGTCAAGATCTTGAATTGCCCCTTCACCGTGACTCGAGACCGCATCGACTATGGCAGCAACACTCTTTGTGCCAAATGCGAAACGCACCTTGACATCATTTTTTCCCGACACTTTGGGGAAGTTTCTAATGGACAGTCTTGTTCGCGAGCCGCTTGCAATAAAAGCAGACGTTGGCAACACTGATTTTACACTAGGCATTGGCGCCTCGAAATATTCGAAATGAACCGGGAATTCCAAAGGGGACAGGCCAATTAACAACACTTTGATGGCAACAGAATTCAGACTGTTGGTGGCTGGGATATAGACCGAGATTGCCGACATTTTGGCCGTCAGGGGTTTGACAGTAACAGCAGTCACATTCGCAATGCCCCCAAACACCACCGCCACGTTGCCTGCAGTGGTATTAGGTGGAAGATTTTCGACAAGGACTTGCATTTCAGTGCCACCGTACATAAACTCCGACCTTGGCTTGTAGTCGATGATCCGCATGGCGGCAGGGTCGAGAAATTCGAATTTAAAAACTACGGACCTCGTGACCGAAATGACGAGTTTAGCCGTCAAGGAACCAATTGCACTCGACTTCATGGTGATTGCAACTTGCGTGATAAGGGAAACTTGATCTTGAACTCCAAGCTCTACAGAAATCACCTCGATATCAACGTTGCCAACCTGCCCAGAAACTGCCAGTTTCTGGGCGTCATCAGCTTGCACATTCAAGTTTTCAACGCCGACCAGCACCTTAATTTTTTCAGCTGCCATGCCGGCATCTGGCACAGTGTACATGAGCACAGGCACACTGGGGTCCGCACAGTCAAACTGAATAACAGCCAGAGAGGAATTGTCAACGCTGACTGTTAGTTGTTTGTTTCCAACTGCCCCCGTTAGCACTGGTAAGAAAAAGGACACGATTGTCTGGGTCATAGAAGACCGCACACTCACAACCTTAGTCACATCCCCAGTCACATCACCAGACGATACGGACTTCTCTCCAAACGAAATCTGCAGCTGAGAGCTTTGTTTCACCATCTTCAAATTGCTGAGCACCAGCGTGATCTTTCGACCCGAGGTAGTGCACAGTCCCTCCAAAACTGCTGGGTCCTTTGGCGTGATTTGCACAGGATCTGTGGGCACACTGACATATGCCATGTCGATATAAGCAGCCTTGCCGCGAGCTATCATTCCAATCATGACAGGACAAGGCTGCTCCACCGAGCATCCAGCAGCCAAGTTTACCGGCAACTCTTGAGGCACAAACGTGATCCGTGTCCGCGAGACACCCTCTTCAGTTTCACCATCGCTTTCGAGCTTCACGGGCTGTATAGTATTGCCAAAAACTGCTTGCGAGAGCTCTGATGTTATCGAGATTTCAGCAGTGCTTAAAGCTGTAGGAAGATTCAGGACAATTGCAGTAACTTCAGTTGACCCATCTGCGTACACCTGAAAGGGTGCAATGCTTTCAATCTCTGGAATCGAATCATCGAGATAATTGAATTCAGAAGACGCAACAACCGTATTCGAAATACTCGAAACCGTGAGCTGCACGTTGCCAGGGTCCCCAGAAGGGACAAGGGCATAAACTATTGTTTTTTTGCTGTTACTCTGCTCAAGCAAAAGCACCTGTGCTGGCTTACTTCCAAATTTGATTGAAATGTCATCCACATCGTACGTAATGGGAAATCCAGAGATGGAAATAGACACGGGGTAGCCGCCACCCATGATTCCTGAGGCTGTGCCATCTGAGGCGCTGACAGACACAAGAGGTGGCAGACTTGAGTCAGCCTCCCAGTACACAAAGTCAAACTCGAGCTTTTCATTACCATATTCCACGAAGGCTTTAACCCTCGACGCACCCGACCAGGCGGGAATTCGCACGGCAAGAAGAGCACCGACACCGCCATCAGTGTCAACGACGGCATTTGCTGTTTTGAGTACATTTTTGTAGTCCTTGACAAGCTTGCTGCTGCCCAAATTAAACCTCCCAGAATTCTGAAGGAACGAAATGTATTCAGCAGAATCTCCTGATGCCCATTCTGCGAGCGACAAAGGTCCAGCCACTATGATTCCGTCTTTCACATCCGTGGTGTCGTCAATGTTTTGCACTCTGAACATCAAGGAGCTCTTGATGTCGGGATTCAGGAGAACCGAGGCCCCTGAAATTCCGAGCAGCACTAGCGATCCCTGTGAAACCGGGCCCTCTGTGGGCGCGATCGCTCCCGCAATGATTGCCGGGACGGACATGTCACGAATTTCAACGTGGGGAAGCACAAGGATCATTCCGTTAGTCTCTGACAGCGCAAGAATCTTGCCATCTTTCATGACATGTAGCACCATCGAATATGTCCCCACCTCCATCCCACCGACGTCCAAAGAGAACGACACGTCGGTTATTGCTCCTTGCGTGGCAAATCTTACCAGTCGAACCCTATTAGTCGACTCGTCAAACCACACCTGCAGCTCGTCAAAAGCCGTATCATATTTTGGATCGAGCTTCAAAATCTTGAACTCGATCGTCGGCAAGGCCAGCTGGCTGCCAACAGCTCGTTTCTTGACCCAAAGAGGTTCACGCTGCTCTCCGCTGACAAGAACAGATTCATAATCCACTTGCGGTGTTGGTGGAGCGATGAACTCCCAATCCTTCACAAAAGGCCCCAGATTCACGTGGGCAAAACTGTCGTATTGCCACCCAGTCACGTTGAGAGTCAGGGTTCCTGCCAATCTTGTTGGGAGCGCAGGGAGCAGTACTTTGATCTGTGTTAACAGCCCTTGCTCGACGGCATCACCCACAATTTCGCAAAGATATTCCTCCCCACTCTGAGCAGCCAGAGTCACCACTAGCGAGTGCGAGGTCGCCGTGCATTCTACGAAAACAATTTGACTCAACTCTGTCGCATTGACAGCAGAAAGCGCTGCCACAGCAGCATCTTGTGTAATGGATTTAATAGTCTGCACCATAGCCTCGGGCGTTTCACTCGAAATGTGCATGTACACTGTCATGCGAGAAGCAGCGGTATCGAAAAATTGAGCCCCTGCATGTATGTATAATTTCGCGGGCGCGATACCCAGTAACCCACCAAGGGCGCTCTTTAATTTTCCAGGGTATCCATTGGTGACATCAAACCACGAGATCTTGTCGATCTGAATGGACAACTTGAGCACCACCAGCTGAGCCTGATAGCTATTACCGAGCGACTCCATGATAATAGAAATGATGGTCCTGTCGTTGCCAATATTGATCATACCTGCCGAAGGTGTCACCTCGATGATTGCGGCGCCACGGTACTCAAAAGATGCTTCCAGCGCGGGTCGCCAAACAGGAAACTCGTGAATAGAGACACCTTCGGGGTCATCGATCGATTCACAGGAGGAGCTGTGTGGCAAAGACTCGGGTACTGATGATAAGGAAGTGCATATGTTCTTGTCCCCGACGAAGAAGAGTTGCAGGGTGATCATGCCTGCACCGCACAAGGAAGGAGAGGGAGGCATCTCAGCCGTGACTTCATAAATTGCAGAGCTTCTAGATTGAGGATCCAGCCTTTTTTGCGAGAACGCCGCCACAGTGACATGGAAATCCCCCTGGGAAAGTCCCCTATTTCCGCATGTCACCTTGATGTAGGGCTTGGTCGTCAGCGGTACGTTTCCATCCTGAGAATGCAGTTGCAACGTAGTGACATCATGCAAATATTCCATGCTGAAAAGTCCAGCCGAGTGTCGTGTTTTTCCGCCGAGATAATCTCTCACTTCAAATTGGACCTTGGTTCCGCCGGACTCTGGCCCTCCTGCAGGTAATAGCGACAAAACTTCTGGCGCTGGGTACTCGAAGATTCCGAGAAAGATTTCGGCGACTTGTTCTCCAGATGCGGACAGGATTTCCAGTGCTGCTTTGCAGGGGTACTCGCCAGCGCTGCAATTTAGTTGATAATGGTGAGGTTCCACGACAAACATCACGCGGGCATCAGAAAGCATCTCGAGATTGGATAGGTCGACCTGCTGTTTAGACTTGCCGTCCATTCTCAGCTTCGCAAATGGTCCAATGTTGGTGATTTCAATATTCTTCACAGTAACAGAAATTGTGCCGTGCCCGTCAGAACCTTTGACAAGATTGGATCCTTCCCAGGCATGCACAAAGAACACGCCTGGCGATAGTTCCCCGACCGCAAGCTGCAAGCGCTGCGAATCGGAGGTGCGGGGCGAAAGGACCCGGGGGATAAGCATAAAGGGTTTCTCCTCAACAAGTCCGACGCCCCACCCAACCTCATTCTTGGCTGACACTTGGATGAAGTAAATTGCTCCAGCCAATGGAAGTCTTACACGATCCATGAGTAGATGTAGGCTGTCAAGAATGTTGGCATCAAGAATGGTTTCGTGATATTCACAGGCAGCAGTTTGTGCGAAGGAAGGACACGTGGAAGACTCAACCTTGTACTTTAAGATCGCAATGTCGTTGCCGCTGCCTCCTCCAGTATCAGTCGGCTGAGCAAAACAA
>Ga0209390_10006822_pt1 | contig 15005 bp, 8 predicted proteins | sample BON01_FD_187212 | JGI IMG/M metagenome (GOLD analysis project Ga0209390, IMG submission 187212) | Freshwater microbial communities from Lake Bonney liftoff mats and glacier meltwater in Antarctica - BON-01 (SPAdes) (version 2) | ecosystem: Environmental > Aquatic > Freshwater > Ice > Glacier... | reverse complement strand
GATGGAGCAGATTGACGGGTATGACTACAAGGCGGATATTTGGTCGTTTGGGATCACGGCCTTGGAGCTGGCCAAGGGGTATGCGCCCTATGCACACTTTGCGCCCATGAAGGTCTTGATTATGACCATTCAGCAGGAGGTAAGGATAGAGAGGGAAGGAGGGAGGGAGGGCGGGGGAGAGGGAGGGATAATATGTATATACGTGTTAGCTTAATTTTGTCTAAATCGCTTTCCTAAAAACTTCTCCCTCACCTTCCTCCCTCCCTCCCTCCCTCCCCTCTTTTCCTCCTTAAGGCGCCAAGCCTGAAGAGCTACCCCGACGACCGCTCCGTGGATGGCGAGCCTTTTTCGCGTGGGTTCCGGGAGATTGTGCGGTTGTGCCTGCAAAAAGACCCGAAGAAACGCCCGACCTGCACCACCCTCCTAGGCCACAAGTACTTCGCCAAGCGAAGCAAGGACTCCATGGTCACGGATTTGCTGGAGAGGATAGAGACTGTAGGGGAGGGGGACATGGAGAACGTCCCCAGGCTGCCGGGCACGGGCCCCGCCTATATCTCACACGATGGCGCCGAGACGCTGAGGGCGGGAGCCGCGGGGATTGCACGAGGAGGGGGAGGAGGAGGAGGAGAGGGGGATTACCAAGATACGGTCAAGACGGGAGGAGAGGCTGGAAGAGGGGGAGGGAAGGTGCCGCCGGCGAGCGAGGAGTATGTGAGGGGGACGACCTGGGTGTTTGATGACGGCTCGCAGGTGATTTTGAGGGCGGATGGCGAAGGGAAGGGGGGGGCAGGAGGGGAGGGAGGAGGCGGAGGGGCTGGAGGGAGGGGGGGAGGGAAGGGGGGGGGAAGAGGAGGAGTAGGGGCGGATGATGATGACTTCTATGATGATTTTGAGAAGCTCACCAAGGGGGAGAATTTCAAGGATGGGGATGCGTAGATGGAGGGAGGGAGTGAGGGAGGGAGGTGAGCGCGTTTGCTCTGGGCTCACTCGGGGTGTTATCCTCTCTCGTGTTGATTTAAGCGCGCGTGTTTAGTCAGGGACAGGACGCGCCGCACGGTGGGAGGGGCGAGGATGAAGAGGCGTCCTTCTCTGTCCCCATCTTTATTTTTTGTGTATGTCCTTCAAATGCATGGCGCCCTCTACGTTGTGGGGAGGGAAGAAGGGAGGGAGGAGGAGTGTTGTCATTCTGGCTAAGGGGGGAGATGGAAAAAAGAAGTTAGATCTTGATGACAGGGAATGAAGGGCGGCGGTGCTGGTCACATGAGCAAAAAACAACAACACAACAACAACAACGACGACGAAGACGACGACGACGACAGAAAAGCAAGTGCGAGATAGAGGAGAAAGAAATAGATTATGAAGAAAAGAAGACAGACATATATTTAAAAACACGCTCGCCGGCTTGAACAAGCCTTTCGTTATTATTCCGAAAACGTTAATCTTGTTTCTTTCCTTCTGTTTTTGTATGTTTGCTGCGACTCCTACTGTTTACTCGGCCATGGCCTCTTCTTCCTTGCTCTTTTTGCGCTGCTCGAGGACACCCTTCATTTATTCTTCTTATATATCTTCTTGCACCTTTCTCGCTTTTCCCCCCTTTTCGTTATTTAAGGTATTCAATGGGATGAAAAGACAGATGGGTGACACAAATGAAAGCCGCTTCGGAGCAGAGCATGAGCCTTTTTCCACTTACACCACTCTTTGATTATATATAGCCTCCCTCTGCTCCTCCTGCCACCACCACGAAAGAATAGAAATCAGAAGGCGGCTTTTCAACCATTTCCTTTCTCCTCATCTCATTCCCACCCCTGTCGCCTTTTCACAAACACCGCCACAACCAATCACGCGTCTCCTTCAATTTTCATCACTTGATTTATATGAATTCAAAATCACAACACAAACAAAACTCACTCATGGTCTCAATATGCTGCCTTTCTATGTACATTATCACGCCTCTCTCTTCGTCCTTTTGGTGCCATCGCTGCTCGTGTTGTTGCCGCTTTTCTCCGCAGCGGCAGCCGCTGCCCGTAAGACCAAGCCTACAAAAACCTACAAGACAGCTCGCAGTCTTCTATCTCTCCACCCTTCTTGTTTTTAAATTTGCAACGCCGCCACCTTGACCATCGTGAAGGTGCCCACCGTCACCACCACCGGCTCCGACCCCTCCTCCGGCGGGGCTGTATCCCTGTTCCTCTGAATCTTCCCCTCAATCACATCCATCGCTCCATCCTTGAACGTGCCCAGGTAAAAACTCACGCTTGGCATATGATCCACCGACTCGTACTCGTCAAAGTCGATCCCCACCTCCTTCCTGTTGATCCGAAACCGCAACGTCGGCGCCGAGTACACATCCTTCAAGTTCGTCCATTGCCAGCCCATGCCAAACGCACACGTGTCCTCCTTCGTCAACATCAACGCATTAAACATGTCAAAAAGCAAATCCTCCTCAAATTTCGAATAGGTAGGCTTCAGCTTCGCGCCATATTTGGCCAGGTCAGCAGCAGGGGGCCGGTCGATGGACTCTTCTGCCAAGCGCCAGCGTCCCCAGACTTTCTCGTCCAGCTGTCGTTCTTTGTCGCTCTTGGGGGGTTGCTTGGGCCGGGAGGCGGCGAGGAAGGCGAGGCGGAGGGTGCGGCGGTTGGGGTCGAGGGGCTCGCCGCTGTAAAGCTCCTCGATGGAACCACGGAGGGGAGGGGTGCTTGAAAGACGGCGGGTCAAGCGGGGGGTGGGAGTGGTAAAGGCCAGGATGGTTGCTGGCAGCACGAGAAGGGCGAATAGCAGTGGCGAGGAGGAGGAGGGGGAGAGGTGGTGCATGGTGACGATATTGTGGTGACGGTGGAGAAGTTTCGCACGGCAGGCGTGCTGGTATTGGCGCTGAAGCGTTATGGCTTATAGTATGGCCTGTGGTTGGGAAAGAAGGGGAGAAGAAGGGTTGAGTTCGTTCGATTGCGTATTTGTGTGTTTGAGACCTCCATCAGAGTTAAAAGCCTCCTCTCGCCGCGTACAGCAGCGCAGCACAATAAGCATAAGAACACAATAGCTTGACATCAGAGAATTCAAATTCTCATGGTCAACGATACTCAAATCGAAAAGGCCGGAGTGCTGTCGGCGGTAAAGCGACACAGCTCCCTTTCTCATCAAGGGAGGGCAAGCTTTACTCCCCTGCGCAAGCATGGCCAATAATAGCGGGCCGGCGAAACGCGCCGTGACGGGATAATGCACACACACAAAAAGGAGCCCGCGTCCGAAGCAAACACAAGGCTTGGTGGGCCATCGTATGTCAAGGGGGGGAGGGGCGCCGTTCTAGGAAGAAGAAGGCTAGCCAAAGGGCTGAAAAGCTGCCGACATGCCTTGACTGCGGCCATGCCATCGCATCCTTGCCGCCGCATTTGTCGTCGAATGATGCCCACGCGTACAAAGCAAGGCATGCGGCCGCTGTTGACAGCACTCCGTCGACATCGTCGTCGCCAGGAGGGCGCGGCGAGGGGCTCCACATGCGCGGCCCTCGGCATGAACAAGCGCCGCGACCGCGACCAGGCCGGGTTCAACGACGAAGACAACAGGCAGCAGTGCGGACACGGTGGCAGGGCGTGGCTGCGTAAAGGCGGGGTATGTCCTGCTGGTGTCGGAACACTCGCTGTTTGAGGTTGTGTGTCCCAAGACTACGCTGTTTTGTGTCGTGGGAGTCGGGCAGCAAGTAAGAAGGCCACGCGTGCAGGTGCAGGTAAAGCAAGCGGCAGCGCGGCTACGACGTCGTTGCGTGGGCCTAGAGCGAGGTGAAGGGGTGGGGAGGGGTGGGAAATGAGATCGAGGAGGCCGCACACAAGTCAAGCGGCCGGGCAGAGGGCAACAGTGCAACAGTTCAGAGTGGCCACGATGACGCGGAAACTTCTTTGAAGCGCGAAGAAGGGCGGAGAGGCAGAGGTTGAGTCGTTGCCTTTTCCAACCGACACTGTGTGCAAGGACAAACAACGCAGGCACTTTACGTTGGTTAGAAGTAAATGATCATACCCATGTTAGCTTGGCTTGCGTGTTTCTTTAAAGAGGGCCACACACAGCACATGGACAAAGACTAGGGGGAGCGGGGGGGAAGCCAAGTCCCATTGCCCGGCACGCGAAACACTCTCACTCTCACTCGCTGATCGCTCAAGGAAAGCAACAAGACGAGGTCGGGGGGGTCGTTCGAAATGCCATGCGCCTTCCTCCCTTTTTGGTGTAGTTTCAAGACGTGGAGGAGTCGACAAGCACAACGGCCTCTTCTTGACCCGCTGGCCTGCCCTCTTTTCAATTTTGCCTGGCCTTTCCATCCTCTCAGTTTCTCTTCCTCCCCCCTCCCTCATCTCCTTGCCCCTCAAAAACACCAACAGGCACCCAGCCACCCTATGGAGACCAAGGTGCGGGTCGGGGTGCGGGTACGGCCCTTGCTGCCGAACGAGATGGCCGTGGGCTCGGAGATGGTGATGAAGTACCCCGGGACCAACAGCAAGCAAATTGGCATGGGGGAACGCGCCTTCACCTACGACCATGTCTTTCGTCCCGAGGTGGAGCAAAACGCCTTGTACGGCATGACGGCCAAGCCCATGCTCAAGCCTTTCTTGGACGGGTACAACGTGACCATCATCGCCTGTACGTAATGCTCTCTTTCCTTTCTTCCTCCCTCCCTACCCCGAATGCCCATGCACGAGCATCCACCCGACATCTAGAAAAGCACCCCACTTACTCTCTACCCTCCCTCCCTCCCTTCCTTCCTCTTTTAGACGGACAAACCGGCTCCGGCAAGACGTACACGATGGGGTCCGAGGCGGTCAATGAGGGCAACGGCGCGGTCGGGAGTGGGGAGGCGTCGCCGGTGGGCTTGATCCCTCGGTTTGTGGACGACCTGTTTACGCATCTGGCCGCGCGAGAGCAGCATCAGCCATCGCAGCAGGCGGGCAACACGGTGGTGTCCGCGTCGTTTCTGGAGATTTACGGGGAGGACGTGTATGACTTGTTGGACGACTCGGCCGACGGGCGAGGTCGGCCCTCCTTGCCCATCCGCGAAGATGTCAATGCCGGGGTCATGGTCTCGGGCTTGAAGCAGGTGGCCGTCAGCACGCGCGCAGAGGCCTTGCAGGTTTTGAGGAAGGGCACCATGAATCGCACCACGGCGGCGACGTTGATGAATGTGGTGTCGAGTCGCTCTCACGCCGTGTTTACCGTCACCTTGCAGCAGACGCTCAGTACGGGGACCAGCAGCACCAGTGGCGGTGGCGGTGGCGGCGAAGAGGAGGGCAGCGTCGAAAGCGAGGCGGAAGGGCAGGTGGTGGTGTCCAAGTTGACTTTTGTGGATTTGGCGGGGAGCGAGCGGCTAAAGCGGACGGGGGCCGAGGGGGAGAGGCGCCGAGAAGGGATCCAGATCAACGTGGGTTTGCTGGCCTTGGGCAGTGTCATCAATGCTCTGGCCGACGAGGAGCGTTTGGTCAAGGGCAAGAAGTCCGTGCACGTCCCCTACCGTCAATCGAAGCTCACCCGGCTGCTCCGAGACGCCTTAGGTGGGAACAGCCAGACCTTGTTCCTGGCCTGCGTCTCCCCCGCAGACATCAACGCCAGCGAGACCCTCTCCACCCTCTACTACGCCAACCGCGCCCGCAACATCCGGAACAAGCCCATCAAAAACACCGACTCAGTCAAGGAAGAACTCCGGTGCTTGCGGCAAACCGCGCACTTTCTCAAGGCCGAAATGGTACGGCAAAAGTTCCTGCAGCCTCCTCCTCCTCCCGCGGTGGCAGAGGGGGAGGAAGCGGACGCAGTCTCCGTGGCCTCCTCCGTTGCCTCCGTCCCCCAAATACCCGATTCTGAGTTGATGGAGCGGGCGGACGTGAAGGCCTTCCTGGAGGCCCTGGGCGCGAAGCTCGACAGCCACTTGCGGCGGGTGGGGATAGAGGGCGTGGACGGCTCCAACCTCTTGCTCAAGCCCTTTGCGCCTGCCACGCCAGGCGGAAATCGTCATAGCCCTGCTCCCTGGGGGGATGCGTCTCATCGGGTGTCGTATTTTGCGCCGACGGCTGTGGCGGCGGCGAGTCGGAATGCCTTGCCTCCCACGAGTCCGCCGCGGGGCTCCATCACACAGGGGATGGGCACACGGCTAAACTTTGGAGCAGCAGCAGCAGCAGCAGCAGCGGCAGCAGCAGCGGGTGGTACGGAGGGAGGGATGGGTTCGGCGCCGTTATTGTCATTGCCGGCTGCAGCAGCGGGAGCGATGGCGAATGAGGAGATGGTGGTGGAGGTGGAGGGGGACCCAGAGAAGGAGCTGGCCTTGCTGGAGAAGCTGCGGGAGCTACAGCAGCACGAGGCGGCCGTGGGCGCGGAGGAGGAGCAGGGGAGGGAGGCCTTGGCGACGGTGGAGGGGGAGTTGGAGCAGGAAGAGGGGTTGCTGGAACAGTTGCGGCAGACGTTGGAAGGGTACCATGGCATGCGCGGGCGGTATGAGCGGCTGCTGAAGGACGTGGAGGCGCTGGAGATGGAGAAGGAAGCCTTGCACTACCAGCTGGAACAGGCCCTCGTCGCCGAGCAGCAGCAGCAACAACAGCAACAGCAACACCACCAGCGTCACAAGTCGGGGGGTGGGGTGGCTGCTGCTCCGGCAGCGGGCGCAAGCACGGCAGCAGCAGCAGCGGCGGCAACGGCGCTGAGGGAGAAGCTCAAGGGGGTGGAGGCGCAGCTGGACCGACTTAAGGTGCAGAAGAAGCAGCAAGAGAACCTGCAGCGGCTGGCGGAACGGCAAAAGCAAGAGCTGCTGGCGCTAGAGGAGAACTTGGGCAAGCTGAAGAATGTGCGGGCGGGGTTGATGAAGAAGCAGAAGGAGACGAGCAAGAAGCACGAGGCCCTCATCCAGCAGAAGCGGCGGGAGATGGAGGCCTTGCGGAAAGCCGACCGGACCTTGCAAAAGAAGATGGGCCGGCTCCAGCTCGAGAACAGGGGAGCCAAGGCTTTGCTGGACAGAAAGGAGAGCTGCATTCGGACGCTCAAGCAGAAGGCAGCCAAGGCCGAGACCCATGTCTTGCGCCTGCTGCAGCTCCAGAACCGGAATCGCGAGGCGGTACAGCAGCGTCGGACCACCGCAGCGCGCCGCGGGGCTGGGTTAGCTGTTGCTGCCAAGAAGGCAGGTGGTGCTAGCAGCAGCAGCAGCAGCAGCAGCAGCAGCAGCAGCAGTGGGGAAGTGGTGGTGAACGAGGAAAAGGTGGGGGCGGCCCGCTTTTTAATCGAGAAGCTGGTGGAGGAACGGTTGGGTGATTTGGAGACCCGCCGGCTGCTGGAGCAGAAGACAAAGGACTATGGCCAGCTAGTTCAGGAGCTCCGCACGCAGGCCCAAGCGTTGGAGTCCCTCAAGGCGGGGGGGAAGGGCGAGGAGGAGGAAGAGGAGGAGGTGGACGAGGCGATTCGGGAAGCGGAAGCGAGGTTGGAAGGGTTGGATGTGGAGATGGAGTTGTGCGCGGCGGCCATTGCGGAGCTGCAGGCGTGCTTGGAGTCCTACGATGCCAAGGACACCACCAACAGCAGCAGCAGTAGCAGCAGCAGTAGCACCACTGGTGGCAGGAATACTTCTCCTACTAAGCATGGGCGGAAACCCTACTCTTCCTCCTCCACAGCCAATCTGGGCTTGAACGAGGAGGCGGCCCTGAAAGCAGTCTCGGAGCTTGGGTCGGCCGAAGCCAAGGTGCTTCTGGCGGGGCTGATGGAAGGAATGGTGGAGGCCCGGGCGAAGGTGTGGGAGTTGGAGAGCGATGTGCAGAAGAGGGCGTGTGCGGAGGAAGGGTTGGGGATGGAAAGGACGCGGTTGGAACGACGGTTGTCTGAGTCGGCAAGGGGGTTTGAGCAGAAGGTGGTGGATTTGAAGTGTCAGCATCAACAGGATCTCATGACCTTGGTGCGAAGTGGGGTGGGTCCCTCGACGGCGATGACGACGGCGGCGGGCAAGACGACGACGAGGATGATAACGCGGGCAGCGGCCAAGGGATTGTTGGCTCAGGCAGACGCCAAGTCAGAGGAGGATGAGATGGAGGTGGAGAACGAGAGGGAGAGGGAGGAGGACGAAGAGGAGGAAGAAGACCGCGAGGACCAGGTGGCGAAGCGGCAGTTCGAAGCGTTGGTGGCCCAGAACGATAGCCTGGAAGGACGCTGTCAGACGCTTGCAGGGGCTTTAGACCAAGCTACAGCAGCGAAGGAGAAGTTGGAGCGTGAGGCAGAGGCAGCCCACCGAGAGGCACGCGAGCTCCGGGAGGCCCTCGAGGCGATGCGGGCGGCAGAGGACAAGACGGAGGAGCAACGGGGGGAGGGAGGGGTGATGGAAGAGCTGCTGGAAGCTTGGGCGGAGTTGGGGATATCGGAAGAGAGAAGGAAGAGTCTGCTGGACAAGGTGACGCAAGCCCCTTCAAACGTGTGTCAGAATCTGCTGGAGGAAGCGCGTCGGCAGCGGGCGCAGGTCAAGTCCCAGGTGGTGGAGCTGAAGGATGAGCTAGCGGTTTTGGCTCGGTTGCTGGACGGGAAGGCTATTGAGGAGGGAGAGGAGGAAGGCGAGGAGGGAGGCACCCACCACCACACCGAGGAAGCTCTGGTCATGCTTCGGGATGAACTGCAAGCGCGTCATGTGCAGGCCACAGCAGTGTTGAAGGGGCGGCTGCAGCAGGCTCGGCGTTTGGTGCGAGAGGCGGAGAAGCTCCAGCGTAGCGTAGGGGGGGAACCACGCCCGGCGTTGGCTGACTTTTTACGGTTGGGGGCGCTTCTGGTGGCCTCGGCGGAGGAAAGGGGGGAGGACGCGATGGAGGAGGAGGGGGGCGAGAGAGGGAGGCAAGAAAGCTTGGACATGATTAAAGTGATCGAGGCGGCGGCTGAGGCAAGGAGGGGGGTGGGAAGAGCGGTATTGTCGATGAGCGAGGAGAAGTTGCAGGAGTGGGAGGGCGAGATCAAGGCCATGCGACGGGCGCGCTCGACCATGGTCCTGGAACTGCAAGGCCTGCTCGAGCGGGGCCATGGCGCGTGTTCTCTCATGGACATGAGCGCCCAATCTCTCAAAGACACCATCCAAGCCACGCTCGAACGAGGGAAGCAACCGCTACCACCTCCCCAATCTCCGCAGCAGCAACCGTGCGCGCCTCCCCCCTTCTCCTCCCCCGCCGGCGGCACCCCTCGCCTGATCACGCTGACGAGCCCCCGACCCCACCGACGGAGCAGCATCACCCCGTCCCCCGCCAGCGTCGTCTCGTGGGAGAGCCCTTCCCTGCACAAAATGGTAGCCATCCTGACCTCTGGTGGGGGAGGCGCCACGGTCGCAGGGCTATGGGCAGCAGAGGACCAATCAGTGTCTCTGGTGGGCGCCATCCCTCAAGCCCGGTTTTTGGTGGATGTGTTGGTGGAATGCTGGAACCGACGACGGGAGCTTTTGGTCCTGTGCTGGTCTACGGCAGACGCGGTTAAGAACTGTGTGGTGGGGGAGGGCTTGGAGGGTCTGGCGGAGGGCGTGTGTCTGACGTTGCCGGAGGCGGATGGCGAGGAGGGGGAGGTCCAGAATGGGGGGTTGTCGGCAGAGGAGGCCGAGGCTTTTGTTGCGGGGCTCGATGCCCTGCTTGCGGGGGTTGAGCAGGAGGGGCGAACGACTCGAGCGACGTTGGAAGGGCTGTGGGACCTGTTGAGAGTGCCGGTCAAGGAGAGGAGCACCGCCTTGTTGCTGCAGCCAGCCGGAGCAGCAGCTGTAGCAGCCGCAGCAGGGGAGCAAGTGCAGCAGCACGCTGACGGAAGCACTGGAAGCGAAGGGCGGGGGCCGGACGTGGCAGCGGCCTTCCGGCGTTTGCAGGCCGATTTGGAGAGGACGCAGGTCAACACCCGGGGGCGTCTGGAGGTGGAAGCGTGGATTGGGCAGGTGCTCGAGCGCGTTCGCCAGCAGGTCCAGGCCCTGCAGTCGGGCCTAGAGACTGTGGAGGCCCAGCAAGAGCTTGTGCACGTGCTGGGGGAGCGGCGACGACGGCACGAGGGGATCCTGAAGTTGAACGATGAGATTGTGGGATTGGAAGGACGGGCGCGGCGTTTTGAGACCGAGGCCAGTGATCGGACGCGCCTCGTGGACCGCAAGACCAATTCGGCCCGTTTGCTCAAGGAGGAGAAGTTCCGGAAGGACAGCAAGAACCGCTTTGCCAGGCTGCTGGAGCGCTTGCAGCAGGAGTTGGAGGAGTGGGAGGCCCAGGAAGGCGTGGCCTTTCATCAGAGCCTGCTGGGGGAGGACATCCAGCGGGCCTTGTCCCATTCCGTCGAGTCGGGAGGTCGTAGTTGGGTGGAGGGGCGCACCGAGCTCATGCACCTCCACACCAGCCAGCCCAAGAGCCGGAATTCCTCCCCCAACCAGCTCTCGCCTCCGCTCCTTGTCGAAGAAGAGGTGGTGGCTGCTGCCGTGCTGCCCCCGCAAGCACCGCCGCCCACAAAACGCGACCCCTTTGCCCGAGTATTGTCGCCCACCGCTGCCATGGCCGCGGTTACCTCGTCTATGACCATGACGCCCGAAGGGCCGAGCGCAGTTGCGGCAGCCACCACCGCCGCCGCCGCCGCGCCCAGGGATGGGAGGGGGATGGGAGGTGGTCTCTTGGGCCTGAACCGCCTGACGGGCGCCGGCGCCTCGGTGAGTGACTTGCTCGTGCGCGGCAAGCACAACCAGCATTCGACAGCGCCCCATGCCGTTGATGGCATCCATTCGAAGAAGCATCGCAAGGGGGGAGGAGGGAGCGGCAGCAGCAGTAGCAGCAGCAGCAGCAGCAGCAGCAACGACAACGACACTGGCGGCCCCGGTGTCAGTAGCGCCTGCTGCCGGAGAGGTACCAGAGAACAAGAAAATATTGCCAATAATTAGGGATAGTCAATAGTAAGAAACTGTATGTGTATGTATGTGGATTTTGGGCAGCTAGCTATGAAAACAACAGAAGAATAAAATAAGCATCAACGTTTTTCCTTTTTATTTTAGGGGTGTTAATTTTGTTCCTTTTTTGTTTTTGTTCCAATAATAGTCTTGCGGCCTTAGTGTCCTACTTTGCTGCTTGTGTTCCTCAATCAAATTCCAAATGTATAAAAGGAGGGGCCATGTTGGGGGGGTATTGGGAATTTCTTTTGCCTGCGCGCTTTCGAGTTGGACACACCAAGGAAATTGGTGCGAGGCATGCCAAGGCAGGCCAACGCTAAGCCCTGCAGAGTTCCTGTGTTTTACCGGGCTAACAATGTAGGGCTTGTGTGTGCACGGAGGCGATTTGAGGCGCGTAAGGAGGATAGTCTAACCTCCCGTTGCCTCGCCCGCCACGTATGCCCGAATTATCGCAACGGCGAAATCGGGCGAATGACTGGGAAATGAATCGCATCCGCACTACGTCCACCCTCACGACTTTGCCTTGCACATCCCTTGTAACACGCTTTACATTCCCTTAACAAGGATACAGGCGCGACGTTGCCAAACTGAGAGGCAGCCGCCGCAGCGTACAGAACTCCGCCGTGGTCCCTTGCCTCGCTCCGTCATCCTCATTCCCTCTTCCTCACACCACGCACTACACTATTACACTACGACACCACAGGGACGCAAAGCAGGCACGCACGCAAGCATGACCAAGGCCCTACTGCTGCTGCTGGCGGTGGGCGCCGTCACCGCCACAGCCACAACAACGGCGTTTGCCTTGCCCACTATTGAGCCCGAGGGTGCCACCAGCACCACGACATTCGCCTCAGCCACCACCACGACGATCAATGAGGATGGTCTCCTTTGCGATTCAAGAGCAGCCGAGCGTCTCCATGTCTTGACACAAGCGCTCGGCATCTTGCAGGGCGATTACAAGTACGAGATTCACGAGGGGAATTTGTCATTCCACCTAGGTGGCAATCCTGCAGGGAAGTATGGCGTTGTCAGGTTCGACACAAGTTTGCTTCCTGCCGCGATGCAAAAAGCAAACAAGGCTACGGCTGCGTTTCCTCTTCCTCTCGAAGCGTCTTTTCTCATGGGACCCCGCGACGCTGTCTTTTGGTACGGGTGCACACCACCCCCGGTACGCTACTTCTCCATCCGCAGTTACCTTGCCTACCGATTCCCCGGAGAAGGGCGGAACATTAGTGGGTTCATGCCGGGCGCGGAGCTAGGAGATCCGACCAATAATGCGGTCATTCAAACGACGGGCGGGCCGCACGACCCCTTTAGCAAGACCACCCTGTTTGTCTCCACGGGGGATCAACTGGCCTTCCACCGCGTGCGCGAAGCATTCCGTGAGGCGGGGCACCCCGAATCGGCGACGAACCTGGACACGTTGCCATCGGAGCTGGTGCATTTTCGCAACGAGCGGCTCCCTTGGGCATTTTCCCGGTCGGATACCATCGCCTGGCAATTCAGGGTGAATGAGTTCGTCAATCCAGCAGAGAGCGCCGCTTATCTTGACAAAAGCTGGCCCGTTTTCTTGCTGCGTGCTAACCTGAACGAGGGAAAGGATGGTGGCATGCCCCCCATGCCCTTGACCACCCCTCCCCTCAAAGCTCGCGGCACGGGCGAAAGCGAGGAGTGGCTCCGCCCGGCGTTGGACGAACTGGTGGCGGCCGTGGAGACCCGGATGGCCGCGGAACGTGGTCTGGTACTCGCCCACACCTTTCCCCTCACTCCCTTAATACCTGACGCCGCTCGCTGCATCTCCGACCTGAGCTACTGCCCTGTTTCGATGCCCATTCCTGCCTACAACCTGACAGCCTGCAACCCCACGTGCGACTGGTTCACTCGCGACTCCCTTTACTCAACGCCCCCGTCCGACAGTGACTTCCTGAATTTCTTGCTGCCCAAGGACAGAGTGCTCGTGGTCGTCGGCGTGAACCACGCCTTGTTGGGGAAAGCCAGCTTTACGAATTTTTTGATGACTGGCATCAAGAATCCGGAACGCCCGGGCCACACACCGAATTTCTCCTCCAATCACTTGGCGGGATCCGGGCAGTACTTCCTGCCGTCGCGAAGGCCGGAGAGTGACTTCCTGTATGCGCAAGAGTTGTCGCGGGATTGTGGGACACCGGCCATGCGGTTTTGCGAGCTGGTGACGGAGGAGTGCATTGCGTATGACGAGTATCTGTTTTTCGCGGAGCGGGTACGTGTTTGGGTCGGGACGGAAGGGTTTAGGAAGGAGTTGGCTGCTTTGCTTGTAGCTTTTGATCGTATACACATGCTGTGGCAGCCAAATATGCAGTCGGTCTCGCTCCGCTTTCATTGTTCTCACCGTCACAACCTTCACTCACTCCTTCTCTTTCTCTCCTCTTCCCTCCCTTTTCCTCTTCAGGCGTACCTAGAGCCAACGACAACAGTAGGGCCGAGCCCGGATGAGATCATCTCCCCTTTCATCCTCGCATTTGATCCCGCGCCCGCTCCCGTTGCTGCCTCAGTAAGGTCACGGTCAGCAGCAACATCAGGAGGGAAGAAGAAGGCCGCGGCAGCTAAGCTGCGTGGACAGGGATCGTCGCTGATGGACGAAAAGGAGGAGTGGAAGTCAGTAGCTGCCGAGCAATGAAGGAAGGGAAGAAATTGAACAGCAGAAAGAGACTGTGAAAATGTTTTAAGGACGGAAAGAAGGAGTGTGTGAATTGCTCAATTTTGCTTGAATATGGGATGAGAAGAGAGAGCGGTTTTTGTTGTCGTGTGAGGCTGCGCGTCGATAAGAAGATAATATAGAAGGTGCTGATTTCTAATCTAGAAAGACTTTGTGTGTGTGCGTTACATTTTTTGGTCTTTGGATGGAAAAGACTGAATGGGCCTTGTCGGTTTCTGACAGGAAAGAAGAGAAGACGACTTTTGATAACAAAAATGAAAATAACAGGAAAATAACAAAAGCCAGCTTGAAAATTGTTGTCCCTCAATCGCATTCTTTATTTAATTTAAACCCTCGCCATTTTCTTTCTTCTACCTTATACATTACATACATAATTCACCTTAAGTAGAGCACATCATGTAAAATGTGCCTCCTCTTCTTGACGTTCCGTCTCTACTTGCGCCAATCCAGGCCCGCAAATGGGTCAGGCGCTTGCGACCTATACTGCTGTTGCTGCTGCTGGTGCTGGTGCTGCTGCTGTTGGCCATATCCCGGAGGAGACGGTCGGGGCGCACCACCACCATTCATCATCATCATCGGCATCTGAGGGTGGGAAGGCCGCGGTGATGGTTGCATCGTCAGGTGAGAAGGAGCGTACGGCTGCCCCCCGACACCGTACCCAGCTCCGTAAGCTTGCGGAAACCCAACCCCACCTCCCACCATCATCATTGCGGACGCAGGCATGGGTCCCCGGGGACGTGGTTGCTGGGAGGGCATGTACGGAGCGGAGGAAGCGGAGGAGAAGGAGGGCTGCTGCTGTGGTGCAAGGACCGCGAAAGGGCCCTCGATCAAAGGGCGAGTCAGCATCATTGCAGGAGGGGCGGGGCGGGGAGGAGGAGCAGTGCAGGTCAAGGGTTGTTGTCCATGCGTAGGATTAGGAGGAGGAGGAGGAGCATCAGCTGCAAAGTCGCCAAAGCCATCGTGGTTGGGAGGAGCTGCTGTGCTTGGCCCAGCTCCCATAAAGGCAAAGGCGCTGCTGCTGTTCGTGCGGGTTTTAGAATTCGACGCGGGTGCCACTGCTGGTGTCGCAAAGGCTGGGGCAGCTCCAGGCACAGGGGAGGCAGCCACAAACGCGCCGAAGTGTTGCCAATCATCTGCTTGTGGCCCGGGTCCTGTCGGCAAGGGGGAGAAGGAGGAGAAAGCGCGCGTGGCAGCGCTACCGATAAAATCGGAGATAGTGTTGCCCTGACCAGTCTGATTCATAAAGGCAAAGTCGCTCGCACCCCCCGAGGGTGGGCTGGCATTGGGGTGGCGTTGGGATAGATCCGCCGCCGGCGGCGTTGCTTGTGTGAAGTCAGCATCAAAATCAAGAAAATCCGTGCCTGGAGCGACAGAAGCAGGCTTGGTAAAGGTAGTGGTGAAGTTTCCTACCCGCTGCTGCTGTTGCTGCGTGGA
>Ga0209390_10006816_pt1 | contig 15016 bp, 14 predicted proteins | sample BON01_FD_187212 | JGI IMG/M metagenome (GOLD analysis project Ga0209390, IMG submission 187212) | Freshwater microbial communities from Lake Bonney liftoff mats and glacier meltwater in Antarctica - BON-01 (SPAdes) (version 2) | ecosystem: Environmental > Aquatic > Freshwater > Ice > Glacier... | reverse complement strand
GGCTGCTCAAATGTCTGTCAAAACCCCGTCAAGGTTATTTACAGACACGCGCTAACTGCCGCTCGGGAAGTCTTTACTTACCCGAGCTGCTAATAGCGCACGCCTAAGCGAAACTCGGCGGGCACTTCGGCGGGCAGCCGAAACCGCCGCAACCCACACACGGAATACCGTGGGGGGAGGAGATCGTTCCTCAACAGTCGAGTCGCCTCCGGAGGCGGTCCATTGCACCGACGCCGCCAGGCCCGTCTGGGTGGCCGACACCCGCGGCGCGCCGCCGCCGCTCCGCGGGATGGTCGCGACGCACCACAGCCGCCCGGCTTGCTCGGGTCGGAACTGCGGTGCGGCAGGCTCGAACCGGGACGATCGGCGCACCCACGCGGGGTTCGGCTGTGACACCGTCATCGTGAGGGTCACGGTGAAGGAGGCGACGCCGGTGCCGGCCACGCGAAGGGGCACCGCGATGAAGCCGAGGCGCTGCGGCTCCAGCAGCGGGAACGGCTCGAACTGGTCGGTCGTGCCGTCCACACGGCGCAGGTGGTGCACCATCGCGTTGCCGCCCACTCGGGCCGATGCCTTTCCCGAGCCCCGCAGCACCTCGACGAGCGCGGATGCGCCCAGCAGGTTGCTGAACTCGGGGGCCGACAAGCCCTGCGTGGCGAGCGCCAGGTACGCCTGGAAAATGGCCGCGTTGAAGGCGGGCATGTCGAGCCCGAGCGCGGCGCGGATCGCCTCAAGTGCGTCGGGTGTGTGCTTCACCTGCCACAGCCCGTTGAACTCGGCCATGCCATGCCGCGCGGCCATGAAGAAGAATGGCAACTACGAGCAGTACCGGCTGCGAGTGGTGCCGAGGTACAGGTGGGTGCAGTTGAGGAACTGTTCAGAGCACCCGACCCGGGTTGGCTCTCGCAGGGTCCTGGCGCTGTACCAGGCCCTCGTCATCTCGGCGTGGCACTCCATAAACCATTCAAATTGGTCATGGTCGGTGCGCGGGGTGGTGTGCCGCTGCACGGTGTGCGTGAGCTCGTGTAGCAGACCCCCGTCGGCCACACGGTCAACGCCGACCGTCTGGATCTCCTGCAACAGCTCGGGCTACCTGTGGGCCGAGAAGGACAGTGCCGGCAGGTCAGCCTGGGGGCTCCCGTTCAGCCCGGACGCCCGTGGCACACAGATCACGACCTTGTACAGCGGCGCCGGTGTGTTCAGCTCGTCCACATACCGCCGGAGGATTGTGGAGAGCGCCTGGTCGACGAGCGTCACCTTGTCTTCCCAGTCCCGCCGCGTGCCTTCCTCCAACACGAAGCTGAAGTGCGCGGTGTCGATGAACCGGACCTGCACCCCCTGCGCGTCCGTCTCGTCTTTCCGCATCGCCAGTTGGCGCTCACTCAGGTCCAATGTCTCGGGGTACGCGGCACCGGGTCCCCGCAACAGTCGCCCTGCGCGGGCTCACAGGGTGCGCCCAGCACACTGTCACATTGGCACACCTTTTCGGAGTTGCACCGGAGTTTGGATTCACAGCAGCCGGAGACCGCGCACGATTCACCGCGCGCGCCGCATGGCACCCGGCACTGCCCATCGCGGCACATGAGCCCCGCGGCGCAGCAGTCGCCCGCGGCGCACGTCGCCCCCAGCGCGCCGCATGGCTCTTGGCAGAGCGCGTTGCGGCACACGAGCCCGGCGGCGCAGCAGTCGCCCCCTGTGCACGTCACCCCCTGCGCGCCGCATGGCTCTCGGCAGAGCGCGTCGCGGCACACCAGCCCATCCGCACAACAGTCGCCAGAGCTGCACCGGTTGCCACTGGCCACGCACTCCCTGCACCAGTCGCCGACGCACTTGAGCCCGGCACAGCAGTCTCCCAGAGACGCGCACGATGCGCCGATGGTCGGGCACGAGATTTCCCCATTGTCAGCGGACTCGGTGCCCGTGCCCTTGTCCACATTGGACTCGGTCAGACCCGCATCTGTGCCGTTGTCCGTGGCCACATTGGTGTCCTGCTCGCTCGCTCCCCACTCGCTCGCGCTCGCTCGCTCCCCGCTCGCTCCCGATCTCGCTTCGCTCCCTGCTCGCTCGCTCTCGGCCAGACCCGCCTTGGTGCCTGTGCCCGTGGCATATGGCCTATCTGAGTCCGAGCGCAGGTGGTCGCTCACCAAGATCGCGACCAGAATGGCGATGACGATGGTCGTCACCGTGACGATGCCAATGAGAATATTCTTTTTTACTGACATGAATTTTGAATTGACAATGGACTGGCGACGAGGGACCGGGTTTTTTCACCCAGTGCCACAGGTTTGTCTACAATGGGGTTTGACTATTTTTGCGGGCCGAGGCAGCGTTTGCGCCGCGCAGCCACTGCAGCATGGCGACGTCGCCGCGCCTGGCCGCCCGGGCACATGCACGCGCGTCCCTGGGTGGGCGGGGAGCGTCGCACGTTGGGGTCTGATATGTCTGCAGGGATGGGTCGGTGGGCGCGAAGGACAACGCCACCGATCATGGTCCAAATTGGCGCGTGGCGATGGTGGTAGGGGCCACTGGCCCGCGTAGTGCTTTGTACCTGGACTCACGGAGCACCGGCGGTGTGGCCGCCACTCGGCGTCGCCGTTGCCCGTTGAAACGGCGCGTCGCTCTGCAGCCTCTGAAACTCCATTCTGCCGGACGCGACCACCTCTGCAGGCAGAGGCGATGCAAGGCCACGCAGGCGCTGCGTCAGCTGTGCGGCCCCCGCAAAGCTACGCGTCCGCGCGCGAGGTCGGGGGCTGCACGGGAGGCCGAGGGCTGCGCGAAGGGGCTACGTGGAGCAGGAGGGCGGCTGCGCGGAGGGGATGCGCGGAGCGGGAGGGCGGCTGCGCGGAGGGGCTGCGCGGAGGGGCTGCGCGGAGGGGCTGCGCGGAGGGGCGCGATGGCGGGGGATGCGAGGGGCTACGCGGAGCGCGAGGGCTGCGCGGAGGGGCTACGGAGGGGCGCGAGGGCGGGGGCCGCGCGGAGGGGCTGCGCGGAGGGGCGCGAGGGCGGGGGGTGCGCGGAGGGGCTACGCGGAGGGGCGCGAGGCTGGCGCCGGCTGCGCGGAGGGGGCGGCGAGGCTGGCGCCGGCTGCGCCAAGGGGCTGCGCGGAGGGGCGCGAGGGCGGGGGCTGCGCGGAGGGGCTGCGCGGAGGGGCGCGAGGCTGGCGCCGGCTGCGCGGAGGGGGCGGCGAGGCTGGCGCCGGCTGCGCCGAGGAGCTGCGCGGAGGGGCGCGAGGGCGGGGGGTGCGCGGAGGGGCTGCGCGGAGGGGCGCGAGGCTGGCGCCGGCTGCGCGGAGGGGGCGGCGAGGCTGGCGCCGGCTGCGCGGAGGGGGCGGCGAGGCTGGCGCCGGCTGCGCGGAGGGGGCGACGAGGCTGGCGCCGGCTGCGCCGAGGGGCTGCGCGGAGGGGCGCGAGGGCGGAGGTGCGCGGAGGGGCTGCGCGGAGGGTCGCGAGGCTGGCGCCGGCTGCGCGGAGGGAGCGGCGAGGCTGGCGCCGGCTGCGCCGAGGGGCTGCACGGAGGGGCGCGAGGGCGGGGGGTGCGCGGAGGGGCTACGCGGAGGGGCGCGAGGCTGGCGCCGGCTGCGCGGAGGGGGAGGCGAGGCTGGCGCCAGCTGCGCCGAGGGGCAGCGTGGAGGGGGTGCGAGGCCGGCGCCGGCTGCGCCGAGGGGCTACGCGGAGGGGGCGCGAGGCTGGCGGGGGCTGCGCGGAGGGGGTGCGAGGCCGTCGGGGGCTGCGCGGAGGGGCGCGAGGGCGCCGGCTGCATAGTCAGACTTGCCATAGCTCCGTGCCGGGTCAACTTCTCCAGTGGGATCGCCATGGACTCGAACCCCGCAGAGGTCGGGGTCAAGAGCAAACTGGAGCGCGAGCGTGGAGGTCGGGCTTCGAGTGCCGCCCCTCGCCGCGTCGCTGCGACCATTGGCACGCGCGCCGTGGCGACCCAGACGGGCACGCCGGCCGACGCCAAGGAACCCCAGGCGTGCGCGGACGACGTTGATCTCGCGAGCTTGCCCGACGACGCCTTTGCGCTGGTGCTGACCGCGATCGACCAGCCGCAGGCCGCAGCGCGCATGTTGGCCACGTGCCGGCGCGTTCGCGTGGCGGTTCCACTCGTCTCAGCGAGCGTGGGGCCCAGCGCGCCGATGGTGGTCCAAGTCCAGGTCACGTCGACCTTCCTGCGCTCGCCCGAGTACCACCCGCCCCGCAACGGAGGCCTTGAGCTGGCCGCCCAACATGGCTGGGTGGAGTTGCTCGCGGGGCTGGTCGAGTACGGAGAGCGTTGGAGCGACGAGACGCGCCTGCAGGCCGTGCGACACAACCACCTCCAGGTCGTCGAATGGGGGCGCTTGCACGCGCCCGCCTTCTCGTGGGGTGCGACCTGCAGCGACGCGGCTGGAGTCGGCCACCTCGATCTGCTGAAGTGGGCGCGCGCCCAAGGCGCCCTATGGACCGCGCCCTGGGGTATGTCAACCTGCAGCGCCGCGGCCCTAAGCGGCCACCTCGATCTGCTGAAGTGGACGCGCGCCCAAGGCGCCCCATGGACAGCGCCCTGGGGTATGTCGACCTGCAGCGCCGCGGCCCTAGGCGGCCACCTCGAGCTGCTGAAGTGGGCGCGCGCTCAGAGCCCGCCCGCGGCGTGGGACGACCGCACATGCTGGAGCGCGGCCGAAGGCGGCCACTTCGCGCTGCTGCAGTGGGCGCGCGCCCAGACCCCGCCCGCCCCGTGGTCCGCGTCGACCTGCAGCGCCGCGGCCAAAGGCGGCCACTTCGCGCTGCTGCAGTGGGCGCGCGCCCAGACCCCGCCCGCCCCGTGGGACGCGTCGACCTGCAGGTTCGCGGCCCAAGGCGGCCACCTCGAGCTGCTGCGGTAGGCGCGCGCCCAGAACGCCCCGTGGGACGAGGACACCTGCGCGGCGGTGGCCGGCGGCGGCCACCTCGAGCTGTTGCAGTGGGCGCGCGCCCAGAGCACGCCCGTCCCGCGGGGTTTGACCTGCTACACCGCGGCCCGCGGCGGCCACCTTGCGCTGCTGCAGTGGGCACGCGCCCAAGGCGCCCCATGGGACGTCGGTGCGACCTGCAGCGACGCGGCCGGTGGCGGCCACCTCGCGCTGCTGCAGTGGGCGCGCGCCCATGGCGCCCCCTGGGACAAGTGGACGTGCAGCGCCGCGGCCCGTGGCGGCCACCTCGCGCTGCTGCAGTGGGCGCGCGCCCATGGCGCCCCCTGGGACAAGTGTACGTGCAGCGACGCGGCCCGTGGCGGCCACCTCGCGCTGCTGCAGTGGGCGCGCGCCCATGGCGCCCCCTGGGACAAGTGGACGTGCAGCGACGCGGCCCGTGGCGGCCACCTCGCGCTGCTGCGGTAGGCGCGCGCCCAGACCCCGCCCGCCCCATGGGATGAGGATGTATGCCATAGAGCGGCCCAAGGCGGCCACCTCGCGCTGCTGCAGTGGGCGCGCGGCCAGAACCCGCCAGCTCCATGGGACGAGCGCACATGCGTCGCCGCGGCCCAAGGCGGCTACCTAGCGCTGCTGCAGTGGGCGCGCGCCCGGCGCGCGCCCGGTGTGAGAAAGGACAACGACCCCGATCGCGGTCCAATTGGCGCGTGGCGATGGCTGCAGGGGCCACTTGCCCCACTGGATTAGGGTACACGGCGGCTGCGCGGCGGCTACGCGGCGGCTGCGCAAGCCCATGCGGCTGCGCAGCAGCTGCGCGGCGGCTGCGCGGCGGCTACGCGGCGGCTGCGCAAGCCCATGCGGATGCGCAGCGGCTGCGCGGCGGCTACGCGGCAGCTGCGCGGCAGTTATGCGGCGGCTGCGCAAGCCCACGCGGTGGCTACGCAGCGGCTACGCGGCGGCTGCGCAAAGCTACACGGCGGGACCACGCGGCGGGTACGCAAAGCTACGCGGCGGGTGCGCAAGCTACGCGGCGGGTGCACAAGGCCGCGCAAAGCTACGCGGCGGGTGCGCAAGGCCGCGCAAAGCTGCGCGGCGGCAGCCACTGCAAAGCTGCGCAAGGCCGCGCAAAGCTACGCGGCGGCTGCGCAGCGGCTGCGCGGCGGCTACGCGGCGGCTGCGCAAGCCCACGCGGCGGCTACGCGGCGGCTGCGCAAAGCTACGTAGCTGGGCAAGCTACGCAGCTGGGCTACGCAGCGGGTACGCAAAGCTACGCGGCGGGTGCACACGGCCGCGCAAAAGCTACGCGGCGGGTGCGCAAGGCCGCGCAAAGCTACGCGGCGGGTACGCAAGGCCTCGCAAAGCTACGCGGCAGGCGCGCAAGGCCGCGCGAAGCTACGCGGCGGCAGCCACTGCAAAGCTGCGCAAGGCCACGCAAAGCTGCGCGGCGGGCGGAGGGGCTACGCGGAGGGGCGCACACTGTCGCATCCCTCATCGTCGTCTCCCGCCAAAAATGCAGCGGGTATACAACACCTCCTATGGGAAACCAATCGTCCGTACAGGAGGCCCGAGCCAACGCATGCGGGGCCCGAGCCAAAAGGTGTTAGGTGGCCAACACTGGCCAATTTGCGATCAAGAAGATTTATCCGCCCATTGGACTGATGTGCAAAATGGGGGAGACTTGGGCCCATGATCTACAGATATGCGTGCTCCCGCAAGACGCCGGGTTAACCCAAGGGGGGGAATTGGCTGGGTTTGACGCCATCCGCCCCGACTCCTGGTGCGCGCAAGGGCTCCCCCACCCCGGGTTACCTCCCTCGTACATCTGCGGCCAGTTGCCACTCTTCGAGCATCTGATACGCCCTCCCCCTCCCGGAACGACGTAAACGAGTTCATTCAGGCTGTACTGTATGACGGTTTAAAGGACAACGACCCCGATCGAGGTCCAATTGGCGCGTTGCGATGGCGGTAGGGGCCACTTGCCCCCTGGGTTAGGGTATGCGGCGGGCGCGCAAGGCCGCGCAAAGCTATGCGGCGGCTGCGCAGTGGCTGCGCGGCGGCTACGCGGCGGCTACGCGGCGGCTGCGCGGCAGCTACGCGGCGGCTGGGCAAGCCCACGCGGCTGCGCGGCGGCTACGCAGCGGCTGCGCAAGCCCACGCGGCTGCGCGGCGGCTACGCGGCGGCTGCCCGGCGGCTACGCGGCGGCTGCACACGCCCACGCGGCGGCTACGCGGCGGCTGCGCAAAGCTACGCGGCGGCTGCGCAAAGCTACGCGGCGGCTGCGCAAAGCTACGCAGCGGGGCTACGCGGCGGGTGCGCAAAGCTACGCGGCGGTGCGCAAAGCTACGCGGCGGGTGCACACGGCCGTGCAAAAGCCACGCGGCGGGTGCGCAAGGCCGCGCAAAAGCTATGCGGCGAGTGCGCAAGGCCACGCAAAGCTACGCGGCGGGTGCGCAAGGCCTCGCAAAGCTACGCGGCGGCGCTCGCAAGGCCTCGCAAAGCTACGCGGCGGGCGCGCAAGGCCACGCGAAGTTACGCGGCGGGTGCACAAGGCCTTGCGAAGCTACGCGGCGGGTGCACACGGCCACGCAAAGCTGCGCGGCGGCAGGCGCCCCCGCACCCCTGGCCGCCCGGGCGCACACACCTGGGGAGGTTGGGTACACCTCCTGAGTACTATTATGTGCCAATGTCGGTACAGACCCCCGCGAATGCCATGGGTGCCGGCACATCGGGCCTGCAAAGCGACCTGGATGGCCTCCGCGATAACGTCAACGGACTGGACAGTGACTTTAAGGGCCACCAAGCCGATTACAATGTGTTCCCGAGCAGCGAGGGGGTGGCGCTGCGCACCGCAGTGAACGAGCACCTCGAACGCTACAACAATGGGCTCGGGTCAGCCGTGCCAGCCAGGTCAGCCGGGACAGCCGGGCCAGTCGGGCCAGCCGGGCCAGCCGGGCCAGCCGGGCCAGCCGGGCCAGCTGGGGCAGCCATGCTAGCCGTGCCAGCGCTTCATGGCACCCTTGCTGACTATGTCCAGGCCGCAATGGGACCGAGGGGCCCCACTGGGTTTGATGACAAGAATGGGATGGCTGGCCCAACTGGCCCAACTGGCAAACGGGGCGACACTGGGTTTGATGGCAGGGATGAGATGCCTGGCCCAACGGGCATACGGGGCCCCGCTTCGGAGACGTTGGCCACGTGGAACAAACACCAGGGGGTCACCCCATGGACTGATGTTGACGCGGGGTCGCTCACGTGCCGCCCTGTCCAGATGAGCAACAGCCAAAGCAGCTACGTCATGTGCACGCCTTCTGCCTTTCCCAAAGCATGCTTTCCATCCGCTGTCAACGCCCCGACCCATTATGTTGATAAGCAAGGTAAGCATGTTGACGTCCACTGCAAGTTGCACGGCATACAATATTTCTATCCGGGGCGGCAAATTATTGCCCACTGGGTCTCTGGTGTGCAGCAAGAGTGTGATGAGCCTCTCGAGGGCAGTGGCAGACGCTGACGCGAAAGTGCGGGCGCTAGAGCCGTGAGTGCGGCGCGGGGGGAAAGGACAACGACCCCGATCGCGGTCCAATTGGCGCGTGGCGATGGCGGTAGGGTGGGGTAGGGTCAGTTCGCGCTCGGCCCCCTGGGTTAGGGTCGGTTCGCGCTCGATCACCTCTACGCTCGCAAATTTCCTGCGCCGGGCGGGCGCAGAGGCGGCGCGAGGGGGCGCGAGGCGGCGCGAGGCGGCGCGAGGCGGCCGCACAGGCGACAGGGGCTGCACCGGGCGGGCGCAGAGGCGTCGCGAGGCGTGCATGCGCGCCGACCTGGGTGTGCGCGTGCTTTGCACGACTACAAGGGTCTCGGAGTGGATCGGCTTGCAACGAGGGCGACGAGCAGGGCAACGAGCAGGGCAAGCGCGAAGCCTGCGAGGCGCGCGCGCGCGCGCGCGCTCGCGCGCAGGGCGGTCGTCTGCGGCGGAGGTCGCGCTCGCAACATGGCCACCGACTGCTCCGCGGCCAGGCGGGCCGCGTCTGCCAGGGCCTCCTGGGTGGCCAGGGGTTAGGGTTAAGGGGTTAGGGTTAACCCTAACCCTAACCCTAACCCTCCAGGCGGGCCGCTTCGGTGGCTTCGGTGGCCAGGGCCCCTGGGTGGAGCGGGCCGTTGACCTGCTCCAGTGCCCAGCTCCACAGCCGGAGCCGCTCGGGCGAGTGCCCGCCCAGTTGCTCGAGGGCGCCGCGCGTCGACGCGATCGCGTAGAGGAGGCTGAACTCGGTGCAGTCCTCCCACGCGTTGTGCAGCGCATAGGCGGACACGTCCATCGCGTTGACGAGGATGGCCCTCGCCCACTCGTCGTGGAAGCCGGCGTTGCCGTGGTTCCGCGCCTGCTGCTCGATGGCGTGGCCAAACTCGTGCAACACCAGGGGGAGCGACGAGTTGGTCACGTTGACGTAGTTCTCGCTGCCGTGCCCGGCGGCGCCGTCGAGCGACTGGTAGAGCGCCAACCCGTCCTCGCCCGCCTCCGACACAATCTCGAGCGCGGCCAGGTAGGGGAGCGGCAGGCGGGAGCACTGCCGCAGCACGCGGGAGAGCACTTCGGCGTGCCCGTCCTCGATCGTCACGGTGAACGGGTGGCCCGCGCGCTGCGCCCGCCACGCCCGGCCGCTCGGCCCGCGCAGCATCCGCACCGGACGCCCTTCGGCCGGCTCACCGGCCAGCAGTGAGCATGGGTTCTGCGCGTCGACGGGGAAGTCCGACTCGCGGAACTCGAAGGCCGCCTGATCCAGGAGCCGCTTGGCATCCGATTCTTGTTTTGATGGCCCGCCGCCCATCAGGAGATGGGATGGCAATGTATATCTTTTTTTTGGGCACAGGTATAATAAAAATGTACCAATTGAAGGACAACGACCCCGATCGTGGTCCAATGGGCGCGTGGCGATGGCGGTAGCGGCCGCTGGCCCCCCTGGGTTAACGCGGCGGGCGCGCAAGGCCGCGCGAAAGCTACGCGGCGGTTGCGCAAAGCTACGCGGTGGAGCGGGTGCGCAAGCTACGCGGCGGGTGCATTGTTTACGGACAGACCGGTATGGACAGACCGTTACTACGCCCCGCTTCTATCAGCATACCCATGCCCACATACAACTTTCAGCCAGACGTTCCACCCGCCACGCTGCGAGCCACTCTGTGAGCCACTCTGCGAGTATCACGCTGCCTGCCACTCTACGCGTATCCACTCTGCGAGCCACTCTGCGAGTCTCAGCCTGCCACTCTACGCGTATTCACTCTGCGAGCCACTCTGCGAGTCTCACGCTGCCTGCCACTCTACGCGTATCCACGCTGCGAGCCACTCTGCGAGTCTCACGCTGCCTGCCACTCTACGCGTACCCACGCTGCGAGCCACTCTGCGAGTCTCACTCTGCCTGCCACTCTACGCGTATCCACTCTGCTAGCCACTCTGCGAGTCTCACTCTGCATGCCACTCTACGCGTATCCACTCTGCGAGCCACTCTGCGAGTCTCACTCTGCCTGCCACTCTACGCGTATCCACTGTGCGATCCACTCTGCGTGTCTCACTCTGCCTGCCACTCTACGCGTACCCACGCTGCGAGCCACTCTGCGAGTATCACTCTGCCTGCCTCCCTACGCGTATCCACCCGCCACTCTGCGAGCCACCGGCCACTCTGCCAGCCACCCGCCACTCTGCGAGCCACCGGCCACTCTGCGAGCCACCGGCCACTCTTTCAGCCACCCGCCACGCTGCGAGCCACCCGCCACTCTGCCAGCCCACCAGGCACTCTGCGAGCCACCGGCCACGCTGCGAGCCACCAGCCACTCTGCCAGCTTCGTCGGTCGTCCATTCCCACGCTCTCAGTCGATCACAATGACGACAGGTACATGGAGCAGGTTGCGGGCTTCGGTGTAGATGGGCTTGTCGCGCGCGTCCAGGCGCGTCTTGTCGGCGGTTGAGAGAAGTGCCCATGCCGCCTGGGCCTGCGCCAAGATGTGACCATTGCGCAGCGTGTCCCAGTGGCCGAGGGGGGGGTAAAGATCTCGGGGTTCGGTGAGGTTCTTCGGGCACCGCATGACGTGTGCATGCGCGGCGTCCTTATCGCGGCCAATGGGAGCCATGCAGCACGCGCAAAAGTAGGGGCATGCGCGATCGCTGCAATACAGCATCATGCAGCCTTCGAAATCGTGAAACTGGAGCTTGCACGTGGGGCAACGCACGCCGAGCGCCTGGCCGAGCGCAATCTCGCAATGGTCGAGCTGCTCGAGGTCCGCCGCGGCCACGCGCGCCCCGTGGACGGCCGTGGCGTGGTTGAGTTTGCCGGACGCCATCGCGAAGCCGCGCTCGGAGAGGCACGCGTTGAACTCGTGCACCGGGAACGGGGCCGCGCACGTGTGGCACTTTAAGGCGAACGAGTTCGACTCGCCGAGCTGAATCACATCCGTGGGCTTGGAGCTGGCGACGTAACGGTCGAGGCAGCCGGCGCAGGTGAAGTGGCCGTTGGTGCATTCCATGCCAATCGGGGTCCCGGGCACCGTTGGGCCACCCGTGGCGAAGAGGCAGACGGTGCAGGTGCGCGCGCACTCGGCGCAGCGGAGCGCGGCCGCGAGCGCGCCAGCCCCTAACTTCCCCGCGTCGTTCGAACCGCAGATCTCACGAGCCGCTTCCTCCGATGCGCCGGCCTCACCGGCCCCGCCTGCGGGGCGATCAGCAAGGCGACGACGCCCGAAAGCTGAAAGGCGGACTTGTCCGCGAGCTCGCCGCGGAGTGTGAGCGCGCACTCCGGGAACAGGGGACGCGCGCGCTCGCCCTTTCCGGTGACGAAGACGGAGGCAGCGGAGGTGAGGCGGACTTGCACCCCGCGCGCGTTCATCAAGGCGAGCACCTCCGCGATTTGACGCGCCATGCGGAGGCGCTCCGCAAATGGCCGATTCTCCAGCTAGAGATCCACCGTCCAGGTCGGAGCGGGGACGCCGTAGACGACGCGCGTGCCAGTCGGGTAGGGGATGACAAAAGTGACCGGCGCCACGTTCTCGTTGGTGCCGACGGCGGCTCGTACCTTGAGCGCGTGCGTCAACGGCGTCCCGTCGTAGAACCTCTCGCCGGGCAGTGCGCCCACCGGGCGCGCGCTCGCCGCCCGGAAGAAGCCCGGCGCCGGCAGGTTGCGGGGGTTCAAGAACCCGCCGCGCAACACGGAGGCCTGCTCGCGCGCCATCCCGACGCTGTCCCCCTCCGCCTTGTACATGGCGAAGAGGAAGAAGAAATACTTGTTTCCCGGGAACCGCGTGCGCTCGTAGGCCTCGGCCAACTCCAACTCGCGCAGGCAAGGCATGATTTGCACGTCCGAGGCGGGCGCGTTCCAGCCCTCCGCCGTGCCGCTGTGCGCGGCGAGCAGGCCCAAGGTGGCCTCGACCTCGAAGTTCCAGGCCGCGAGAGCCATCGCATTCGCATACACCTTGAGCTCGTTCAGCGAGGCAAGCGCGCGCTCCCCGCTGATGCGCCGGTTCTCGCGGCTCTCGGCAACCAGGCCGATTAGGTCCGCGCCGGTCGCCCGGTCGACATCGGTGCACGCGCTCTGGTCCGGCGCTTGACAGTAGACGGCGCAAAGCACGCATCCGGCGAGGGGAGCGGCGGCTTCGGTGGCCTGGGCAAGCATGAACTCGAAGAGCTCGCGAGCGAACAGCACACGCACACGGAAGTCGGTGTCCATGAATGGAGCCGCCTGCGCGAGCCACCCCCCGATCGCGACGGGCACGCTCTCGAAGACCGCCTCGGCCCCACGCATGGCGTCGTTGACCGAAGCAAGCACGCGGTAGCATAGAAATTCCAGGTCGCCGAAGGAGTGGACGTTGGGCAGCGCGGCCAGCTGGGTGAAGAAATGGCAGCGGCCCCTCTCGCCGTCGCCGACCGCGTCCCTGAACAGGCCGGCGAGGTCGCGGACGTGGCCCGAATCAAGCCAGCGAAAGGCCGGTTCCGTGGCCGACTTGGCCTTGGCATTCTTGCGGCGGGCGGGTTCGGCCCTGGACTTGCGCTTGCCGGCCGCCATGTACCTGACGCACACGAGCGTGCGAGGGTTGGGCCGATCGCCGCGCGGCACCGAAGCAGAGCGCGGAAGCAATGCGCTGACGGAAGCGCAGAATCAAAGCGCCGCCGACGCCGGGCGCCAAGGCAGAGCCAGCGCGCTTCAGCGGGGCCGACGCGGCGGCGATCCCCCGCTGCGGTGAGCGCGGTCGCGCGCGGTGGGCGCGCGCGCGCGCAGCCCACGTGAGCCATGAGCATGCCAGCAAACTGCGAACAACATCGCACCTTGGGTTGACGCCGATGGATGAAGATAGATTTTTTATACAAATAGCTTTTACAGTGGTTGACCAGTGAGTTGCACGCATTGGACCAGTGAGTTGCGGGCGGTGGACTAGTGAGTTGCAAGCAGTTGACCAGTCAGTTGCACGCTCAGTTGCACGCTCAGTTGCACGCAGTTGACCAGTCAGTTGCACGCAGTTGACCAGTGAGTTGCACGCATTGGACCAGTGAGTTGCACGCGGTGGACCAGTGAGTTGCAAGCAGTTGACCAGTCAGTTGCACGCTCAGTTGCACGCAGTTGACGAGTCAATTGCCCGCAGTTGACCAGTGAGTTGCACGCATTTGACCAGTGAGTTGCACGTGGTGGACCAGTGAGTTGCAAGCAGTGGACCAGTCAGTTGCACGCTCAGTTGCACGCAGTTGGCTAGTCAGTTCTGAATTGGAAATTCATGTGAATTACCCCCCAGCGCGTAAAAAAAAAGGCAATGCTCCGGTTCGGCGCTCTGCCCCTGTGCCTGCCGCTCTGCCCCTGGGCCTGCCGCTCTGCCCCTGGGCCTGCCGCACTGCCCCTGCGCCTGCCGCGCTGCCCCTGCGCCTGCCGCGCTGCCCCTGGGCCTGCCGCTCTGCCCCTGGGCCTGCCGCTCTGCCCCTGTGCCTGCCGCTCTGCCCCGGTGCCTGCCGCTCTGCCAATGTGCCTGCCGCTGCGCCGGCCATGCCCCCCCGGGCGGCCGCCAGCCCCTGCTCGCCGCCCGGGCGGCGGAGCGCGGCCGCGTCTCACCCCAGTTGCAACACATCGAACCAGGACCATGGAGGCCTTGCCCGTGAAGGGGGTTGCCATGGCGGTGGACGCAATCGACCAGCCGCTGGCCGCCGCGCGCACGCTGACACTCTCGCCGGAGCAGGCGGATGCACCCGTGCAGGCCATGGTCGATGGCGATGCGGCAGAGACGGAGCCGGACTGCGTGGAGATCATGGCCGAGCCCGTCGCGGCTATGTTGGACCAACTTTGGGCACTTGCAGAGGTCAAAGGTCTGTCGTCGATGTATCCCCCCGACTATGCGGTGTTGCAGCGAAAAACCTCAACGATGATTGGAAAGCTGATGGTCAAAACGGTGGAGGCGCACTGGAAGCGCTGCACGACTACGCTGCTTACGGGAAGCGAGTGCCTCCAAGCAACCCTGAGTGCGGCCGAGTCCCGGGGCCGCGCCTCGTCGTGGGCATTGGCGGCGTCGCGGGTCCGGGTGGCGTTCCTGGGGTCTAGGTTGGAGACCGGGGCGGCCGAGCTGGCGAGCGCGTATGCGGCCAGGTCGTCGAGGTGCAGCGATGCCTCGGCAAGGGCCACGGTGGCCGCCCTGAGTGCGGCCGAGTCCCGGGACCACGCCTCGTTGGAGGCCATGCCGGTCCAGGTGGCGGCCCTGGAGTCTCAATTGAAGTCCATTGGGGACAAGCTGGCGCGCGCGGATGCGGCCAGGTCGTCGTCGTGCAGCGATGTCTCGTCAAGGGCCATGGTGGCCGCCGCCCGTGTGCAGGCGCGCGCCGAGCGGAGCGTTCGACCACCGGAGGTGCATCCGACGGTGCGCGGGTAGCCAGAGGAGTCCGACGACGAGCCATTGGCGGGCGGCGCGTCGGGGCGAGGGGGTTTCTTGTCCCCAACCGCGATTCCCCCCGCCTACCCCCCCCCTTGGCTCGACTCGAAGCCCGCACGGGTTGACGGTTCCGGCCCCCATTGGGACGGCGCGCTTCGCGCCGCTCCGGTGGGTCGCGGCCCGCGTCGTCGCGCCCCCCCTTTACCACCGCCGTCGCCACCCCCATTGCCACCCCCATCGCCACCCCC
>Ga0209390_10006813_pt1 | contig 15021 bp, 10 predicted proteins | sample BON01_FD_187212 | JGI IMG/M metagenome (GOLD analysis project Ga0209390, IMG submission 187212) | Freshwater microbial communities from Lake Bonney liftoff mats and glacier meltwater in Antarctica - BON-01 (SPAdes) (version 2) | ecosystem: Environmental > Aquatic > Freshwater > Ice > Glacier... | reverse complement strand
GTACGTGTCTATTGATCAGCACATTTTGTAACACAGGGGAAACTTATCTAGATGAAGAGGAAAAGGCAATGGTCCTATGTGAGGAAATAGGCATTTTCTCTCTCACCCCACACACACACCACTACAAACGCGCGCGCGCACACACACGCACACGCACACCGTGGAAAAAGTAGACGCGGAGCCACGCCATGCAGGCAAGGAGAACACCAAGCCACAGGGCCACTGGACCCTGTTGCTTGAGGGTATGTCGGAGCGAGACAGCATCGCCCTCGGCAGTGATCTGCTGCAGGGTCTGCATCGCACTCTGCGCGCCCGCGTTGCCGCCCGCACCCACGAGCATCGTGAGGAACAGCGTGAGGACAAGGTGTTCGCGGACCAGTGTCGCGTAATGATTCAGCACAAAGGAGCTGCCGGACTGGAACATCATCAAGATGAGCAACCACTTGCCTCGGGATTTCACTTCCCGCATCACCTTGTTGTGAAATGCCGCCACACCACGGTGCCCACCCACCCCCTTGAGCTCATGGTCCCCGTGCATCGCGCTCCCAACCTGAGTCTCGCACAGCGGTGACCTTCCTCGCATCCTTCAACTCCTGCAAGCACATGGCGCATGCGCCATGATCTCTCACGTCAGATTTGCATCAAGTGGTAGCCAATCTACTGTAGACAGGTTTTGGCGGGAATGGGAACATCGGGACGAATGCAAGCTCACACCAAACGGATGCCAGCTTCACAGTGTATTCGAGCGGGCGTACGTATGAACTGTCGCTTAATCGAATGAGAAACTGGTTTGAAATAGACCTATGTCCTAGCCCTGAACTTTTGCCTGACCCAGGCCACGATAAATTGTAGAGGTAGAGCAAGCATGTCGTCAGACAACGAAAAGATGCTGCGGAGGAGGAGGAATGCGCTTGGGGCATCTTCGAAATCTCTTTTGCACGAGAGAGCCAGGACCGAAGCCTGTGACGCAAGAGGCCTCGGCAACGGCAACATAAAGGAGGCTTTGGCGACGGCCGCGCAGTATTTGGTCGATGAGCGACACATTTGGATATCCAAATGCATCTCGCAGGTCTTCAGCATGGTCCAGGGTGATTTGTCCAAGGCCCTCGAACAGGTCATGTCCTCGGGCATCCAGCTGGAGCGTGTGAACCTTTTTCTGGCCCCGCATGGCCCACGAGGGCTTTTTTGCCTCTTAGGAAAAGGTAAAGACACGAAATTGAGTGACCCGCCTTGCCGAGTGATCCGTCGTGCTGAAAAAGTGTATCTCTTTGTATGTTGCATTTCGGTGTGAACCTCGCATTCTGCTCCCAGCGAGAAGGGTCCACAAACTTGAATAGAAATCGGACGCGCGGCATCGACGCCAATGCGAGTTTCCACTCGCATTGGAATACTAATCTGGACTGCTTTATTTGGGGGACATATTGACGTTCTTGAATACCGACATGAATCGCCGGCCCGCAAAGAAAGGAAAGGGTCGTTTTATTGGACTCTGAAATATGCTGGAGCAGGAAATCTGAAGATATCAGACATGTTGTGCAAGATAGTTGATATCCCTGCAGGGATGTCTGAAGATCTTGGATATCTTGCGCAAGATATCTGGATGTTCGCGCGTGTTGCACGCTGTAATAAGAGTGTTAATTGATGGCAGGGTATCCGGAGCAGTTGCAAATCGTATTCAACCCGGGGGATGTAGGCGAAGAATGGCCTGTACAAAAGGTAGCAATATTGAATAGACATATTTCGCCACAAACTCCGAATGTCGAAAATACCCCGTCCCTCTCCATATGTATGACAAGGGAAGTGGTTCAGAGATTTTCCAAAATATCATACCCGTAAAAGATATATCTTAGTGTGTTTTTTCTCATATGCATATTCGCAAACGCATGGTTTGGTAAAAAAACGATTTTTCCGACTCTCAAACCAGGAACGTTCCTGATTTCGAGATTTTGGGACAAAAATGGACTGATCCGAAGATCACAACCTACTCCTGAGCGACACCGCAGAACAGTGACCGTGTTGAAGATACCTTTCGTGTCTGTTGCTAATCACATCCGAACCTAATCGTGTCCGTTCCTAATATTTTCGAGATTTGCGGCTGTTGTCTCTAACCCAACACCTGCTCTCCACAGGTGTTGTACTTTTTGCGGATCAACCCAGAGGATATCCCCGTATCGGTGGACATTTCTAATGATGTCATCATGGGGCAATTTGGTCCACATTCCATCAAGAGTTTCAGTCTTATTCTTGATCAGGTTTATGGGAAATTGCTTCCAGGCACCAAGTTTCCAAGCGAATTTTCCGAAGACGACAGACGCGGGTTCTTTTCTCAGCTGTCAAAATTCTCCATGACAATGGTCGACGTGGTGGAAACCATTGATTGCAAAGTGAATTTCAGGCGGGTGGATCCCGGCGTAATGTATCGCTGTAGCCAACTCAATGGCGAAAAAGCGCTGGAAGCTGATTTGAAGCATCTTGAAATTGAAATCGCAGGGCAATGGCTACCGGCAGCAATGAAAGAGCTCGACATTGAAGATCCAACACTACATTCCATAGAGGACCTCGGCCCCGAGATGCCACTCAAACACTGGCGCGGACGCGCAGCACATCTGAACTCTCTAAATGAACACTTTGAGAGCGCAGATACCGGCCAAGTTTTGCAAATTTGGGAGCAGATCCTTCCCGAGAAGGCGGAATCTTGGAACAAGCTGGAAAAAAAGCTGCGAGAATGTACGCAGGAGGCAAATGACAACGTGAAACATCTGAGCAACTTGACTAAATACTTCGAAGCGCTCTACGACGGTACACCAGAAAAAATAAGCGAGGAATTGCTCGCTATTTTCTCCAAAGTGAAAATGATGCGCTACTTGTCCAAGTATTTGCAGAAAGACGAATGCGTTACTGGTCTGCTAGTCAAAATTATCAATCAGATGATTATCAGATGCAAAGTGTACATCAACAGCAATGATGGGGGCAAGGCTGCTGCCGAGGCACAAGCAGCTTCGACAGAGGTGGCTTCCCCGAAATTTTCGGGCGAGAACCCTTCCAAACCAGCGGAAAACTTCAGGCCGCGGCGAGGCAGCATCTTTACTCCGACGGCACCCGTGGAAGCGGAGAAAGACGAGTCTAGGGACGATGTCTGGAGTCAAGATTGTGGCACGCTGCTCTCAAAGATGGAGCAGTGTATAAAGCTGAATCACACGTGCCAGCTCAAATATCGCGAGGCCAAACACGACACGGCCATCGCCGCGACTCTACAAGAGCTGCATTTCCAGTTCGACGAAAGCCAAATCTTTGCCAAGTTTGTGCACTTTGAGCAACGGCTGCAGAAACTCATTGAGTTTTTCAAGGCGTACCGTCTTTTTGGGCTGCTTCGCGAGAAAAATGACCCCGGGCTCGAAACAATCTGCAATACGTTTTTCACAGTGGCAGACCTGCTGAAGAATCGGCCGTATGATATGCTTGACATTACTGCGACGACTTTCGATACTGAGTATGAGAGCATTTGCCTCGTCGTTGCCGAGCTCGAGCAACAGCTGCAGGAGTACATCCGCAAGAATTTCCTGTACATTGAAAGCACAGACCAGGCGCTCGACCTGCTGTCAAACATGCACGCGCTTCTTCAGCGAGATAGTCTCAAACCCTACCTCAATGCGAAATACCTCGCAGTCTTCACTAATTTTTCGCACGACCTAGATGCAATATCCAATATGTACGAGACACTCAAGGAGAACCCGCCGATGCCACGAGACGCACCACCAGTGGCTGGACGGATTGTTTGGGTGCGACACCTGCTCAAAATGATTGAAGTGCCAATGACAAAATTCCGCCAGCATGCCGCGCTGATGATTAGCAGAGATTCGAAAGCCATCATCAAAAAATACAACCAAATCGCTCAGGCATTTGTGGAGTATGAGGTGCTGTGGGAGAAGGCGTGGCAGCAAGTTGTGCATGCAGCGCGTGTGAGCATGAATGCGTCGGTGCTTGTAGTGCATCCTGACGATGGCAATCTGTATGTCAACTTTGATCTGGCGCTGCTGCAGGTGATGCGAGAGGCTAAGTGTATGAGGCCGTTGGGCGTGCGGATTCCCGATCTAGTCTCGAACATGATGAACCGTGAGGGCAGGCTCAAGAGTGCAGCAGCGCGCTTCAAGTTTTTGATCAACGAGTTCGCGATCTTGCAGGATTTAATTGTGCCTGACCTCAAGAATCTATTTTCGCTGCTGCTGGCCTCTTTAAATGAGGTACTGCGGCCGGGTCTGACGACTGTGACGTGGAACCATATCAATCTCGAAGACTACATTCAGCAACTATTTGACAGCATGGCGAAAGCGCGAGAAATCGTGGCCAAGTCGCGTGACCTATACGACAACCGAGTCGTGAGCAATCTGTCGAAAATCTGCCGCATGAACCTGGTGCGCATACCTGACAACATCGTGACTACTGCCAGCTTCATAGCTAAGCAGGAGGAAAGAATAAGGAAGGGTGCATTTTCGCTGGACCAAAAGTGCATTGAGATCGAGAGCGCTGTGGTGGATATCATTGCCTTGGTGCTCAAATCGCACCCAGAAGCGAGAGACGCCGAAATGATAAAGCAGATGGGGCAAGAGGTTTTGTCGACAGTGTGGACCAAAATTTACCCAGCGGTGTTGTCTAGCTTCAACATCTCGTTTGAAAAATTGAAGAAGCGCATCAGGGCCTCGTTTGCTTCGGGGCTGCTGACGCTCGAGCAGCCATTTTTCAAAGTCGAGATTGAGCTGCTGCCACCGCAAGTGAAGGCGAGCCCCGGCATCGAAGACGTGCAGCAGGCAGTCAACCGAACAGCGCTTGCCATTTTGAGAGCAATGAAAATCACTCCGTGGAAGTCGCTGACAGAGGAATCGAAAACAAAGCTCTTCGACATTTCGGATAAAGTGCTCGGGAGTATAGAAGTCGTGCGGGCTGTCCTGACACTCACCGGTAGCATAGAGAGCACACGGAAGAAAGTGCAAGATCATATAGAGCAATTTTACGAGTACGAATTCTTGTGGACGTTGGATAAACAAGAGCAGGTCAATCTTTTCCTGGAAACACGGCCCAGACTCAACCAATTTATCGCGAGACTTGCGAAATACGAGGAAATGGAGCGAGAGATCTTATGTATTCCCAGCATCACCTATGTGGGGCCCCTCTGTCTTTCGAATGACCTCGTCAAGTTTTCGCTCAAAGCGCAGGTTGATGCTTGGAAATACGCATACACAAAAGAGCTGATGAAAGAAGCGGAAAAGGAGGTGGAAACTACCCAGGCTTTTGTGGCTGACATGAAGAAATTGCTGGATTGCAAGGTCCGGGATCTCGACGAAGTTCGCACAGTCTCTGAAACCCTCCAGCAAATTGTGCTGTTAGAGACAGAGGTAGAAGAGACATTGAATCAAGCCGAAGAGCGTTGCCAGGTTGCCAAAGAGTTTGGATATCCAACGTCTATCGAAGACGAGCAGTTGTTTGTCACAGGGCGACTTGACTGGCAGAATTTACAGAAGGTTGCGCACCGCGCCGCTGAACGTCTCTTCCGCACGCAAGAAAATTTTAAAACAGACCTGATGCGTGCTCTCGTAAGCTTTGTGGAGGAGGTCAAGGTCTTTTACAAAGACTACATGATGAACGGGCCCGCATTTGAGCACATGGATCCTGTCGAAGGCGTAAAGAGATTGCTCAAGTACCAGAAATTGTATGAGGCCAAGGCCAAAAAACTCAATGCTTTCCAACAGGGAGAGGATTTGTTCGGTCTGAAAAGAACCGAATTTCCCGATCTAGACAAAGTTAGGAAGAGTCTTCACCCTCTCAGCCAACTGTATACGTTGTATACGAGCTGCATGAAATCTACTGGCGACTACCACACTATATTATTCTCACAACTGGGCCACCACGTCAAGAAAATGAAAGAAGAGCTCGCAATTTTCACCGAAAGAGTCGATAACGTGCCAAAAGAACTCATGCAGTATGAGGCCTACAGCAAAATGCGAAATACTGTGCGTGATACAAAAGATCTTCTCCCGATTGTAGACGACCTTGTAAATCCAAGTTTGCGCCCACGCCATTGGCACGAAATCATCGTTGTCACTCAGACAGTTCTGGAGGTTGAGTCGCCGAAGTTCTGTTTCCAGGATTTGGTCGATGCCCATCTCATCCAGCACCGTTCCAAAATCCAGAGCATCTGTCTCTGTGCGGATGAAGAGCAAGTCGTGGAGGAGAAGGTGGAAGCGATCGCTAGAGACTGGCACTCGGCCGCGCTCACTTTCAAGAACTTCAAATCACTCGGGCCTGTTCTTATTGAGCTGTCTACGTTGCAATTGCTCACAGAATCTTTTGAGGAAATCAGGATTGTGTTGCAGAGTTTATCAGCTTCTAAGCATGGACTGCCTTTCAAAGAGTCGATCGATGAGCACCTCCACAATTTCTCGGCGTTTATGCAGCTCATGGAAATGTGGCGCGGTGTGCAGCATGTGTGGTGGTATGTAGGCGTGATATTCTCGTCGGAAGACGTGAGTAAACAGCTTCCTCTAGAATCGCAGCGTTTTCACAAAGTCAACAAGGTCTATGTCGACTTTATGCAGCAAGCCTTCAGTCTTCGCTACGTGCCTCTCCTCTATGAAAAGTGTGAAGAGTTCCGAACCATTCTGACTGGGGTGAGTGAGGACCTGGAAGTGTGTGAAAAACGTCTTGTGGGTTATCTCGACTCTAAACGCGACTCGTGCCCACGCCTCTACTATATCTCTGATAAAGTGTTGCTCGAAGCCCTGTCGCAGACGTCGGGGCTGGATTCGATTCAGAACGGTGGGGTTTTATCGCTCTTTGGCAACATCAGAAAGTTAGTGCTTTCTCCAGCGCACCAGTCACAAGAGCAGTGGATCGAGTCTGTGCAGTCAGATGAAGCTGAACTTCTCGAATTTACAACCCTGGTTAAGGAGGGCAGTGTCGAAATTCTTCTCAATGACATCGAACGGGAAATGAAACTTTCACTCGAAGCCTTGACGTGGAAAGCTATCAAAAAGATGGTGCCCAACCTGGCAAACCTGGACATACAGAGCATTTCTTCAGAGTATCCGTGTCAAGCATGTGTCTTGGCTGTGCAGTACTGGCTTGCACACATGTGCAACGCTGCATTTTCCGTCAGCGGAGACATGAGCGAAATGCAAGAGGTGTCGAGAAAAGTTTCTGTGTTGGGTGATCAGCTTGCATTGAATCTGCGTGGGCCTCTGCCACGTCCCATCCGTGCAAAGCTCGAGGCGCTGTGTATTGTAAATATGATGCACCAGGATATTGTGCGAGATCTGGTACAAGGCTGTGTAAAGGACAAGAATTCGTGGGATTGGCAGCAGCATTTGAAATTCAGTACCGATGAGCAAGAGCACGTGTATTTGGAAACTGTACTGTACAAAAGTGCGCACACCTTCGAATTTATGGGCTGCAGAAAGCGGTTAGTCTGTACTGCACAGACGAACAAATGCTATCTCTTTATGATGCACGCCATTGCCTCGCAACAGGTAGCATGTCTTACGGGACCTTCAGGATCTGGAAAGTCGGAAACCATTCTGGAACTAGGCCGGATGCTTGGCCGTTTTGTGCTGCAGTTTAATTGTTCAGCTGAGGTTGGATATTCTTCTATAAGCAATGTCGTGTCAGGGCTCATGAAATCTGGCACGTGGGTATGTTTTGACGATATGAGCCGCCTGGTGCCAGGCTTGCTCTCTGTTATGGCACAGCAGTTGCTTTTGGTCCTCGGGTATGTTCGAGTTGGAGACAATGCTAGAAAGAACAGCATCGAAACCGGAGATGCGACAGCAGGTGGCAACTTATGCAAAAGCACCGGTATCTTTTGTTGCAGTAATTTGGAACTTGCGACTGAACGAGCGCGCCTGCCAAACAGCTTGAGGTCCTGCGTGCGTGTGCTCACCGTCATGGAGCCAGATATTCAAGTGGTAGTACACGTCACTCTGACGTTGGCGTCGTTTACCCAGGCCGCGCTCATTGCGAACAAAATTAGCTGCGTTTACAAAACACTCGCTGTGGTTCTTTCTGACAAAAAGCGCTATATCTTGGACTTCCGAAATGCGTTGGCAGTTGCTAACTACATGGTTAAGCAGCAGAACCACAAAAAGCTACCACGAGAGGAAGAACAATCTCTTGCTGCAAGGACGATTTATGGCTACAATCTGCCTCAATTTGACATTTGTGATATCGCTGTATTGGAGCTCGTTCTATTTGATGTTTTAGGGTACAAAAGGGACGAGAATACACACGACAACTCTAAATTTTACCAGGGGATATTTGTGGAAAATGATTTCCTGACAAAAAAATCGAAATGGACATCAGAAATGAATAAACAGGGACTTGACGAAGGTGCCGATTCATTGCCAAGCAAAATCAATTTCGTGCTCAAAACAATGGGATGGGATGGGCCGATCGTAACAGACAAGTGCATGCAGGCTCATGAGCTTTCGACTGTACGAAATGGTCTCACCTTTCTCGGAAACAGCTTCACTGGTAAAACCCTGTCTTGTCGGACCCTCTTACAGGCCATGTCTATTGAGGGAGATGTTGCAATCAAGGCATTGTACATAAATCCGGTTGCACTAGGGCCAAAATTCCTATTTGGATGGTACGACTCGAGGTCAGGTGATTGGACCGACGGTACTTTTTCGGCATTGTGGCGGACGGCTGCCAGAAATGACGCTCTCAAAACGTGGGTCGTGTTAGATGGCCCCATCAATCCCATGTGGATTGAGTATCTGAACACGTCGCTGGATGATTTCCCCATGTTTACCTTGGCCAACGGGGACAGAATCGCAACAAAAACGGGCAATAAATTGGTCTTCGAGGTGGACAAGTTGTTTGCGGCGTCACCAGCAACAATTTCTCGAACAGGTATCATTCACTTTCCTGACAAGACCATCGGACACGATGCTTTGCTGACTGCGTGGATGCGAAAGCGACGTGTCGAGGAATCAAACATGGTCGCACCACTTTTCGAAGGACTTGTCGGCCCAATCGTTGAAGCTGTGCAGCGGATTCCCAGTTCGTCTAGCATGCAAGTCAATGTCGCCGCACAAACAGTGCAATTTCTTAACTTGCTCGAGTCTTTCCTTACCAACAGTGTAATTGCTGATGATGTTCCTGTTCGTGCAGTGATGGAGCAAGTCATCCTTGTGTCTCTCGCGTGGGCATTTACGGGCATGCTGTCGTTCGAAGATCGAAAAAAAATTGATGAAATCTTTCGATCCCTCACTTCAAACCTTCCTGATACTAGAAAAGATAGCACACTCATCGACAATATTCTGACAGATGTTGAAGGTGTCCTGGTGTGGTCGTGTGCGCAAAACCTTTGTGAGTGGTCATACCCTACCATAGAAAAAGGTGATGACTTTATAAACGAGAGAGTGCCAAAATTCATCGTGCCGACGCAAAGAAGCGTGACCACATCATACATTTCAAAATGGATGGTGAATCAACGAATAGCGCTGATGGTGGCGGGTGCCCGTGGCGTCGGCAAATCCACGATAAGCAGCGCTGTGCTGGAGAGTATTCGATCCAAGACAAAGATTTCCTCGCGCATCACGTTATCGTTGCATTCTACGAGTCACCAATTTCAGGTCTTGAGCACAATGTCTTTCTTTGTGTGTGGCGTGCACATGTCACAAACAAAGTGCGCCACAAACATCCAAGTGCTCCTTCATACTGTTGCGCATGAAACTGACTTTGCTGATGCTTTGCATTGCGCAGAACATGATCGAAAGATGTGTGCACAGACGGCAGGGCAATTGCTATGGTCCCACCCATGGAAAGTCTCTCTATGTTTTGGTTGAAGATTTTAACGTGCCTCAGAAGGATCAGTGGGGCGATGAGCCTTGCGCCGAGGTTCTGCGGTACCTCTTGGAGGCTGGCAGTATGTTAAGCCTGCAAAAGCCTGGCGAGCACAAGGTTTTAGAAGACACCGCATTCATCGCTACCGCGAATTCTTACCGACAAGGAGCCGACTTCATTTCAGAACGGCTACGCACTCGATGTATTGTAGCTGTAATGCCCGATCTGGATGCCGATTCGAGGATGAGCATATTTGAGCTGATTGTTCTGGGCCGGAACAGCTTGTTTCCGGCTGTAGCGTACGAAGCAAAGGATGCGTTGGTTCGTGCCTATGCTGCTGCGATAAAGCTTGTTGCTCAACTGCATGATGAGCTCATGCCTTGCAGATGCTACTTCCACTGGGAATTTACCATGCACAACGCAGCAAGGTTATGCCAAGCATTATTGGCATTGCCTCCTGATGAGATTTCATCAGACCGGATATTTGCATCGTTTTTCTGCCACGAATGCGAGCGTGAGCTGTGCGATCAGCTCCCGGAGGAACAACATGCAACTTTTCACAGCAAGGTCGAAGAAATGTGTAAAGTGCACCTTCAAGTCGACATGAAGGCTCTACGCAAGAGCAAGCCCAAGTATAAAAATGTCGTTTGGACCGACATAAAACCTAAAATTGTCAGAAGAGAGACTGACGAGACTTCTCCAGAATCATCTATCCTTATTTCTCCCGACACGGACGGGAAAATTGGCCAACTCAAACCTGTGGAAAGCACTCTCAGTTTGCTCGCGAGTGCTAAAGAAATTGTTCGGCAGCATAATAATCTGTGTCGTGAAACGCAATCCGAGAAAGGAATAATGGACCTCATCCTCTTCCCGTACCTCGTACGGCATCTAGTGCGGCTGGTGCGGGTCTTGAAGATGGAGCGTGGCAGTGCCGTACTCATGGGTGCGCCCCAAAGTGGCAAAAAATGTGTCGTGCGTCTTGCAGCCTTCATTGCTGAGGTCTTTCTGTCCTTTTTTTGCGAGAAGTATTGGTTGTATTGGGTGTATTTGGAAGGTGGTATGATTTTTTGTATGAGTTCCTATATGCTGTGATGGCGAGGGCGTGAATCTACTGTTGATGCATCTTTTGTGTGTGAGAGCAGTTGCATCTGAAGATGATATCATCAACGGAAGCTGCGAACATCAAGTTTGTTCACGACACGATCCGCCAGGGTTTCTTGCATGCGGGGCTGCAAAATGAGGAAGTTATTATCGCCATGTCGATTGACCGACGAGTTGGCATAGCAAGCCTTGACGCAATTTTCTGCGCAATACGCAATGCTGATATGCAACTCCTTATGCGAAAGGATGATTTTGACCGTTTGTTGAACGGCATTCAGTTTCAAAACAGTGTGCAGGAGATCATTCTGGCTGCTTCCGTACCAGATGCAGTGGATTTGGGGGAAATCTTTCGCTCACGGGTTCTGAGCAATGTGCACTTCGTGCTGACGTTTGCCATGTCTATTACAGAGTTTTCGGATCTACAGATCCCTCTTCCGGGCGAATGTAGCATTGATATGTGGCTACCATATGGGCTGGAAGAACTTGAAAACATCGCACAGGAAGCAATCATCGATTTGGGGCAACGCATTGACGAGCACTCGATAAATGTGGTGGAAATAGACGTAAGGAAGCAGGTTCTAAGTGACATTCAGGATGAAAAAAATCGTCAAAGTGGAGAAGAATTGTTATTTGAGAATACTGCCGATGGATCTGAATCATGGAGTGCAGAAGAGGCTGAAATGACTGTGCAAGAAAGCATCCGGGTGCAACATGAGGTGCGTGACTCTATGAAGCAACAAATCAGGCTTGCCATGCCACGCCAAATGGCCGCGACTCACATCGAGATGGAGAGGCTCAACCTTGAGTTCTGTGCACTTACGGGACATAGATCATACTTGTCCGCAGTCTCATTTCGCAACTTCTGCAGATCCTTTCAAGCCTTATTTATGACCAAACATACATATCAATACAATCATCGGAAAAAGCTCAAGATTGCAATTCAGATAGTGGCTCGATGTGAGACTGATCTATCCCTGGCCCAGGTGTCATTTGAGGGGGGCGAATCGAAAGGTGGGGTTTCCGGTGGAAGAAACTTTTGTCAATCGATCGTAACGAACATCAAGTCTCAAACCGCTGCCCTCGAAAAGGTCAAGGCGCAGCTTGCTGGTCTCGAAAGTCAGCTAATCTTTGCGCACGATAAGATTGAAGACTCGCAGGATACATTCAATACTTCGCACATGCTGCGTGAAACCGAGCGAGCTAACGTTGTGGCCAAGCTGCAGTTCTTTTCGGCTGAAACTGCAATTGAAATCGCAAGGTTGACACCCGTACCAGCAAGTATTGGACATCTTCTGGATGTAGTTTTAGTTCTCTTAAGTCGACAGCTAAATCCAATTCAAACCTTCGAAACTAACACAAGAACCATCATCAAAGTTTCGTGGATGCATGCCGTCAGTCTGCTGAAACGACCAATTGAGTTCATCCAAGCGCTGCAACAACTTGATCTTGACACAATAAACCCAGAGCAGCTCGAAATCATTCAGCCGTACATCTCTTCCGAGGAGCTCAGTGCAGAGAATATGCAGCAAATCGCCAACGGTATAGCAGCACCGCTGGTGCCGTGGATACAAGCTCTAGTTCAATATTACTATGCGACCAAGAAGAGCCGTCTAGATATTGAACACTTCAACAATCTCACTAAGCACAGCACCAATTTGCAGATTGAGGTAGACAAAATCAGATTAATGGTGAAAGAGGGACAGGATCAAGTGGAATTGCTACGAAAACAGTATGATGAGGCTGTCAGCCGCAAGCAGTCACTTGCGGAAGACAGACAGCGACAAAAAGATGCCATTACTACTGCAGCTGATCTTATTGAGGGTCTTCAGGTACAGCAAGCTCGCTGGAATGGTGAGTATTCAGAGCATGACAGTGAAATTGGGAAGCTTGCTGGCAACTGCTCGATTGCTGCAGCGTTTCTAACCTACTGCGGGCTACTCGATTCTGACTATAGACACAGAGTTGAGCATGACGTGCTAATGAACGTGTGTAAGGAAGCAAGGGTACAATTGAAAATGCCAATCAACAACCTTGCCCTATTGTCAACCCACAAGGAAATGGCCCAGTGGCGTTCCCAAGGTCTTCTTTCTGATGATACGTGTTCTGAAAATGCTTGCATGGTCAAGCACAGCAGTTCGTGGCCGCTCATCATCGACCCATTTGGAGATGCTTTGGCGTGGATTCTCAATCACCACAAGGAAAACAAGGAAGACGTCAGAGTCATCCACGCAAATGAAGATACGGTAGTGTCGCTTGCGCAGACCTGCGCTTCGTATGGGATTGTATTCTTCGTCCTCGGGGTAGACTCTGACATTGCTTTCGATTTCGGTGATCTGTATGCAGAAAACTTTCGAGGCATTCCTGCTCCCCGCACGGTCAACATCGGCGGTGAATGTGTCGAATTTAACCCATCTTTTCAAATGTACTTTGCAACGCGTCTCAAGATCCCTCAGTACAGCGACGATTTTGTTTCGCGTATTTCTGTTGTCAATTTTGGTTCTTCAGCCAATGTGCTTGAACTGCAAATGACTGCGGCTCTCCTGGCCTTGGCTGACAAGGAAAGTGCAGCAAGGCGTATCGACGTATTTCAAAAGGAAATCGACTTATCCGTTAGAATTACGTATAATCGAGATCGGTTGGTGGATGCTCTTTGCGAGATTGAAGGCAATGTGGTGGAGTCGGTTGATGCTCTCAATGAGATCAAGAGCCTCAGAAAAGAAATTGGTGATATCAAACAGACACAGGAAAATCAGCGGAAGGATCGCGAGCGACTGATGAGGGATATTGATGCGCATGTTCAGGTGCATTTGCGTATTGCTACCGAATAATTGTGTCAGTGGGGTATTTTTTTTTTGCTCGCAAGCTGCCCACGCAAAATACATGATTTTGGCGTACAACTTTCTTGGGGGTGATGCAAGACCGCCAGGAGCAGGGGGTGTAGGGGCGGGAGGCATCGCGCTGCGAGCAATCGTGTTGTGATAAGATAATGCGCGTTTTGTGGTATGATATTAGAATTTTCGCAAGTAATGTGTGAGAATGTTTTGTCTCAGGTTGGCGAACAGTGTCGAAGGCTGCTAGAGGCCATGTATTCTATGAGTTTGCTGAGCCCTATGTACGTGGTGTCAGTCAAGATGTTTTTGAAGTCAATGGAAAGAGCATGGAAGGAGATTCCAAACAAGATCGCCGACGCTGAAAAACTGGATGTGTTTGTGGAGCAACTCCGCGTTGCGATGCATCTGCAGGTGTCTGCTGGACTCATGCCAGAACACAAACTGGTGTGGTCATTGCTCCTTGCGCTGCAAACCACAGGTATTGCCTCCATAACTGTGCCAGTTATACAAGTTTTCCCTCATATCTCTTGGCGCACGTAAAATTTCTTGTGGATTTCCGCCTACTTGTGATGTACCCTTCATCGTATTTGGTGTTCGTGTATGTTCTGTCAGGACCGTGCAATAATTTGATTGCAACCGTTGAGATGCAGCTTTTGATCGTCGAGCCCAAATACGCCAATCTCGACCAAATTTCTGCGCATGTCGATTTGAAAGATAACAGCCTTCACGCGCGCTCGGAACGAGCGCAGGTAACACTGATACTTTTTTTCAGTTCATCCAAGTTGTTTTGAAAGTGTATGAACACTGCAAAGTTGGAAACGTATCCAATTTCTCTCTGGAAACCACCGACTGACGCACTCATGATCGGCACGTAGGCAATCGAATTTGGTAGATTGGAGGAAAGGTTGGCGCAATTCTCGTGGATTACACCCCGCCTGACCCAAGGTGCGAGCATGTATCGCACCTGCAAATGAACCGTGTTGCAGCAAAAATCGTTTGGCAAACGTGTCTGAAATAAACACGTGTGCTTGAAGGGCCAAAACGTAACATGCATGCTGTGCACGTATGGATGCTCAAAGCATTTATTTGTATACATCTGTGTTTGTGTGCGTGCGTGCGTGTGTGTGTGCGTCGTGTGTGTGTGTGGGCTCGTTTGCGTGTGCGTGTGCGTGTGCGTGTGCGTGTGCGTGTGCGTGTGCGTGTGCGTGTGCGTGTGCGTGTGCGTGTGCGTGTGCGTGTGCGTGTGCGTGTG
>Ga0209390_10006812_pt1 | contig 15026 bp, 15 predicted proteins | sample BON01_FD_187212 | JGI IMG/M metagenome (GOLD analysis project Ga0209390, IMG submission 187212) | Freshwater microbial communities from Lake Bonney liftoff mats and glacier meltwater in Antarctica - BON-01 (SPAdes) (version 2) | ecosystem: Environmental > Aquatic > Freshwater > Ice > Glacier... | reverse complement strand
ACAACTAATTGGATTTCGGCGCTTTGACACCCACTCAATTGCTCTAAACGCACTTTGGCCCCGAAAAATAAATTGAAATAATCGATTTTACCTGATTTATGGGGACAGAATTTTCAAGTTGGGTTAAATTCATGTGCTAAGTGCCTTGATAATTGTTCGGAATGAACATTGTCAATTTAGCTTTTTAGGAATTCTCAATTTTCAGGTCTCAAATTCATCTTTCAAGTGCTTAATGTTTGGAAAACTTTCAGAATTGAATCTTGTCCATCTATACTTTTAAAATTTTTGTTTTCCCTTGACATACGTTTCTGTTCTAGTCAAAATCCCATTTTCATTGAAATAACTCCTTAAACCATTAAGTTTGTCATTCTTATAATTTCGAACTTCCTGAATACTCCCATCTTCTCGACAAATCTTCACTTGTCCATTTACCAAACCATTTTTGAAATTCTCCTCCTTGATCAATTGACCGTTGGAATAGAACGTAGACTCTCGGAGGAGTAATTCTGACCCTGACAGAAATTCCCTTTTGAATGAGACTTTGCCATTGGAATGATAATTAACCAAAGGAGAAGTGGGAGTGCCTTTTTTGTAAATAATTTGTGATCGTAGTCTGCCTTCTTCAAAATATTCGAGGAATTCGCCCGTAGGCAGGCCATTTTTATAATTGCCTGTTCGCCTGGGAGATCCGTCAGCAAAATTTAACCGGTATTTCCCATTTAATTGTCCTTCGGAAAATTCACGTAATGATTGAATAGCCCCATCAGGAAAATATAAGGTTTCGGCTCCATCTAATACACCCTTGGAATAGTTGGCTGAGAAAATTAAGGTCCCATTTTCATCATAATTTTCGAAGACTCCTTCATAGCTGCCGTTCAAAAATTTCTTTTTCGACTCCAGCTTTCCGCTCATAAAATAAGCTTTGCTGTCTCCGTTTGGCTTATTCACGGCAAATTGTGTTTCATCTTTTAAGGTGCCTGAAGGATAAAATGTTTTGACCACACCTTCGATTTGATTATCTCGGTAGGTTGACTCCTGTTCGATCGTTCCATCTGAATAGTAGCTGATGACTATTCCATTTCGCTTATCAGCAATATATGGAGTCAATCGAATCGTATCCCCGGTTTTTGAACTGAGGTCTACAAATAGACCTTCTTTCTGATTATTCTTCAGAAATCCGATTTGGATTAGCTTTCCCTCAGGATCATATAGTTTTACTTCCCCTTCTGCTTTTCCATTCATTCGAAAGTAGAGCTCTTTAAGAATTGATTCTTCCTTATCGTAAAAAGTTCGGATCGTATCCTGACCGAAGGAAGCTTGGGAGTTTAGCCAGATAAAAAGAAGTATGAAGTTGCGTTTCATAGAAATAAAAAAAGCGCAAAACAATAAACTTTGCGGTTTTGAAGTTTTCAATTTTACATTTTTTCGATGACCATAGCCGATGCTCCACCACCACCGTTACAGATTCCTGCGACTCCGATGGATCCTGATTTCTGATGCAATACTGTATTTAATGTGCTGATGATTCTTGCCCCTGAGGCTCCCAACGGGTGACCCAATGATACCGCTCCACCAAATACATTCACTTTATCATTATCCAGTTTTAACTCTCGCTGATTAGCTAAAGCCACCGCAGCAAACGCCTCATTGATCTCGTAGAAATCGATGTCCTCCGCTGTCAGTCCTGCATGCTTAATAGCTTTTGGGATAGCCAAAGCCGGAGCAGTGGTAAACCAAAGCGGATCTCTAGCTGCATCTGCAAAGCCTCGGATTTTTGCCAATGGCTTTAGTCCAAGTTCTTCTGCTTTTTCCTTACTGACCAAAACCAATGCTGAAGCACCGTCATTCATTGTCGAGGCATTCGCAGCCGTGACTGTTCCGCCTTTGTCAAAAACCGGTCGGAGGGAAGGGATTTTGTCAAACATGACAGTTTTATATTCTTCATCCTCTTTGATTAGAATTGTTTCGCCTTTGCGGCCTTTCATTTCCACTGGGACCACTTCGTCTTTGAAGTATCCTTTTGCCCAAGCATCAGCAGATCGCTGATAGGATTGGATAGCATATGCATCTTGCTCCTCGCGACTGATATTCATTTCTCGGGCAGTATTGTCCGCACAGTTTCCCATTGGGAATTTGTAGTAAACTTCAAAAAGTCCATCTTTAACCAAGCCATCGACAAATTCAGCATTACCATATTTGTAACCGAATCGTGCTTTGGGTACATAAAAAGGAACATTCGACATGCTTTCCATTCCACCTGCAACCACTACATCATTGATTCCTAGCATAATGGATTGAGCTCCAAACATCACTGCTTTCATTCCTGATGCACACACTTTATTGATAGTGGTACAGGGAACTTCATATCCAATTCCAGCTCCGATTGCAGCTTGTCTTGCAGGGGCTTGACCTAGGTTGGCGGAGATCACATTGCCCATGAAAACTTCCTGAACTTCACTTGATGCCACACCAGCTTTTGCCAATGCACCTTTGATGGCCGTACTTCCAAGCTCCACAGCGGTCAATCCTGACAGATTACCCCCGAAACTCCCGAGAGGAGTCCGTACTGCTGCTACGATATATACTTCTTTAATCATGATTATTTGGGTTTAGTTGATGTGAAGTGACCAATGTCAGATGTCCGGTGTTGATGCTGCATCGGTCATTATACATCCGACATCCGACATTTCTTACCAATCCGGGATTCCTCTTTTAGGCCTTTCGGTTGGCTTCTTCTTGTTCTGTTGGATATATCTCAATTCTGCTGCATTCATACTTTCCAGAATCTGTGAGGCTTGTTCTGGAGTCAGATTCATTGCTTTTAGCTTTTCTTTAAACTCCTCCATTGCTTTTTGACGATCTTCCAGTTTGGCATCCATTTGATCATTGGCATTCTCGCTGGCAGGATCTTGACTTTGCTCAGTTGGATCACCTTTTTGAGATTCCTTTGCCTTGTCTTCTTCTGTTTTTTCGCCCTGATCTTTTGAGTTCTGTTGCTCGCTATCTTCGCCCTTACTTTGATCCTTTTGCTGATCTTTTTGTTCTTGTTTCTGCTGATCCTGATCTTTTTGTTCTTGTTCTTGCTTGTCCTTTTCCTGCTCTTGTTCGAGTTTTTCTTTCAAGGCTTGCAGTTTAGCATCGCTGGGAAATTTGGACAATCCTTCATTTACAGTAGTGAGCGCCTGATCTTTTTCAGTTTTGACATAAGACCTAGCCGCCCGATTGAAAAAGTCTCCTGAACTCTGACTAAATCCCTCATGGAATCCAAAGACGAATAAAAATGCTGTAAAGAATATTAGTTTATTTTTCATTGATTTCAGTGATTTCTTCAAGACTCTTTATAAACTCTTGGTAAGCTGCAACAGTTTCATCCCGAGCTAAAGCATCCTGCATTAGCCCCAGTGCGTTTTTAAATCTAAACTGCTCCACCAATCGATCCGCCTCTGTCTTTTTTTGCTTTGCAAAATCAGATGGCTCGGGTTTATTTTCGTCTTTTTCCTTTTGCTCCTTGTCTTGCTGCATCCATCGGGCAAGCAGTTCGTAATTATGCCGAGCCGCTTCATTGAATGGATCTTGAATCAAAGCAGATTTGAATTTACTCAAAGCAACTTCGTGCTCTTCTTTATTCCCTTGGATGACACCACTTTGGTTAAAAGCAAATGAAGCTAAAGTACCATCCTGACTGATACTTGCTTTATCATAAAAACCTAACGCTTCATCCAGTTTTTCTATATATTGATGACTGAGCCCAAGGTTGAAATCCAATTCCTCACCCACATACTGAAATTCATCCAAAAGAGCCAAATGTGTTGTGATGGACTGAGCGTATTCAGTTTTCGCATAGCTTTCAGCTGCCAAATCAATAGCAGTATTCATCCTGGATACTTTGGTCCAAGAAGCCGGTACGAAAAGCAAAATGCCTAAAAATAAGTTGCTCCAGCTCATTTATAATTTGATTGTTTTGATAGGTAATATCATATCCAAAAGTGAAAGTATCAATCCCGCTAATAGAAAATAGAAATATTTATTGGCCGAGGCCTCTACGATTCTTGATCCGGTCACGCCACCCTCGAGACGCTCCAAGGCACCGATCAGATTACCAGCTTCTTGTGCTTCATCAGAAATCTCAAAATATTGTCCGTTGGTCTCAGCGGCGATTTGTTTAAGTGGAGCTCGCTCAAGGACAGTCTGAGCGGGTCTGCCTGTCTGCGGATCGATTACCAATCCATTGCCACGGGGAATACTACTACCAGAATCCGTACCAATGCCAAGTGAAAATACTTTTACCCCAAGATCGTTTAATCGAATACCAATATCTTCCAGATCATCTCCGAAATTTTCTCCATCGGAAATCAGAATAATCGATTTTGACTTTACTTCTTGGCTTTCGTCACTTTCAAATCGCTCCAAAGCCAGCCGAAGTGGGGAATTGAGATCGGTACCAAAATTTGGGACTAAGCCAGTATTCAAACCATCTATGTAGAGCTGAATTACGCTTTGGTCAAAAGTCAGCGGGCATTGAAGGAAAGCCTCGGAGCTGAAGATGATCAGGCCAATACGGTCAGATGGGAAGTTCTTGGCCAAATTTTTTAACTCAAATTTGATCCGCTGAAGTCTGCTCGGCCCGATATCCGCGGCATTCATGGACTGCGAGAGATCTACAGCAATGAATATATCTTTACCTTCTTCTTGTATTTCTTTCATCACAGTACCAATCGATGGACCTGCAAAAGCGACCAGAAATAGGACAAAATAGACGGTACGAATCACTATTTTAGTAAATAGTCTCCGCTTCTCCACTTGAAGGCGTCGATTGATTGCCCAATAGCGAGATAGGTATATAAAATACAGCAGGCAGAAGATTCCTGCTAGCAATAGGGTGAATTTAACGTCTGGATAAGCCCAAATCATGACCTAAAATTATAAAATAAAATGTAATTGAGAGGCTATTTCTTTCAACAGCTCGCCCCAAAAGTGAATGTTTTTGTGAAATTAACAAACATTAATCCTTGCGAATCGTCTAGATTTGTGGTTTTCAATCAAAAATTTAATCAAAGGCATGATTTTCATGAAGGGTATACTCACAGTTATCATCCTTATTATTTCCCCAATATCTTTTCTGCCGGCTCAACAAGCCACTTTCTTAAAGGGTCAAGTCGTTGATGTGACAAGTTCAGAAGCATTACCGGGTGCCAGTGTTTATTGGGCGGATGAAATTGGCACTGGTGTCGTCTCAGATTTAGATGGGTTTTTTGAAATCAAAACAGAGAAATTTCCACGATCTCTCGTTATTTCATTTATCGGTTTTGAAAAATCAATACGAATGATCAATCAGAAAGATTCGGAAAAAAGTCAGAAATTCTTTCTCAACCCGAATCAAATGTCGCTGGAGGAGATTATAATCCAAGAGCGTAGACCTGATGAGCAAGTTCGAAATCTGGAAACAGGCAAAGCTACCATGCCTATTGCCACTATCAAAAACATCCCTGCGCTTTTTGGGGAAGTGGATTTATTCCGAAGTCTTCAGCTATTGCCTGGTGTGCAAACGGCTGGAGAGGGGACGGGTGGACTGTTCGTGAGAGGAGGTTCGGCAGATCAAAACCTGGTGCAGATTGACGGAGCGCCGGTTTACAATGCTTCGCATTTCTTTGGCTTTTTCTCAGTTTTTAATCCTGACGCCTTAGAAAAAGTAGACTTGTATAAAGGAAACATGCCTGCTTCCTTTGGCGGGCGACTTTCCTCAGTGATTGATGTATCGCTTCGCGAAGGAAATAATAAGCAAATCCGAGGCGAAGGAGGAATCGGAGTGATCTCTTCTCGATTTACTATGGATGGCCCATTGTTTTCTGAAAAATCGACTTTTGCTATTTCGGCTCGAAGAACGTACGCCGATGTATTTTTGGCATTCGCCTCCGATCCTGATATCCGCGAAAACCGTCTCAATTTCCACGACTTCAGCGCCAAGTTTGCTTTCAGAATTGGTGAGAAAGATAAACTCACCTTTTCCACCTACCAGGGAAGTGACTTTTTGGGATTGGAAAGTTCATTTGGACTGGGTTGGAGCAATTTTGTGAATTCTCTAAAATGGAATCGTACCATCTCCAAAGATGTCTATTTTGATCTCGATGCATACCATTCGATTTATGATTACAAGATTGAATTCGATGATCCTGAAAACGGTTTCGAATGGAAAAATAAACTTTCGGAAACTGGGGTGAAGGCGCAATGGTCTTGGCTGCGTGGTGAAAATCTTCAAACGTATTGGGGTGTACATTCCCAACTTTATCATTTTGCACCAATAGCTCTGATACCGGCAGCTGAAAGCAATATCCAGCAGCTGGATACTAATCCTAAAAATGGTATTTTGAATAGTGTTTTTGCAGGCATGTCGTATGAAATAAGCCCAAGACTCAGTACAGAAGCCGGACTTCGCTGGAGTATTTTCAATCAAATTGGCAACGGAGTGGATTACACGTACGAAGGAGGTATCCCAGGTCCGGAGATTGCTATCACCGACACTTTGCGCTATTCCATGTTAGAAAATATCAAATTTTACCAAGGACTTGAGCCGAGGATCGCTTTTCGATACCTAATCAATGAGCAATTTTCTATCAAGACGGCATATAATCGCAACTTTCAATACGTTCAGATTGCATCAAATTCCTCGGCCGGACTACCCATTGATCGCTGGATTCTGGCTGGAACCTACGTGCCGCCTATCCGGTCGGATCAAATCTCGCTTGGCTTATTCCGCAACTTTGATGATAATAAATGGGAGTTTTCGGCAGAGACCTATTACAAAGACTTTCAAAATATCATAGATCTTAGAAATGGCGCCACTGTTCTTTTCACGGATAATGTGGAAACAGAATTGTTAACTGGAAGGGGATGGGCATATGGAGCGGAGTTTTTGCTGCGTAAAAATCAGGGAAAAACAACTGGTTGGCTCTCCTACACATATTCAAGGACTTGGAGAGAAATTGCGGGTATCTCGGAGGGTCAAAAATACAATCCAAGATATGATCGGCCACACGATATTTCTCTGGTCATCAATCATGAATTTTCCTCAGCTTGGTCTGCGGGTTTGACATTTGTATACACTTCTGGGCAAGCAGTTTCGTTTCCAGTGGGCGTATATCAAACTGATCGACAGAGCGTACCTTTATACAGTGACTTTAGAAATGAGGATCGCTTCCCAAATTACCATCGCGTGGATGCATCAGTGACTTGGAGAAATCCAAACAAAGGCAGGAAATGGCGTGGAAGCTGGAATGCTAGTATCTACAACCTCTACGGAAGGAAGAATCCGTTTGCCTATAGCTTTGAAAGCATCGTAAATAACGATATCAACTATGACTCTCAAACCGATGGGCCGATTACTTCTGCAAGACCGGGAATTATTATGACCTACTTATTTACCTTTCTTCCATCGATTACCTATAATTTCGAGTTTTGATATGAAAAATCTCTGGATACTAAGTATGCTGTTTCTGATGTCTGCTTGTCAGATCGAGGTTGTACTTCCCTTGATGCAGATCGAAGAAGACATACCAGTCATCGAAGGAATCTGGACAGACAACTCGATTTTGAATGAGGTGAAGATATCTCTGGCTAAAAATTATAAAGACACCACAGGGTTTAAGGCGATTTCAAATGCGAAGGTGTTAATTCGGCAACAGGGGACAAATGTCGTTTATCCTTTTGCTTACAATCCGAACAGCCGAACTTATAAAGCCGTGAATGGTAACGCAACCGCCAAAGTGGGCGAAACATATGAACTGGTGGTGGATTGGAATGAAAATAGTTTTTATGCCAAGGGGCTCATGCTCGAACCTCCGATTTTGGATAGCTTAACTTATCAATTTGAAGAAGAGAGACCATTTCGCGACGAAGGATATTACATTAAGGCTTTTGGTAGAATTCCGTTTGAGGAGAATAATTATTATAGGATTCAGATTATAGCAAACGATACGCTGAAAAATGATCCCGGGGATTACTTGCTTTTTGATGATACATTTGGTTTTACTTTTTTTGAAAATGGACTTGAGCTGGGTTACGCCTTTGAGCCAGGCGATCGAGTTCGATTGATTCTGTATCGAATGACTGTGGAACCTTACAATTACCTAAATCAGCTACTTGGATTGCTCTTTTCAGATGGTGGGCTTTTTAGCCCTCCACCTCAAAATCCGGATACAAACATCCAAGTAGTCAAAGGTGAAACAGAAGTGCTAGGTTATTTTTTGGTGTCGCCAATTTTGACCGAATTTATAGAAATCAGCAAATAATTTTTTTACGCCTTAATTAATCGTAATATTACGATTGATATGGGAACAACCAAAAACCAACTCTTCACAGACGCCCAAAATGAATTGGCAGAATTTGCCAAAGTACTGGGACATCCTGCTCGGATTGCAATTCTGCAGCTGCTCAGCGAAAAGAATCAATGTATCAATGGAACCTTGGTAGCCGAGATCGGCTTGGCGCAGGCGACCATTTCTCAACATCTAAAAGCTCTGAAGGAGATTGGTTTGGTAAAAGGGTCAATAGAAGGCGTGTCGGTATCTTATTGTATAGATCGGGAAAAAGTAGCAAGCCTGAAAAATCAATTTCAAAGTCTATTCGAAACGTTGGATCAACCTTTAATAAATAAGGATTGCTGCTAAATATTAATCCAAAACTTAAAAGACCATGAAACTATCTGAAATCAAAAATCACCTTACCAGTTTGAATGAATTAGAATTTCGCCTACCTGATGGTTCGGCAGTTCCGGCTCATTTTCATGTTACAGAAGTTGGACAGGTTTCGAAGCGATTCATCGATTGTGGCGGAACACTTCAAAATGAGGAAACAATCAACTTCCAACTTTGGGAGGATGGCGATTTTGACCATCGCATAGGTGCAGCCAAACTTTTAAACATTATCGTGCTTTCTGAGCGGATACTGGAACTGGAGGACAAAGAGATTGAAGTCGAATATCAAGGAATGACTGTTGGGAAATACGGATTGGACTTTGATGGCAAATCTTTTTTTCTGACCAATACTATAACCGATTGTCTTGCAAAAGATCAATGCGGTATTTCTGCTAAAAAGCCAAAAATCAAATTAGGAGCAAATCAAGCTTGCACTCCAAATAGCGGGTGTTGCTAAGATAATTTTGACTTTTATGGAGCCGGTACTTTTTAAAACTATCGTTAATTTTCAAAAGCCGGAGTGGGAGTAAGCTCGTCTAGGTCAAATCGACTTTTTGTTGGCTATTTAGTTTTGAAGTTAAAATCAGGTAAAAATACCAGGCTCAAATTATCTGTACGATTAATAGTCTAAGCAGTAAATTCACCCAAATTCAAGGAGCAACTTTAATTGATTGCTTTGAACTGCCCATTGAGTGTTATTCTGGCGGGGTGGAAGTCAGCGAGTTCAACTCTCGGACTATAAAATCTTTAGATAAAGACGGATATTTAATTTTAAAAAAAGGTGGCTCCAATCCAATAGATGCTGTAAAACAGCAGTTTCTGCCGAATCATATTTTGATTTTCCCAAGTGTTTTGATGATCTGAGCAATTCACAAAATAGATTTGCAGCACTCATGACTTGTAGTTGCATATCAAAATTGTCATGTTATTAAAGGTGCTGAGATACGGGTTCCTTTATGAGATGACTGCCGAAACTTTTTGATGGAACTGCACAGGAAGAGGCGAAATAATCGGAGCGATCACATCAGATTGGAGCAGAAATGTTTTTTATTTCCATCAAATCAAATATCAACGGACTTGAAATTAGACTGTTTCGAATGATTTCTAATCGATTGGTTTTTTTTTTCGTAGAAATACGAAATTATCGTAGGAATAATTAAAAGCTCTTTTTACCTTGTTCACATGGAAGAATTATCACACCATGAGGAGCGCATCATGCAAATCATCTGGAGCCTGGAAAAAGCACTAGTCAGAGACATTCTAGAAGCACTCCCAGATCCGCAACCTCCTTATACTACTTTGGCCTCGTCGGTCAAATTGCTGGAAAAAAAAGGATACCTGACCCACAAATCTTATGGGACCACTCACATGTACTTTCCGCTTATCTCGCAGTCTGACTACAGCAAGCGAAGTGCAAATAGATTGATGAAGAATTATTTCGAGGGTTCTGTTGGGAATTTTCTTTCGTTTATGGTGAAAGAAAATAAGATCTCAGACCAAGAGATCGCCGAATTGCAAAAGTTGATTGATGACATGGACAAACCCGAAGAAAAATGAACTCACTAGTTACCTATCTTATCGAAGCCAGTATCTGTCTGACGATCTGTTTTTTATTTTACAGATACGTCTTGAGCGACCTGACGTTCTTCACTATGAATCGTGCAGTTTTGTTGGGCATGTTGTTGATTTCAGGACTCCTTCCTTTGCTTTCGTTTGAGCTGATCCAAGTCAATTCTGCTGCAATTAACGAGATTGTTTTACCCGAATTTGTTTTAGGTCAGAATGTCGAAGAAGCTCAAAAAACAATCTCGATATTGGAGATTATTAGCTGGATCTATGTCTTGGGTGCTTTGGTGACATTCGTCCACCTGATGCTCGGTTATATTGTCTCCCAACGAATGCTGGGCAAAGCAAAACTGATCAAACATCAAAATCACTGGATTGCGATTCATCCGAAGTTCATACCAGCTTCATTTTTCGAATACATATTGCTTCCCCATTTTGATCCACAGCGATCCGATCAGCAGCAGATTATTCTACATGAATCGATGCACATCAAGCTCAAGCACAGCTGGGATTTATTGCTTATTCAATTTGCAAAAATCATATTTTGGTTCAATCCGCTGATCTATCAATATGAAAGATCACTTCGGGAGATTCATGAATATCAGGCAGATCAAGGTGTGACCAGTACTTACTCCAAAAAAGAATATTCGGGACTTTTATTGCAGCTGATCACCAAGGGTCATGGCTGGCAGTTCATGAACAACTTTAACCAATTTCAAACTAAAAAACGCATAATTATGATGAGTAAACCAAAATCGGAAAATCGGCAAAAAAGTAGATTTCTTTTTGCCCTGCCAGTAGTGGCACTGTTATTCTTTATTTTCTCCTGTGAGATCACACCGGAGGACGAAATCGAAGGACCGACTCAAATGGAAGAAAAAGCAACTCCTTCCATCGGCGGATCGGGTATAAATGCCCGTATCAATGATATGGCAAAAGATGGCAAGGAAATTTTTGATGTGGTAGAGACACAGCCAAGTCCTTCTGGAGGAATGAAAGGTTGGAATCAATACTTAGCTGCCAATTTACGATATCCTGAGGAGGCCAAAAGGCTGGGAATTGCAGGCACTGTAATCGTAGTATTCGTAGTGAATACGGATGGATCACTATCCGATATTGATATCCTGCGAGGTATAGGGGGAGGAGCAGATGAGGAAGCGATCAGAGCGATAGAAAATGCACCAAAATGGGAGTCCGGCATGCAAAGTGGAAATGCGGTTAATACTCGGATGAGACTACCAATCCGATTCAAATTAGCGGATGATGAGAATAAGCCAGTTCTTTAATTAAAATACTTTTTAATTAAGGAGAAATCTATGATTTGACTGAGCTAACCGTTATTGCCCATTAATTGAGACAGTAATGCACATAGCATTCAATCAACAAATAGTTTTAAATCAGGCTCTATTTAAAATTCATAAAGGTAAACAGTTCTGCTGTTTGCCTTTTTGAGATTCCCACAGTCCTTCACTTAAAGTCACATAATTATGCAAACAAGTAAAAAAATAAAAGTTGGCTATTTCGGAGGACTGATCCTTGCGGTTATCTGTTCAATGATATTTTCATCAGAGTCAAGTGCTCAAAATTCGATAACGGAGCCCATCGTTCTGACTGTAGTAGATGAGCTACCCATACCGCCGGGTGGAATGGAAGCCATGCACGCTTACTTCAATAAAAATATTAGATATCCTGAGCTTGCAAAAGAGAAAGGAACCGAAGGAACTGTGGTCGCTACTTTTAATGTCCAAATAGATGGTACACTCACGGATATAGAATTGCTTCGGGGAATTGGTGACTACTGTGATGAAGAAGCTATTCGACTGATCAAGACTTTGGACCGGTGGCAGCCAGGCAAGATAAAAGGTGAGCCAGTAGTGACCCGAATGCGGATTCCGGTTAGATTTATGTTGTAATACTCTTTTATTCAAAACCAGCCATACGAGTCTTTTTGGCTGGTTTTATTTTTTTATAGAGCTGGTTTTGGTTGAATTGCTTTAAATATTACCTACTTTAATATTAATAGGCAGAAGATGCAAGAATGTAAATGGCGCATGTTTAAGAATTGTGCGTCTAGGCTGATATTGCTGTGGAGGGTCTTCCGCTAGCCTCGCAGTGGCTGGTTTACCGTCCTCATAAGCAAATAAAATAGGGATACTGGCATCACAGCTAATACCCATATTGATTTTTTAATCATCCTCTTCCTCAGCGATTCTCTTTTCCACTTTTTCCAAAAGCTTGAAAAGCGGCGCTGAGGCCAAGATCAGGGAGAGCTGCCCAAGCAAAAGTTTAAACTCATGTCGCAGCATTCGATCCTCACTTCCATAATCCCAGATAGGATGAATCACTCGCTCAAATAAGGTATCGAAGCTAAGTTCTCTCCGATAAATCAGAAATGGGTTATTCTCGATACTTAGTGTTTCAGGCGGGAAGTGGAGCGCTCGATAACCAAACAAATCGATCAACGCTCTAAAACTGATAATGGCCGTTCCCGGATCGTTGATTCCTTGGCTCAGAGCTTTGATCGCAATTTCCGAAAGTTGCCTGAAGCCATACTCATAGTTTCGATCTACTGATTCTTGCTGGCTCAAAATCACTCCCAACAATGCTTCAGCAGCGCTTTTATCGTCTATTGATTTGCTACATTTCAGTATAGGCTGACCCCGCAGAATGAAAGTGCCCATAGGATAAATAGATGAAAAGCTACACTCATGTTCTTTGCAGAAACCCATCATTTCTTTGATATCAAAGCCTTCGAAAATCCCTGATTTATGAGCTCGGATTATTGTCGATGATGCAAACTTATGTTCCTCTCCAACCTCTTTTTCTGAGTTGCAGAAGCCCTTCATCCCGTGAAAAGCCGCTGCTTTAACCCGATCGATGATTACATCGTATTTGACCGATTGAGTGATGAAATGCAGGAAATAGATAAAAAGGAAAAGATCAAAAACTGTGATCACCGTAAGTATAAAAATACTCATCGAAGGTATCTGAAATGATTCACCAGTATCACGAATAGTGCTGAATAAGAAAAATGTATAGACAATTGTACCGATATAAATTCCCAATACAATCTGTTGAAACCGATTTCCAATCAGCTTGTCCAGTACCCGATTACTCATCTGGGAGGCTGCCTGATTGAGTACGATCATCACCATCGAGAAACTAAATACCGTGAGTGAAATTACCCCGCCTGTGATCGCTCCGAGGATGCTTCGCGCTGTAGAGGGATCCTTGATGTTCAGCCAAGGAAGATTAGCTTTTAACTGTTGTCCTGTTTCAGAAATATCAAAAACGAACAGAACCGCAGCCAACACCAAGAAAAAGAAACTGATAATGCCTGGTAAAAAAGCAATACTTGTTATAATAAACTGATATCTGGCAATCAGCCACAATCTAATTTTATCCATTTGTATAAGTTAACAACCGAAGTGGGATTTGCATGACTATTATATCAATTTGTTGAAATGCGAAGCTTGCGTCAGAAATGAATCCTTGAGCAGGACATTTGATGCAATTTTCCAGCAATTTCACATTTATATTGTTTTATCTTTCGAGTCTAAAGACACGAACTATGAACTATCAAATACCAACCGCTCTGAAAAACCTACTCACCGCATCATTGGTCGCAATTCTACTTATTTCCTGCGGAAAAGGCACAGAAGAAAAGTTGATCGGAACTTGGTCAGGAACCGATTTCAAATTTGAACAGTCTGAAGGTCCTGATTTGGCGGCAATGGTCGAAGGAGGCAAAGGTTTGCACATTGATGGCAAATTGATTCTTGAAGGAACCGGAACTTTTATTATCACCAGCCCGGAAGATATGATGAATGGAAAAGGAACTTGGAAAGTGAAAAACGACCAGTTGATCATGAAGCGCGAAAATGACAAGGAAGAAGTGGTATATGATATTTTGTCCATCTCAGATGAGCAATTGATCACTTCAAATAATGTAGCTATGGAGAGTCCGCTGGGGAACATTGCAGGTAAGATTACACTGACTTATAAGAAGTGATAGGGGAATTGTGGAAGTGGTAAATTGACGAAACTTGAGCGGTTGAATTGAAGAAGACTTTAACAACTGATTAGTTAATTTTAAAAAAAATGATTGTGCTCCTGTTTTAATTTTCTTATCCATTAGAAAAAATTAGAATAAAAATATTTTTTCTAAAGATATTAGTTTGACTCACAACAAAAAATCTTTTGATAAAACATTGGGGGTCTTTAGGTCAACATTTCAAAAAAAAATGATCGGTTACCTAATTCAAAGCTCTTGAAGTCAAACCGTATCCTCAAACATGCAAATCTCCCCTAGATTTTGATTTGACTTAAAAATTTGCTCAATTATAGTGTTGAGTCCACTCCGACAACCAAATAATTTATATTTATTTGGTAATCAGATAATTAGTTACTAAAATTGATTGTTTTATGTATATTACTGTCTCCTAAACAAAGAGCGGATTATGTTTAAAAAGACCAAAGATCCACAGTTTAACCTTTTAGTTCGCCATCTGTTTTATTTTCGGGTAAATCCCTGAAAATGTACGACGATAAAAACGCATGGCATAACCGGTTCTACCAAGAGGTTACTTCCCGGATCGATGAAAATTTGTTCAAGCCCTTGTATTGTGGCAACAACGGCACGCCGAACGCCCCAGTTCGGGTGTTGATTTCCATGATGATACTCAAGGAAGCCGAAGGATTGAGCGACCAAAAGCTTTTTGAAAACTGCCGTTTCAACATGCTTACCCGCAGTGCCATCGGGCTGGCAAA
>Ga0209390_10006807_pt1 | contig 15036 bp, 15 predicted proteins | sample BON01_FD_187212 | JGI IMG/M metagenome (GOLD analysis project Ga0209390, IMG submission 187212) | Freshwater microbial communities from Lake Bonney liftoff mats and glacier meltwater in Antarctica - BON-01 (SPAdes) (version 2) | ecosystem: Environmental > Aquatic > Freshwater > Ice > Glacier... | reverse complement strand
CATTTCGCCCTAAAAGGGAAAATATACATCAAGGCTATTCAAGCCGCTTTCAAAGAACTAGAACTACTCAAACTAAAACACACAGGCAATATTTCCTTTGGATAAAAACAGACTTGCGTAACATCAATTCAATGTCTGTCGAAATAAGTATAGATTGATCGTTTTATTTAGATACCAGCTACAAAGGGCATACATTCGATTTATCGGGACACATAAAGAGTAAGTACTAAGGCAGAATTAGTTTGTATTATTAATTTAGTCAAATCAATGGCTAATATTCTCTATATCAAATATTTATAAAAATATAACAGCTACAAGATAATAGCTGTCAGCTACTTATGACAAAATAGAGGACATCAAAAATATCTAAGGTTTTATTCTATCAAGATCATGAAGACACTGGAACAAATCAAAATAGAGTTAGCGCCCATCAAGACCAGGGAGCAATATCAGCACTACCTTGGCATCATAGACTCCTTGGTAGACTGCCCGGAACTCAGTCCCGAAGAAGAGGTTCTGGAACTGGTATCTATATTGGTCGAGGAATATGAAGAAAAACACTTTCCTATCGAAGCCCCTGATCCGATTGATGCCATAAAAATTAAAATGGAAGAGGAAGGGTTAAAACGAAAGGATTTGGTGAACTATTTTGGCAGCCCTAGTCGGGTTTCAGAGGTTCTTAACCGGAAAAGGCCCCTTACTCTGGACATGATAAAAAAGATACACAAAGGGCTGGGAATATCTGCGGAGACGCTTTTGAAATAATTTCATCTTAGCCTACTACTAACTTTCATAAAAACCCAATGGACCCATTCTCACTACTCAAAAGAGGCCTCAGCTACCACGATCAGAAAGTTAAAAAAGCCACCGAGGGCATCACGCAGGCCGAGGCGCTATTTCGTCCCTACAACTCGGCTAACTCACTCTTGTGGGAAGTAGGGCATTTGGCTTTTTTTCGAAATACGTACATCAAACTCCTGAACCCCACCGAAAAGCTGGAAAAACTACCAAATGAAACGGCGCTATTCGGCTTTGGCTCGACCAATCACGCGCCCGAAGTATATCCCAGCCGGGAAAGCGTGGTTGCTGCTTTTCTAGCAAGGGGCCAACGCATTGATGAACTTCTAGCAACCGTAAGCCCCGAACACTGGGAAAGCAATAGCCCAATCAACTTCCCAGGTGGTAAAACCGTAGGGAGTCAAATCGAATTTCTGATGCTGCACGAAGCAATGCATAGTGGAGAATTGATGTATATTAGTACTTTGATTAGAAGACTGAGGTAATAGTATTCTAAAAAACCTATATTCGGATCACGGGCTTATGAAAGTCAAACAGATAAAAGAATTGGCTACTCCTGTTTTTAAGCGAAATGCTGTGCAACGGGCAGGGCTTTTTGGCTCGGTGGTTACTGGCAATGCAACCGCCGAAAGTGATATCGATGTACTAGTGCAGCTACCCGATAGTATGAGCCTGCTGGGATTTGTCAGAATAAAGCTCGAACTCGAAGATGTTTTACATACCAAGGTAGACTTGGTGGAGTACAAGAATATCAAAACACGGCTCAAAGACAGAATACTTTCGGAGGAAGTCAGAATATATTGCAGGTAAAAAGCGAACGCGCCGACAGTCTCCCTGCCGGCGCGCTTGCTTTTCAACAAAAAAACTAGAATCAGAATTTTAAATCCAACCCTACCATAAAATTACGTCCGGCTTGCGGGTAGTAGAAGTTCTCCTGCACGCGCCCCCCGGCGATATACCCAAAGGTGTAGCCGTTGGATGAATAGGTTTCACTCAGAATATTATTTACCAATACCTTCACCGAAACCTGCTTGGCCCAACTTGGCGTCAGGTTCCAGATAAAACGCAGATCATTGGTCAGGTAGGCATCAATCTTGCGGCTTGCGTTGGAAGTATTATCGAGGTACTGATCTCCCACGTACTTCGTCAACAACGACATCTCTACGTTTTTGGCAGGTACGTAGGTCAATTGGCTACCCACGATCAGGTTCGGAGAAAACGATATATCAGTTTTTCCGTGATTAATCTCCTCATAGCCGCCATTATCGTAGTCTACTACATACTCCGTAAAATTGGCAATCTTATTTTGGCTAAATGTGGCATTGGCATTCCACTTCCACTGCTTACTCAGCGCAACCGCTCCTTCTAGTTCCAGGCCGGTACGGTAGCTATTGGGTACATTCACCCGGATAGAGTTTCCTACGTCGTTCACCTGTCCGGTCAGCACCAACTGATTCTTGTAGTCCATGAAGTAGTAGTTGGCCGAGAAAGCCACCTTACCGCTTTGTACGCGGTATCCCGCTTCTAAATCACGCAAGGTTTCTGCCTCGGGGCGAATATTCGTGATCGATTCCGTGAAATCGTCCCGGTTGGGTTCGCGATTTCCGATGCTATAAGAAGCGTAAGCCGTACTGTTTTCCGATACTTGATAGTTCAGGCCCACCTTAGGATTGAAAAAGGTATAGGTTTCGTCAAAATCATTCTGTCGTCTTTGATTGTCGTCTCCCTTGATGATATAGCTCACTCCCCGTACCTGTACATCCGCAAAGGCGTTGAGTTTTTCCGTAAACTGATAGTAGGCCTTTGCGTAGAGGTTTACGTCTTTTTTTAGACCGTTATTCTCGTAGTAGCGGTGACGGATCGAGCTCGTACTTGCGTTCCGGGCCCATATTACTTCCCCAAAGTGGTCTCCATCGTAGGTGTTCCAGCCTCCTCCCACATTCGCGGTCAGCTTCTTGAAGCTATTGTAGTCCAATGAAAAGGTAGTTCCGTAGAAGTAATTATCCAGCCAACGGCGGCGAATCAAGTCGGTACGGCTGATGATTTGGTTTCCGATTTCTACATTGGGTAGCTTGTAGTTGGATAGTCGATCGTTATCACGGTATTGCTCATAGTAGCCTTTACCCCGTACCAGAAACCCATTGACGTTTAGGGTAACATTCTGACTTAGCGTGTGCGAAGACACCAGCTGATAGTGATCCTGCTTGTAATTATCCGTCTCGTTGTCGTACGTGTAGAAATTATACGTACGGCTATCCGAATTCAATAGGTTTTGTGCATCACGCTCGTTCAGGCCGTTGCGGTCGATGTACGCCAACATACCTTCCCGATCGCCTTTTACCCGCGACTCTGGGCTACCATTCCACGACTGATACGTTACTTCCTTGCCCGAAAACGTGTTAAAACGGATAAAACTCTTTTTACCAAAATAGCCTCCTGAAAGATAGTAGGAACGCAAATCGCTTTGGGCTCGGTCCACAAATCCATCGGATGCTACCTGAGAAAGACGGGCATCGACCGTAAACTTGTTGTTCAACAAGCCGGTTCCGGCTTTTACCGTATGCTTACGGGTATTGAACGAACCAAATGAGTTAGACACCACTGCGTAGGGTTCTCGGTGAAACTCATTAGTACTCACGTTGACCGTAGCCCCAAATGCTCCGGCACCGTTGGTAGAAGTACCTACGCCTCGTTGAATCTGAATACTACTTACCGAAGAGGCAATGTCGGGCATATTAACCCAAAATACTCCCTGACTCTCGGCGTCATTATAAGGAATACCGTTGATCGTTACGTTGATCCGGGTAGCATCCGTACCCCGAATCCGGATCCCCGTGTAGCCTACCCCCGCTCCGGCATCACTCGTACTCACGAGCGAAGGAGTGAAGTTGAGCAGCACCGGTAAATCCTGACCGAGGTTTTGTTTTGCAATCGCTTCCGCACCAATGTTGGAATAGGCCATTCCCGTGCGGTCATTTACGCGAGTAGCGTTTACGATTACCTCATCGGCTACGAACACGGAACGTGTAAGTTGAATAGTTGATCCGTTAGAAAACGTTTTGGTGGCTAATTTCACCGTTTCGTACCCTACGTACGAAATCTCTAACTGTATTACATTGTCTGGAATGTTGGTCAAAACAAATTGACCGGATGCATTGGTGGTGGTACCGCGGTACACACCGGCCCGTACCGTTGCTCCCGGTAATGGAGTACCCGATTCGGAGTCTTTGATTTGCCCAGAATACGTATTCTGAGCGAGTGCAGGAAGGCTAATACCAACCAAAAGAAGGCAAGCCGTAAGATAGGTCGTAACTTTTCGCATTGCGAGTTAAAGTTTACGATAGGCAAGGGGCCAAACCTATCCTGAATGAATAAAAATAACTAAGTAGTGAGTTTGCTAATCTAACATAACCTCTGATCAACTAAATACCCAAGGTGTGCACCCTCCGGAGGAGTTAGTTTTTCGAGAACCTTTTATTTAAATTAACGTCTCTTCCCTTCGCCGGCATTACCCGGATCAGGTTCAATGGGTATGATCTCAGCCCGTTCGGTAGGGCACCCCTTATGAGATTTCAGATCGTAAAGATACAACCGCTAATTCTAAATAGCCAAACGTAATCCGAAAATAGTAGAATTGAAGGTAGGTTTGGCCGAAACACTCTTTCGGAAATTCAGTTTTACTCTTGATCTATACATCGGTTAGAAACTATTATTTTAGTTTTAATGTATATACATTAAATGTTGATACAATTAAAATAAACGATACTATGAGCACCTTAATCAACGGAATCCATCACGTCACTGCTTTGGCTGGCGATGCCCAACGCAATGTCGACTTCTACGTAGGAGTGTTAGGGTTACGTATGGTAAAAAAGACCATCAACTTTGATGCACCAGACGTTTACCATTTATACTATGGTGATGAAGCAGGATCACCAGGTACTATACTTACCTTCTTTCCCTACGCCGGACTAACCCGCGGGCGCAAAGGAGGAGGACAACTCACGTACACCGCTTTTTCTGTTCCTACGGCTTCGTTAAACTACTGGATGGACCGGTTAGCTAGTTTTAATATTCTGTACGCCGGTCCTTATCAGCGCTTCAATGAAAGTTACCTCCGGTTTGAAGACTACGACGGAATGGGCGTTGAGTTAGTAGCGAATCAAGAGGATACTCGTACGGGCTGGGACAACGGGAAAATTCCGGCAGAATACTCTGTCCGGGGCTTTCACACGGTTTCTTTGAACGAGTTCAACATCGACCGAACGGTGGCGCTACTCACCAACCCGATGCAACACACCCTCGTAGCCGAGGAAGAAGACCGATTACGGTTTCAGGCGGGCGTAGGCGGTTCCGGCAACTATGTGGATGTACTCTTCTCACCCAAAAATGCACGGGCATTACAAGGTGCCGGGTCGGTGCATCACCTAGCGTTTTCTACCGACACGGACGAAACCCAACTCGAAATACGGGAGCAACTAATGTCATCAGGTTACCAACCTACCGAGGTCCTGGACCGCAACTACTTCCACAGTATTTACTTCCGGGAGCCGGGTGGCATTTTGTTTGAAATTGCTACGAATCCTCCGGGCTTTGCCGTTGATGAGCCCGCTGAGATCTTGGGCACATCCTTGATGCTCCCCGAGTGGTACGAGTCACGCCGAGCATTGATCGAAAACGAGCTACCTCCCATTGTGGCAGTAGCAAAATAATCGGGTGAGCCTTTGACTGATTTGCCCACTAGGCTATTATCCCGTTTTTAGCGTTTATTGATAAGAAGACTCCCACAAAAACTACCATTTCAATTATGCCACAACCACACGATGCAACAAACTATATCACCTTGGGAAATCTTTCCACCGCCGAAAAAGTGATGGTCATGATCCACGGAAGGGGAGCTAGCGCCGATAGTATTTTATCCCTCTCAGAACACATTAAGGATAAAAACATCGCTTTTGTGGCTCCGCAAGCAACCCAAAATACTTGGTATCCGTATTCGTTTATGGCACCTTTGGTAGAGAATGAACCGTACTTATCTTCGGCGCTTGCTGTAATCGGTAGCATCATTGAAAAACTTACCAGCAAATATCACTTCCCTTCCGAAAAGATATTCTTGCTTGGATTTTCACAGGGAGCCTGCCTTATCCTCGAATACGTTGCCCGCAATCCCAAACGTTATGGAGGAGTGTTCGGGCTAAGCGGCGGACTCATTGGTCCGGCCGATGCACTACCTGATTATCCGGGTTCACTTGAACAGACTCCCGTTTTTTTGGGTTTCAGTGATGTAGACTTTCATATTCCAAAAGGAAGGGTGCTCGAATCTGAGCAAATTTTTAAGGGTATGAAAGCGAACGTTTTAGCAAAACTTTACAAAAATTTGCCCCACACAATCAACGATGATGAACTATCTAGCGTTACTAGCGTAGTAAGTACGGGTTCATTTTGACACCTAACCATTGTTATGATATGAGTCAATTCATGGTAGAAATAGAACTTCCGGTCGTTATGACGGAAGATTTCGCAAAAAAAATCCCCGCTCAGCGCCAAAAGGTAAATGAGCTGATGGAGCAGGGAAGCCTTGTATCATACGCGCTCACTTCTGACCGTACTAAGCTTTGGTGCGTGGTAAAGGCCAAAAGTGAAATTGAGGTAATGACCATTGTTTCTGAATTTCCTCTGATTGACTACATGAGTCCTACTATTACAGAATTAATGTTTAACAATATAGTGGCCTTGCGCCTCCCACTTTTTTCCTTAAATTAAGCCATCAGACGCTTAACTAGTACCCAAACCCTTTCCATGCGTATGGAAAGGGTTTTTAGTTACATTTGCTTTCTGAAAACACATACTATGCTTCCTATTCTAAAAATCTCATCACGCTACCTACTCGGGCTTTCGTTTTTGTTCATCGGACTCGGAGCAATCAGCTGTTGGTCAAACTCCGATAATAACTCTCAGCTAGTAGAGCAAACAGCAGGTACTGACGAGGCAACGACCGAAAAAAAAACTGCGCGGCTGGATACTGAGCCGGAGACCCGGCCCAAACGTACGCCAAGTACCAAAGCCGTACCCTCCAAAGTATACCAGACCTTGGCTTATATTCGCCAATACAACCGGGCCCCCGACGGATACGTAGGAGGCAGGAAATTTGGAAACTACGAGAAACACCTTCCTCAAACTACCCCCGCAGGAAAGCGAATTAACTACCAGGAATGGGATGTGAGCCCCAAGAAAAAGGGTAAGAATCGGGGTGCCGAACGCATCGTTACTGGCTCAGACAACCGAGCTTGGTATACCCGAGACCATTACAACTCTTTTGTGGAAGTTATCGTAGATTAGTCACTTTCTCTCCGGTTGAAAACAGAAGATAGATTTTTCGTTACGCAAATTAGCCGTAATTTTGCTTTGAGCTCAGTCAACAGATTATCAATATTAGTAGACACAGTACTTTACGTAGAACTATACCAATTACATCTGGTTATGATTCTACCCGTAGACCCTTCGGCACCTATTTGATTAACAATCCATTTGTATGAAGAATACCCATTTCTTACTCATTCCAACGGGCAACAACCCAGCTCCTTCATTCCTCGGCTGGCGTATCGCCCGCATCGACGGAGCTAAATCCACTACTCTCAAAGCCTTTTATGAGCAAATAGCCGAAGCGCTCGACTTCCCTGATTACTTCGGCCATAATCTTGACTCTCTGGATGAGCTCATGAATGATCTGCAATGGATCAAGGAAGAACGCATACTCGTATTTATTCACAATAGCGGCGAATGGTTGTCAAAGGAAAAATCTAACGAAAAGCGATACACCCTTCTTGATCTTTTCGAAGCAACCGCCGAGGATTGGAAATGGATGGATGAGGACGAAGCTTCTTCCAAAAAGGAACTTCGAATTCTTTTTGAAGATAGCCCACGAGTCCGTACTTTGCTGGAAGAACAAGAAATACCGTTTAGCTCGATTAGCTAAGCAGTTCCTCTTCGGTTAGAGCTCGTACTTGATGCGCCCGGCGCCACTGTAAGTACCCCATCAGGGCCAATCCGAGAAAAATAGCGTAAAGCAATGCCGTCAAGTGAAGATCCTTATAAATATACATTACCACGTAACAGGCATCGGCCACGATCCACACCAACCAGTTTTCGAGATACTTACGGGCCATCATCCACTGACCAATTAAGCTAGCCGCGGTCAAGGAGGAATCTAGGTAGCTAAAACTGGCATCAGTAAACCGTCCCAACAAATAGCCCCACAGCGCGGTAGTTACTACAAAGATTAGGACAAACAATCCATAGAGGCGAACGGGGGTCTTGGTTACCGGTAGCCCCTGCTGGTTTTTGCCACCGTACAGCCACATCCACCACCCATATATACTCGTAAAAAAGTAGTACCCCTGTAAACTGGTATCAGCGTACAGCTGTGCCTGCCAAAATACCAGCACGTATAAAACCGCGTTGATTATTCCAAAAAACCATCCCCATACATTCTGTTGGGTGTTTAGATACACACAGATGGCACCAGTCACAAATCCCAAGATTTCGAGTGGGGTAGTAACTAACCCTACTATACTGAGTGACTGGTTCAACCACTCCGAAAGTACCCCTAGTTCTATCATTATATTTGTGTTATCTACTTTTTTGTGTTCAGAAGCCCTCTATCTTTGTCGCAACGCACCTTTCTTACCCACCATCGGGAGTATATCCTATGCAACAAATGTAGGAAAAGTGTTGTTAACCTAGTTGCCGACGAAGGGTTATTGCCTTCGACGGCTTTTTGTGTTTTTGCAATTCAAACCAAAAGTAGATCATAGATTCTCGTAACGAATTCATTTCTTGGAAGTAAAAGATTTTTTGACCCTTTACGGTGGCGACAGCTATATTCAGCTACTCGCCAGTCAGATTCAATCCAGCTCGCTGGCCGACGCTCACGTGCAAGTAAAAGGACTTGTCGGTAGCCTTGATGCCGTTATTTCGGCCTCCTTATATCGCCGTTCGCCGCGCTTATCATTATATGTACTCAGCGACCGCGAGGAAGCGGCCTATTTTCAGAATGACCTGCAAAGCCTACTAGGTGCGGAGGATATTCTTTTTTATCCAACCTCCTACAAGCGGCCCTACCACTACGAAGAAATCGACAACGCCAACGTACTGATGCGGGCCGAGATTCTGAATAAGCTCAATGTGGTCAAACCCGGCCCAATGCAGATCGTAACGTATCCCGAAGCGCTCTTTGAAAAGGTAATCAACAAAAGGTCATTACTTGCCAATACCTTTTCTATTAAGGTAGGAGAGAAGCTTGATACCGAGTTTTTAACGGAGTTCTTACACAACTACGGTTTCGAAATCAACGACTTTGTATTTGAAGCCGGGCAGTTTTCGTTGCGTGGAGGTATTGTGGATGTGTATTCCTACGCTAGCGAGTACCCTTTCCGGATCGAGCTCTTCGGTGACGAAGTTGAAAGTCTGCGCTCTTTCGACCCCGAAACGCAGCTATCCGTGGAATCGGTAAGGCAGATCAACATTGTCCCTGATATTCAGCAGAAACTCACCACCGAAACCCGCGAATCTTTCCTCAGCTTTTTGCCCGAAACCGGTACGCTGTGGTTCAAAGATGTAGAGCTAACCCTCGAAATAATTGAGAATTCCTACGAAAAGGCGGAACAAACGTTGAGTGAAATCGTCGGAGGAGGTATTCAGGTTGTGTCAGACCCCGGCGCCCTCTACGAAACCCGACGCGGTTTCCTCAATCAGATCAAAACGTTTAAAACGGTAGAATTCGGCCGGCGTTTTTATTTCAAAAATGAAAACAAGATACTGTATTCCGCCAAACCCCAGCCCTCATTTAATAAAGACTTCGAGCGGTTAATTGGCGATTTATCCGAAAATCAGAATAATGGATTCATGAACGTCATCGTGGCTGAGCAACCCAAGCAACTCGATCGGCTCGAACGAATTTTTGAGGATATTGACCCCTACGTAAAATTTCGACCGATGAGCATTGCCCTACACGAGGGCTTTATCGACGACCAACTAAAAGTTGCCTGTTATACTGATCACCAAATTTTTTCCCGCTTTCACAAGTATAAGATTAAGGTAAAGTTCAATAAGTCGAAGGCTATTACCCTAAAGGAGTTGAAAACTCTCCAACCCGGCGATTTCGTTACGCACGTAGATTACGGAATCGGACGCTTTGCCGGAATGGAAAAGCAGGAAGTCAACGGACAACAGCAGGAAGCCGTACGCCTGGTCTACCGCGACAACGATCTGCTCTACGTTTCGGTACACAACCTGCACAAAATAGCCAAGTATACCGGTAAAGAAGGTACTCCTCCGGCTATGAGTAAGCTGGGTTCCGGCGACTGGGAGAACAAAAAATCTAAGGTAAAAAAGCAGCTCAAAGATATTGCCCACGAGCTGATAGCCCTCTACGCCAAGCGGCGTGCCGCGCCGGGGTTTGCCTTTACCCCTGACACCTACATGCAGGCCGAGTTAGAATCTTCCTTTTTATACGAAGATACTCCCGATCAAGCCAAAGCTACCGGCGACGTGAAAGACGACATGGAGAAAAGCCACCCGATGGATCGTCTGGTGTGTGGTGATGTTGGTTTTGGAAAAACCGAGGTAGCCATCCGGGCCGCTTTCAAGGCAGTTAGTGATAGTAAGCAGGTAGCCGTGTTGGTACCTACCACCATTCTGGCTATGCAGCATTATAAGACTTTCTGCGAGCGACTGGAAGATTTTCCGGTTCGGATGGGCTACATTAATCGCTTCAAAACGACGAAAGACATTAAGGCTACCTTAAAAGAAGTCGCCGATGGAAAAATTGATATCCTTATTGGTACCCATCGTATCCTTAATAAAGACGTTCACTTCAGAGACCTTGGACTATTAGTTGTAGACGAAGAGCAAAAGTTTGGGGTAAAAGCAAAAGATCGCCTAAAGGAGATGCGTGTCAACGTAGATGTACTTACACTTACTGCCACCCCCATTCCTCGCACTCTTCACTTCTCTCTCATGGGAGCCCGCGACTTATCCGTCATCGCAACTCCGCCTCCCAACCGGCAACCGGTAACCACCGAAGTGTTGACGTTCAGCGAGGAGATTATCCGTGACGCCCTGAGCTTCGAGCTCAACCGGGGAGGTCAGGTATTTTTTGTTCACAACCGGGTGAGTGACATTGAGTCGATTGCCAACATTATATTACGCCTTGTACCCGAAGCCCGTATTGGGGTAGCCCATGGTCAGATGGAAGGTGAACGTCTCGAACGGGTCATGCTCCGCTTTATTGAAGGGGAGTATGATATCCTGGTATCAACCAATATTATTGAATCGGGTATTGACATCCCCAATGCCAACACCATTATGATTAATTCCGCCCAAATGTTTGGCCTTTCTGATTTACATCAGATGCGCGGACGGGTGGGGCGCTCTAACCGGAAAGCATTTTGCTATTTGTTGACCCCTCCCGTATCGGTACTATCCAACGATGCTCGTAAGCGTTTACAGATCTTGGAAGAGTTTTCGGAACTGGGCGACGGTTTTAAAGTAGCTATGCGTGACCTGGATATCCGGGGAGCTGGAAATTTACTGGGAGCCGAGCAGAGTGGCTTCGTCAATGACCTTGGCTATGAGCTCTACCACAAGATGCTCGATGAGGCCGTGAAGGAATTAAAAGAAAACGAATTTAAGGATTTGTTTGCCAGTACTTTGAATATTACCAAAGACCTTTTACCCGACTGTCAGATCGAAACGGACCTCGCTACGCTGATTCCGGAAGCCTACGTAAAGAATATTTCCGAAAGGTTGTCGTTATATACTCGTCTGGACAATGTAAAAAGTAAAGAAGAACTTACGGCATTTAATACAGAACTCTCCGATCGGTTTGGAACCTTACCCATTGAAGTTCAGAATCTTCTGACAACGGTACGTATCCGACTCTATGCCGAAATGCTTCATTTTGAAAAATTAACGTTAAAAAACAATACCATGAAAGGATACTTCGTTTCTTCCGAAAGCGATAAATTCTTTCAGTCGCCTAAATTTGGCAAAGTAATTGAATACATACAAAAATACCCCAAACGGACTGCTTTAAAGGATAGTAAAGGTAAATTAACCCTTACCTGCTACGAGGTCAAAACCCTTAGTGAAGCCCAAAGCATTCTGGAAGAGTTGAATAGATAGAGGTTTATTCATGTAAATTTGGAAAGCTATTCTATCTTTGCGACCCGCATTTCAAAAGAAATACTATTAATTAAGCCACTTAAAAGCAATGATTTGCATGCGTAGTATTGGTATTCGATCGCTGGCACTGGTACTTATAGTACTCGTGGTAGCAAGTTCGTGTAAACAAAAAGGACCAACGAGCCTTAAACCTGGTAAGACTAGTTCCAAAACCGGATTGAGTTACAGCACCAAAGATGGTCAAGGAGATGGATTCAAGGTGAAACAGTACAAAGCCTTGCCGGCCGGACCTGGCCTGGTGTTTATCGAAGGGGGGCGTTTCACGATGGGTTCTCTGGAAGAGGATGTAATGGGTACCCGCGATAACTTGGAGCGGACTGTCAGTATTCAGTCTTTTTACATGGACGAAACCGAGGTAGCTAACATTCACTACCTGGAATACCTCGATGCTGTCATGCGTGACTCTTCCGAAGAGTATTATCGCCGCGCCCTACCCGATACAAATGTTTGGTTTAACCCTTTATCATTTAATGACTCGTACGTAACGATGTACCTGCGTCACCCCGGCTTCCGGTTTTATCCGGTGGTAGGTGTTTCATGGGGTCAGGCAACTGATTATAGTACTTGGCGTACCAATGCTGTCAATATTACCATGTCGCCACAAGCGTCTTCAGGTGGTAAAAAAGGGTTTTCTCTGGGAGGAAAGAAAAAGAAAGCAGCCCAAGCCGAAGTAGCATCTACTTCTGCGCCCTCCGGATCACTATCTGTTGAAAGTGGGTACGTACTACCCAACTACCGCCTACCAACCGAGGCTGAGTGGGAATACGCTGCCAAAGGAATGATTGGTACGCAGTACGCCGACGAGAATCAATCTAACCAACGTATTTATCCATGGGATGGATCCACACTACGTCAACCACGTGGTCGTAATCAGGGTACTATGCTCGCTAACTTCAAGCGGGGCCGTGGAGACTACGCCGGTATCGCTGGCAAAGCCAACGACGGTGCCATCATTACTGCAGAAATTCGCCTGTATCCTGCCAATGATAATGGTTTATATGATATGGCCGGAAACGTAAATGAGTGGGTACAAGACGTATACCGTCCATTGTCTTACATGGACTTCAATGATTTGAATTCTCTACGTCGTGATGGCTACATGGATGAGGCCAAAAACTACGACTCTAAAAACAGCAACTCTTTAATAAACGATAAAATCAGAGTGTATAAAGGTGGGTCATGGTCTGATGTTGCCTATTGGCTATCTCCTGGTACTCGCCGATTCATGGATCAGGACTCGTCAACCGCAACCGTTGGTTTCCGTTGTGCGATGATTTCAACCGGACGTCATCGTTAATTATTTCCTTGTGTACCAACAATAGCCACGCGCTCACTACTGAGCCGCGGCTATTGTTAGTATATAGACCTTAGTACAGCCCGCATCAATTAGTACTTCCAGGCAAGCTTCCAGTGTAGCGCCAGTAGTCAAAATATCATCGACCAGAATAACCGCCTTACCGGCAGGTGAAGTAATCCCAACTAGTTCGAAAATCCCTTTTACATTATTACGTCTTTCTGATTTTGTCTTTCCGGTTTGAGAAACAGTATACCGCGTACGAACCAGCATTGTTCCAGACCACGGTATACCCGTTACCAAGGAAAGCCCCTCGGCAAATACATCGCTTTGGTTATAGCCCCTTTCTTTTTGTTTTCGGTCGTGTAGCGGGACACTGACGATCAGGTCAGCTGATGGAAAAATACCTTCTTCCACTAACTCGCGGGCCATCATTTTACCCAGTAGGACACCAACTTCCTTTTGCCCACCGTACTTTAAAGCATGAAGCAGGTTTTGAACCTTACCTTTTTTTGTAAAGGCCAAATAAGCAATGACCCCCTGCACTTCCTGATACCCTATAAATTTACCCGGCAAAGACGCCTTGATGGCACTGTCTGATTCCATTCGGGGCAGGCTTATACGGCAGTCTGTGCATAGTAGTTGTTCACTCCCCAATAGTGCATTTTCACAAGCCGCGCAGTTGCGGGGAAAAAGCATATCCACAAAATCATTCCAATAGTCTGATAGATCCATTCTCATGAAAACTCTTTGTAGATTGTTTCCGTTATTGCAGTTGCATATAAACATGACCTCTTTTTATGAATCACGTAGAAGACTTTAATGAGTACCGTACCCGCATGAATGAGAAAATATTGGGGGGTGACAACCTTATTCTCAAACGTATTTTTAATCTAGACACCAATACCTACGCGCCAGGTACAATTGACCTCGTTACCAAGGAAATGATCGGGCTTGCCTGCTCTATGGTATTACGCTGCGACGATTGTGTAAAGTATCACTTAGGTAAATGTAAAGAATTGAGCGTGACTGATCAGCAAGTACAGGAAGTATTTTCAATTGCAACGCTCATTGGCGGTACCATAGTAATACCTCACTTACGTCGTGCTTTCGAATATTGGGAAGCACTTTCGACCCCTGAACTATCATGAGTACTATCGAGCACGATCTTCCACTTCCCAAACAATGGAATAACCTTCTAGAAAAACTCAAAACACTTGTTGGTAAAAAACCCACTGATCTTAATAGTGTACTTTTCCTTATAGGAGTGCAGGAGCTAGGCAAAGGAGCCTTACACTTTACAAAGGAGCAAAAGCAGGATCTCATGCACATAGGAATCTGTACTGTACTAGGTATGTCGGGCTATTATGAGTTTCAGGGGGTGGACGCTGATGGTTGGCCGCATTGGGAATTAGTCCAACCACTCCCGCATGGAGATCTTTTATCACAGGAGTTACTATTGAAAATGCACGTTTTAGAATATTTTAAAGCCAATGATCTCTTTTGACAAATTATATTCCGAATCACTTCCCCTGAATTTCAAATAGTTATAAATAATCGTGAAAAATAATCGTTTTTTTTCGGTTGGTGCTTGTGTAGTCCGGAAAAAGGTCTCACTTTTGCACTCCCAATCAGGGGCAAGGGTAGCACAAACGAGTGTTACCGCACGTTTTGAGGAGACTCAGAGCCACGTTCTTTGA
>Ga0209390_10006804_pt1 | contig 15037 bp, 23 predicted proteins | sample BON01_FD_187212 | JGI IMG/M metagenome (GOLD analysis project Ga0209390, IMG submission 187212) | Freshwater microbial communities from Lake Bonney liftoff mats and glacier meltwater in Antarctica - BON-01 (SPAdes) (version 2) | ecosystem: Environmental > Aquatic > Freshwater > Ice > Glacier... | reverse complement strand
ATCCGTCACCGATTCGGGCATCGGATTCGGTTTCGCCCAAATAATGTCCTGCCGCAAATACCAGCCATCAGCCTGCAACGCGAACGCGACACGCCACGGAATACCAACTAAGTCTTTCGGTTTCAGAGCACCGTCGTCGCGCCCAATTTTTCGACGGAAATCTCCGTTTTCACCACCAGCGTTAGAAGCGTTCGTTGACGCTATTGACTGTTTGTAGCCGTTGCCATTACTGCCAGCGTACGAGTCCCCGAGGTTCAACCATAATGTTCCGTCGTCTCGTAAAACCCTTTTGATTTCACGAAACACTCCAACCATGTCTTCTACATATTCATCGTATGTAGGCTCTAAACCAATTTGCCCATCAGCACCGTAATCTCGTAGCCCCCAATACGGCGGCGAAGTCACCACACAATGAACCGACCCATCAGCCAACTCTTTTAGTTTCTCGCGCACATCACCAACAAGAATCATCCGCTGACCTTCAGCGCTATCGGTTTCCGTTTTTCTGTCGCCCTATCTAACGCGATCCGTAAATTGGGGCAGGTCATCGAACATGGGCTGATTGACAAACTGTAGGCGCCCATCTCGTTAAGTTTGTGCGCGAAAAAGCATCCACACGGCAACACGAAGTCCTTGGTGTGGTCAGCCATCGCGCCCCACCCACAGATAGACGAGAACCGCCGTCAACATTACGAGCGCCCCAAAAACGAAACTTACTCCCATTGCTTTGCTCCCTTAGTTCGCGTTTACCGTTTTCCTAACTCTACGCTCCGCCTCGCTTTCGAGTGCGGATAGTGTCCTCATAAATCTTTCCTCGTCGCCTTTGCCAACCCACAGCCTTGACATGAAACTTATCGCGTTTTGGATGTCCGTCAATGTCATTTTCGCTCCTAGCGATGGTTGGGGGGACGGCTACCTTACTCCTTTTTTTGGGGTCTTTTCCTAGACGACGGTAGTGAAGGACTAACCCACTCTTCACCCCAAATTAGGAATGGGTGTAAGCCTAAACGAATCGCATACTGGTCTGCCTTGCTGAAATGTATGTGTCCTATGTTCTTCAGATACTTTTTTACTGTCGAAACATTGCATCCGAGGGCTTCCGCTATTTTGTGTGGGTCAGGTTCATGTTTGTACCGTTCCATCAACGGTTTTGGGGACATGAAGGTAGCGTATTCAGATACCCGATTACTCATGGTTGATATATCTGTAGTGTGCTACGCGCACCTGCCGCGTGTTTTCTCGCGGTTCTGTCCGCCATTCAGTTCTCTTCACGAGTTTCCCTTTCTCGTCTAACTCTTCTATCGGATACTCCCACATCCACACCATCGCCCTTTTCATTCGCTGTGATTGATGCGGTGAAAGTCGGTGCTGTTCGCATCCAAGTCTAGTGATTCGTAGCGCACCAGCAAGTCTTCCGCCAAGTCCAACTCTTGCTGTGTCGCGGCAAGCAACGATTTCAGGCGGTCGCGTTCCTCTACGACTTCGCCGTATTGGACGAACAGGCGTTCGTACTGTTTAAGCAATACCTGTGGGAGGGTCTCTGTGGCAAATGACATGTCACCTTCAAAGATAGACCATACTGTAGGCGCTGTCAAGGATGGTTTAGCGGTAGAGGCACTCATACAGTTTGACGGCGCTCTTGTCAAGGTGAAGTTCGTAGACCGACTCTGTGTACCCTAGATCGGCACAGAATACTTCCCACCAATGCCACCTTAGACGCCCGTAGAGAGCCTGTGGGACGCCCATAGACTCATACCACGCCGCAGGTAGCCCAGCCGCCTTTAGAAGCCCTTTAGGGACAGGTCCGAGTGTCACCGAGATGTGGGTTAGAACGACAGGGACATTGGGGGCTTGAGCGGCGCAAATGGCTAGTTGCTCCCACGGGCAACCGAACGCATCCAAGTCGATAATGTCGAACACCGTCAAATCCATGCCCTTCATCGCCTTGCGGTTGTCCCCCATGATGACATCAGGGTTGATGTACTTTCGTTTCTCGATCCCTAGCGTCACAATCTCAATGTTTGGGCGTTGCCGTGCGACCTCTTTCCAAACCAGCCCTTGCCCAGCGAACGCATCCAAGACATACACGCTTTTAAGACCGAGACGGTCAAGCATCTCACACCTGATACGGGCTTTGGTTCGAAGGTGGCTGTTCTCGGTGTAGCGGGGCGCCATCAGTTTGTCGCCGAAACGATTTCCACCCCATCGAACCTTTTGAGTGCCTTCGCCATCGCATCGGTGATCGTGCCTTGGTGGGACATTGGGGCTTTGATAAGCCAGTAGCAGGTGTGGAATGGTTCTAGGTTCCGTACCCGTTTGGCGTTCGGGGCGTCAGTGACATCGGCGATGAGTTTGTCCAGATCGTTCGCATCGAAGCCTGTGCCGAGCAGGGAGTCGTCGGAGATGATGTCTCGTAGCAGGCGGGAGAGTTCGTCGGTGTCATAGATCGCGAAATCCGATGTCCTGTTGTCGGCTAACAGAATCTTTTTGGCGGCAAGGTCATCGACATCCACAACTATTGCGGGGATCGTCGTCATCCCACATTCCTTCGCCGCCATCCAACGATGGTTGCCGACCAGAATCATCATCGTCGATTTCTGTACGACAATCGCACCATAAAAACCGTTCGCTTGGATTGATTCGACTATCTTTTTGACATTGCCTTTACGCGGGTTCGACGGGTGCGACCGCAGGCTGTCAATGGGTAAGTTTTGGGGTTCGTCACGCTGTTCCATGTTGCTCCTTGTCGGTGGCTCCCCGTGGACGCGGAAAGGAGAAAACGCAGTCCACAGGGAGAGGGAGTCCACCTGTCATCGATGACATCAGCACCATATCAGACCGCCGTACTTCGCATAGGTGTCGTCAAGGTTGTGAGAAAGATAAATGATTTCGCCTCTTTTGACTACAGCCCACTCAACTCCGTGCCATGATGTTTCTGTTTCGCGTTGCCAAATCTGTATCTCCCCTTCGCCATCTATCGCTATCCACGGCGACGGGTCAAACGCATGATGTTGAACTATCGGTCTGTCTAAACCGTTTCGGCGTGTTCTGCCTGACCGTTCCGATTCGGTTAGCCCACCCCAAATACCTTCCTCGCCTTTGGACTCGGCTAAACACCTGTCGATGACGGTGCATGTCGAACAAATTATCTTGGCGTTCGCTTCCCGTTTTCTGCGGTCGCCGCTCTTCTCGCCATCACGCGGAAAAAATAGTGATGTCGCCTCGTCACGGCAGGCGGCACTATCAGTCCAAGACATTACGCCAACAGTACACGCCACCGTGTCCCTGTCGGCTAACTACCAAACCCGAAAGAAGCGTCCATCCGCTCTCGGAGCGTGGCGTACTCTTCGCGTTGGCTCTTGTTGAAATTGAATGGGCTGATGTAGCCGTGAGTCTTCGCCTTGAATGGCTTCACGGGCGGGACAGGCTTTTCGCCCAACGGGATTCGCTCCACGATCTTGCCCTTGACTATCTTCATGTAAAGCATCTCAGGAACTTCCCAAATGGTTTGAAGTTTGACACCCGCTTCCAAGGTTGCTTCCACCAACAAATCCCGCGTCGAAGCGAACACCAGTGAACCGTTGTGAGTGTGACCAACCCACATTGGCGAACCTGTTAGGCGAGCCAAGTGGAGTGTGCTCGGATCATCCACCTCGTACCATGCGATAGCGGCTCGACCCCGCAACTTGAGCAACGCCTTGAGTGGCTCTTTGCTGTTGGCGATCAGTTGGAAGATTGCTTCCGAATCCACTTCGCCGATTCGCTCGACACCGAGACCCTCGATAATCGCGTCATCGTTCGCGATGTGTCCGTTGTGGATGCCGATGATACTTGGCACCAAAATCGGGTGGTTATTGGAGTTGTCATCAGGTGAACCTTGTGTCGCGTAGCGAGTGTGAAGCAACGCGGTGCGGGTGAATTGTGGGATCAGGTCAATGTTCAACTTGATGAAAGTGTCGGCGTCAACCCCGTCTTTCGCGTAGTAAAGTTCAACACCATCTTCCCCGTTCTCTGACCACACCGCGCCTGTCGCATCGGTGCCACGCGCTTGAATCTCTCGGAGCAACATCTTCGAAAGTTTTCGTGTCCCGATCACGCGATGGTCTTTATCTGAAATGCTGAATCCTGCGATACCGCACATTAGTTTCTCCTCCCTGTAGTTAAATCCCTGACACGCTCCTGCATGAATTGTGCATCGCGCTCCGTGAACAGATTAACCTTGGCGGCTAACGGCTGAACCAAGTAGTTGAGCAACCCCTGTGTCCCGTCCGTTGGGTTCTGAATCTCTTCATCCATTGTGGCGAACTCTGTGAACGCTAGGAGAAACTTGATCCATGTCACAATCTTTTTGGGGCTGAGCGAACCTTGGTGGAGACGGAACTCGTATGTCCCAATCTTTTTGAAAGGCGAGATGTTAAGTGAACGCATCTTGATTCCGTCAGGATCGGTATTCTCGTTCGTCAACTGATTCACCCAATAATTTATCTCACGGGCAGAAGCCTGTTGGCAATACCTGTTCCCCCAACGGCTCCGAGAAACGAATTGGTTCACCACTACAGAGTTCGCGTACCAACGCTGAATCAACTTTGCGCGTTGCGCCTTGGTTAGGTCTCGCATCCCCAAGTGAATGTGCAATCCGCAATTCGTATTGATTCGCCCACCCGCTTGACGAACAGCGGTAGCAACTTTTTTAATCTGTTGGAAACCATCTTCGCCGCTCAGAATTGGTGAAACAACTTCGCCACCTGAAGACACCGAACCGTCACGCTCAACTTTCCACTCACGATACTTTTCCGTGACCCGCACCTGACAAGTTTCGCAAGTATCACCGTGGTAGGGGAACACATGGATATGGGGGACACCGAGAGCCACTGCGACCGCGTTGGCGACAGTGACACGGTTCATGTTCACATATTCAATTTCACAACCGAATGTCCTAAGACCTGTCGGCTGTGGGTTGAGAACCTGTTGGCGAACCGACTGAGCGACTATTGGACGGTTGAAGCGGGCGGCAACGGCGACACGGGCGGCGGCTGAACGGCGCGGGTTCGGAACGGTTAGCGGAGCGAAGTTGTTTTCGCGAGCGAACCGTGTTGCCATTGCGCGGGCGATTGATTCGCCTGAGAGATTAAGTCGGCGGGCAATCTCTGCCCACGGCATGTTCCGCGCTGTTCGCAGGTAGTAGGCGCCGCGTGGCGAGAAGGAATCTATCTCTTGAATGGTGAGAGGTCGCCCACAAGTTTCCCAAAACGGAGTGTTGTATTGAGGGTTCGGCTGACGGAGGTTCCGATCCGCGAACCCCGTTCCTTGGATTCCTAGTGGCATCTTTCTCCTCCCTGTAAGACCCTTGCCTTACAACTCAAGTATAGGGGTAGTTCTGCCCCGTGTCAAGTCATTCATTGTGATGTGATAAATCTTGCCTTCCGCCACCAACCGCCTAAACGACACAGGAGCGACCTTAAAGTAAAGGGACAGGCTCCAAGCCCTCGCATCATGTTCCACATCACGAGCAAGCCTGCTGAAGCCTGTAGCGACCTGTTTGGACTGCATAGCATGGCGGAACTCGTGGATGAGAGTGACAATCGACGGCTTGGACATATTTATCTCGTTCTTCGACGGGCTATAAAATCCGTCCCCCGCCTGCCGATTAAAGGCTAGAGCGGGTATCTGAAAACCGTAAACCCCCGCCACCGCCTGAACCCACCCGTCCATCTTTATCCACTTCTCGGTATCGGTGGACGAAGACCAATTCCGTCTCAACAGTTTGGTGGCGGCAATAGTTCGCCGATCAAAGTTGGTGAACCTTTTGTGATACCGCATTAGTCCATCCTGCTTTCCATCCGCGCTTCGATCCCGTTATCGCGTAACACTTGCGCGAAGCCCAATGCCCACGCTTCATTTATTGCCATGCTTTGAACCAGCGCCCCCGCCACAACGGGACGGGCAGGTATCGCATACCCGCCGTAGTAAGCCTTGTAGCCGATGTTGAGACCCTTAAGATACTGAACGAACCCGCCGCGAGCGGGCTTGATAACTACTGTCGCGAATCCGCAAACCCCGCCCGCCACGAAATAGGTTTTCTGAGCGTAGTCAATCTCGTCGCTGAAAAAGTTTTTGGCTTCACCGACTATCATCGGCGTGACCTTGACATTCTCGGCGGCGTACTGACCGATAGTTACCGCGTCCTCGTAAATCTTTTGATAGTCTATTTTGGTTTTTGTGACCATGCCGATTCTCCCCTCGGTTTGTGTTCCCTGTCTCACAAGTTAAGCATAGGGGAACAATCGCCCCTTGTCAAGTATTATGTTTGGGCGCGTACATTGGCGTTCAGAGTCCTCAACGCATCAATCGAAGTACGAAGCGACAACAGCCGTTCCCGTTTAGCCTTCATCAACGCCTCCGCAATCTTGTAATCATGAAGACTGTCCGACAACGCCGCATCCGCTTCCGCTTCCCGCTGACGGATAGACCCTGACGACAGCAAATATGTTTTCGCCCACGCCCCGCGATGAGACGCCTCGGTCGTAGCCGCCGTGACCGCGAGCGTCTCAAAATCTTCTGTCTCCCCTTCGAGCAAGCCAAGCAAACGCATTAGTTCTTCCTCGATCTGCCCTTGAGTAATTGGCGATGTTCTCACGCTTCAACCACCACGGGATGCTTCCTAAGATCGGCGAACAGGGCTTGGTCGGTGACGCCACACGAATCGGCGATCTGTCGGTACGGTACCCGCAACTCTCTCAAGCGGCGGACAACCTTACGGCGTTGCTTGCCGAGTCTCACGACCGACTGTTGATGCTCTCGCATCATCTGTGTGAGTAGGCGGCATTTGTCTAGGTCGCTTTGTTCGCTGTCCTGTTTGATGCTGTCGTCGGTGATAACAATTTGCGGTTCCATTCACCCTCCTGTGTTGAGTGTGCTTTAGTGTACCGCACTAATGTTGGCTGTTCGGATTCGGGCGTTAGCAATATCGGCGTATTCTTGGCTGAGTTCTATGCCAATAAAGTTGAAACCTTCCAGCACGGCGGCTTTACCTGTCGAACCCGAACCTGTGAATGGGTCGAGTACCGTGCCGTTCGGTGGTGTGACTAGTCGGCATAGGTATCGCATCAGTTCGGTTGGTTTAACTGTCGGATGATGGTTGGCGCGAATTGGGGTCTGGATGGGGGAACCGTCACCACCCAGTCTTGGTTTGTTTCTGAGATTTTCGACCATCGCACCCGTTCGGACTTCCTCAAATCCGTCTAGACCTTCGTTGCGGTCACGCTTGCTGGCTTTCGCACAGTAAAAAAATCGTGCCGCCGAACCCGCCTTTCCACGCGGGATTGTCCTTCCCATACATTCTCGGCGGGCTGGGGTTGTTGAAACGGTAGACCTTGTTCCGACAAGCCCGACTGCAATACTTCCCCTTGTTGATTCTCAGGGTTGACGGTCTCCGATAAATCGGATTCCCACATAGGTCGCACTTGTGGTTTGGTATTCTGCGCGGCTCTTTCATACGCCACCATATTACCACAGGTGCATTTCTTACTCAACGCCTTGAACACATTGAGAGATTTTGGAAATCCCGACCCGTACACATATTGAATCTGGTCACGAATCACAAACCCTGCATCCTCGATGGCGCATGCCAAACGATGATAGGTACGCGACCCGCCAAACGCCAACATGTGACCACCAGGTTTGAGTACCCGCAAACATTCACGCCACACATTTATGTCGTAGGCGATACCCGTGCTATCCCACGATTTGCCCATGAACCCCAACTCGTATGGCGGATCGGTCACGATGCTGTCAATAGAGTTGTCTGTCAGGTCTTTCAACCGCTGTCGGCAGTCGCCAACCATAACATTAAAGTTCATTCTGCTATTATTGCCGTAAGTTCGGCAAACTCCGTGAGACTCATCAGAACGACCCCTTCGCTAGTGCCGTCTGGCATGGCGATCATCGCGAACGGGCGGATGTCGCCGAGAGCCTTCGACGCCTTCGACTGGTTGGACGCATCACGAAACCGTGTCCATATCGGACCTACCTGCGCCCCCGCCTTCACCTCAACCCGAAACATGCCACCCCAATGCTCTTCATGCCTCGTCCCTGCGTTCCCTGTAGCGGCGAGACCCAACTTTTTGCGGGCGATACGAGCCTTGCTGTCGCCTTTCGTTCGGTTCCGTTTCCCGCGTGAAGTTGGGTCGCCGCATCCGCGTACCCTGCGTTTCCCGTCGCGTCCTTCGCGACCAAGAGTTCCGTAGATCGGGCAGTCTCCGCCGACCGAACATTTTTCGGTGTTCCCGCCACATTCCCCTTTGCGCTCATCCATCGTAGGAGCCTTCATTCGCTTCGTCACCCGATTCCAACGCCTTCTGCCCATACAACGCATTAGGGACGCTCACAGCCATCTCTGCGAGGCTCTTACGATCAATCTGCTCTGCCATACCCTCGTACATTTTTAGAAAGTTGGATCGAAGCACATTGGCGTTCTCCGACATGCAAATCTCCCGCCACCCAATCGCCTGCACCACCGCCGCGGTAGTCGCATGGCTGAACTTTGGGATAAACCGTTGCCCATGTTCCGACGCCATCCGAATAACCTCCTGCCACGCCAACGACGGGATAGGCGACAGATTCCCGTTCCTGCGGGCAACCGACTTGAGCAACTGTGACGCCGACGGAAACCACTCTGACTCGCGCACCAGTTCCCGCGCCGCGAACATCACCTTGTCAACCGCCAAATCCTTTAGCACATCATGGAACACAATGGAAGTCTCACGGGTCACTTTCGCGTTCGGGTACGCCGACGCCAAATAACTCAACATTGCCGCCGTCTCATGCTTGTTCACGCTTCCTCCAATAAGAACTGCCTAATACCGTCGAAACCTTTTGGCTCCGCCGCGTCCCGTAGCCTCTGCGCCTGTAGTCGCATGGTCTCGTACCTTGTCCGCAACTTTGACGGCGACATGATGTTCGAGCGCCAAAACGGGTCATTCTGCGACCAGCGGATAGCCGCCTCCGCTTGAGTCACGGTGCGCCCGTCAAGTCGCATCAACTTGTCCATGTCTAAAACCCAAGACGCCGTGACCTTCGGTTTCCTACTTCCGTTGCCTTCAATCAGGTCAGCCAAAAGATCGCAAAGACGCGAAGCGTCCGACATGGTTTCTTCTAATGGTTCTTGTATGGTTAATGATGGTTCGTCTAAACAACGATTAGCCCGTTCGCTCTGAGGATTAGCCCGTTCGCTCTGAGGATTAGCCCGTTCCGCTACAGGGATTAGCCCGTTCACATCTGCGGACTCAACAGGGATTAGCCCGTCAGCCCGTAAAGTGAGGTCAAGATCATACCCAATCGGGCGTCGGTCAGCCCTAGAAATATGAGCCACCACAACCCGCTGGTCACTCCGTTTGATAACCCCAGCCGCCTCCAACAGCCGTAAATGCTTATGCACCGCCTGCTCCGAAAGCCCCGTGTAACGCATGATCGTTTTCACCGACGGGAACGCCGAAGTCCCGTCAGGATGACAATGGTTCGCCAACGACACCAACACAAACCTAGACGCCGTGTTCGTCACAGGCGCATGATTCAGCGCCCAATTCAAGCCTTCAATGCTCATGTGACCTCTTTCTAAAACTTTGTGGCTACATTTTTAAGGCTGATAGCGACAGTCGGCGACCCTAGATAAGCACCGACCGCCGCTACCAACCCAACTCTTTAGAAAGGCTCCTCGTCATGTGGGTAACTAATTTCGGCGACAGGCTTCGGATTCATCAGACTGTCAATCACCTTCGACGCTTCACGGCTACTCAAATCTTCCACCGAGTTGATTGGATGTCCGACAACCGACCCTGCGAAGAGTGTGATGTCCGTGATGCCGTTGTCTTTCACCAACTTGTTGATGAGATACACCTGCTTTTCTGACACAGGGTTCCCCGCCGCCGCCTGTTTCGGTGCGGCGTTCGCCGACGCGAGACGGGCAACCATCGGTTGCGGTGTGCCAGCGGAAACAGGCGTAGAGTTTGGGAACGCCGCATCAAACGCCCCCTCAACCGCTTGAGCGGCTTGCTGTCTTGGCGCTGACGGTTGGGTCGGTGTGTCCCGATCAGTTTTAGACCACAAACCCAAGGCGATTCCGTAACGCATACTGGCGTTCCTAATGAAATCGCTGATAAGTTCCTTGTCCACTTCGGGCTTGTCCGCCGATGCCGTGCCAACACCGATCATTGTCTTGCCGAGCAAAGTCATCTTCGCCCACATAGTCGCATTACCGTTCACCACATTGATCGACGGGCGACCGTTATCCCAACCAATCGGCTCCCATGACCACAAGGGATCGACTTCGATTAGGATTTTTGTTATTTCCGAGTGAGACACATACGACAAGTTGACTTTTTTGTATGTTCCGTCAGTCTGCTTCTGATTTTTCGGCAACAGGTCAACGATTGACTTGTCAGGTTGGAAGTATTGCTCCAACACCGCTTTCAACAATAAGGTTTCTGTTTCGTTACTCATCTGATTTTCCTCCATTCATCGTTCGCATTGTGCGAAACGGGTTTCCTGTTTTTAGGAATTGCTTTACTAAATCGGGGTGCGCCTCTTTCAGAGCCTTCGTGTCCAAAGATTCCCGTCCTGCTGTCTGCTTCCATGACACCGCGGGACGCCCATTGATCGTCCCAATCTCAGCGTCCTTGAGGAACCGTGCCAACGCATCCTTGGCTTCTTTCTCTTGGGCTTCACCCTGTTTCGTTGTTTCTCTACCGATTTCTAAAAGCCGCAAAAAGTTTTCGGCTTCGGGGGGTAGTTCGATAGAGATTTTTGCGGCGGGAAACATGTTCGCGATGTCATCTGCACCTAACTCTTGCATCAGTTCATCTGACAGCACTTCACCGTCATCCACCATTTGTCCGATCCGTTCAGCCTCCGCGTCTATCGCATCAGACAGCCTGCTATCTACAGGCATTTCGATGACCGAAAAGTTTTGGCGTTTGTCAAACACACCGAAAAAGACGGGACAGTTACCTGCCCTAGCCTGCATGTGTCCTTGAGCCAACCATTCTTGCGGCAAATCCGAGGCACTGTTCACCGTATATTTTGCGGTCACTTTGATTTCACCAATGAACTCAGGGTTCTCCACAGACGCCGCAGGAGTCGCATCCAGCGAACCCACCCACCGACCATTCATGTAGACAACATCAGGTGTCACCATTTCGACACCGAGGCGTAACCCCATCTCTTCCACCAAGATCGGCTCATACAGGTTGCCTTTGCGCATCGCCCATGACTCTTCCACGAACACTGGTCCCGTCAGTTTCTCCAGATACAGGTGCGCCCTAGTTTTGTATGGGCTGACACCCATCAGTGCGGAAGCATCAGAGAAACCGAACACGGCTTTCCCGTCCTCGTTCTTCCATCTGTCTTGTAGCCAAGGGGCTGTGCCGTGCTTGTGTTTAAGTTTTGTTTTCATGATTCCATTCTCCTCGATGGGTGTAACAGGGTTCTTTTGTATGTGACTACAGGGATTTTCCCTGCCCACATCTCAGGTACGCACAAAGGGCAAGGAAATGTGTCCGTTTCTTGAGCGACAGGAAGCAAAACATTTCGGCTCCCACCGCACCATTGGCACCCCTCCATAACACCTCCCAGCGTTTCCTGTGAGCCTACACACCCGCGAGGGGCATGTCAAGTATCAACCCACTTTTTGAACATGCACATGAAACGGCTGTGAGGTGTATTCGTCAAACCTTGCCGCAGTTTTCATCGCCTCCAACATCATCTTCTTCACCACCGCCACAGACGGCTTCCGCTTCCCCCTCGCCAAAGTCTCCAACGCACCCATCCCAAACCCTGAACCTGAACCGACACCATTGACACGCCCCGCGCTACGAGTCCAACAATAATCTTCATATATCAGATACGCCGTGGCGTTCACAACGACAACAATATGGGAATCCTGTTGCGCAACATTCCTGAGATAGTCGGCGCTAGTCGGCACCGAATAGCCGTACATGTCGAAAGCACCCCTCAGCGCGGGGATGAAAGTAGCGGTAATGAAACCATCCAACGCCTTCCCCGTCAGGTTCGCCTTACAGGTCGGCGGTTTGAACGCATGATGAAGAATGTTCATCGCCCGCACATCACCCGCACACCCCAACAAATATGTGCTAACAGCGGCAACCTTACGAATCCCAATATCAACATAAGGTCCAGTAGTCCGAGTATCAGACGCCACAACAGCAAACCCGTCGCCCTGATACACAAGCACCGTTGTCACAAGACCTGCATGTCTGACCAGTTGCGGATGTCATGTTTGCCGACAAGGAAGGTAAGCGTCCCCGCCGTAGACCATTTCCCTGTTGTGTCTTCGAACCACTTTGAACCCCCGTCGTTCGATGGGCATTGGATGGCGGTAAACGCACCGTAATCTATTACGGACAAATGATGGAAATGGGCTGTGACCCACAGGTCAGGCTCCCTGCCTTCTTCGCGGAGTATCCGTATGGATTGCCCGCGTAACCATTCGAGCGGCTTCCCTGTCAACTTATGTCCGTGAGCGAACGCCACCTTCACACCTGAAAGGACGCTGGTAACTGTCATCTCGTCATCAGGGATACGCCATTCCATGTGTTCGGTGAGCGGGTTTCCTGCGAGTATCCGTTGGATCATGTCACCCAAGAAGCCGCCCACATTGTCCGAGTCACCTGTCACCTGCTTACCGTTCCGCCTCATCCATTCCCCGTGGTTGCATGGCACAGATATGAACTCAAGCATTTCGGATAGTTGGCTGACCGTGATAATCCCCTTGCACCACAGGTCGCCAGCGAGTAGCAACTGTTGGCGAAGGTTCAGTTCCACAGTGAAAAGTTGAGACGCATAGTTCCCGTCACACCCCTCCGTTGGATCACCCATATTCACCACGGCGATGCCTTCAATGTTGCGCCCGATTTTGCGTAACTCAATAATTCGCTCAACCGTCTTAGCGAACCCTTGCAGAATCCGTTTCACAGTCGCATCAACCCCGCCACCAGCACTCTTACCTAACTGCCAATCCGCCCAGCACACAACGAAAGTTGACGGTATCTCATCAGATACCTTGATTTTGGTGGTGGCAGGCTTCCATTTGCCGACCTTCACCCGCAACGCATCCAACTCGGCATCAGCCAATATCGGCACGGTACGCCTGCGGAACCTTGCCTTGTAGGAATAGAGCCACTGCAAATCTCTGTCACCATTTTCGAGTCTCTTACTCGTCTGCCATTTAGACATCCGAACAGTATCGTCGGCGACTTCAAACACATCGGGATCGAGTCCGAATCCTCTGAGTACGGCAGTCCAGTCGCCTGTTAATGGTTCGGCTAGGTTGCCTGTTTCAAACTCCCCGCCTTCAGGCGTGACTGTCGCCCACGCCTTTTTTTCTTCTTTCGGGATTTGTGCGTTCGCGATGTCCTCGGCAAGTGTCATTGGGTTATCTCTCGGCGCCATTTTCCGATGGTGGACTGTCCGAAAGAGTGTCCGTGTAACGCCAACGCTTTGACGATGGACGCATGGGAAATGGTTGGGTCGCGTAACGCGGCATCCAAGTCTTTGCGGTCTTCCTCGCTCAACGCCGCTAGTAATGTTTTGACTTTGCGGGGTTGCCCACCTACCTCTTGCGCGTCCTGAACCGCTTTCATGAAGTTACCCATTCACCCTCCCAAGTAGTTACAAACTACAGTACACCCCTCGCGTGGTCGGTGACATGCTCATCCACTTTCGACTCAACCCGCTCAATCCCGTCCGATAGCCGCTCTACCCCTTCCGTTAGATGGTCGATACTGACTCGGACAAACGCATGATCGTCTTTGTTTTCTTTCCGCAAACCAAGCAAAGACACGACAAGGCTAAATAAGCCTATAACGACAGCCGAAAGCAAGGTTGCCATGCCAGCGTCCACATCAAACCTGTTTCGGCGTCTGTGTCCGACCCGCCGATTTCACTTGCCTAAAGGCTTCTTGGCGGCTTTCTTGGCTGGCGCTTTCTTAGCGGCAACCTTCACGATTTTGCCGTCATTCACGCCCACCGTGCCGAAAAACGAAGCAACCTGTGGGTCTCCGATGCGGGTGGAAGCCCACGAGAGTAGTGCGGCGAGCAGGGGCATCGACATTGCGATTAGCGCGGGGTCAATGTTGCCCTTAAACATTAGGTAGGACAGGATGCCGAGAACGCCGCCCTTGCTTGACTGGTCTATTGCCTGTTGGCGTTGTGCTTGTTGCATTATTCCTCGTTCCTAAAGAGCGATCCCACAAAATGAATGATGATCGCGATGGCTGAAATCCACAAACCGAGTACACGAGTTTTACCTGCAAGAGTGATTAGCACCAAGCCTGTACCTGCGATAGTCCATGTAATCGCATGGGCTTCTCTGAAAAACTTGTTCACCGCCACTCCTATACCTGTTTGTGTGACACAAATATACTCCCTAAAAAACGGGGGTTGCGTTAGGCGGGTTTAGGTTTTGCGGCGGCTGGAAGGGATCGAACCGCTTGCCGCCATCATGGTTGCCCCTATGACCACAAGGGTTCTACGCGACGAGATAGGGATGTTGCTTCCCAAAGGCACATACTCGTCGAACTGTCCGCCGAAAAGGTTTATCACCTTCTCAAACGCTTTCCTCACCTCGGCGGGGGCGTCCTGCACTGCGTCCACAATCGCCTGCCCCTGCTCTGCGGTCAACGCATCAACAGGCACCGCGCTAAACACTTCTTCGGCTTGGTCGCCTGAGATGGAGTCCAAAACTTCGGCGCTCATGGCAAGTTCGGTCGCCTGCTCTGGGGACACGCCCTGCTCCATTATTGCCGTCACCGACAGGCTTTCAATCGCATCAGGTTCCGCTACTATGGCGGGAATGGTGGCGGGGTAAGTGGTTGTGGTGGTCGGCGGGGTTGTCTCGATGGGGGCGGGCGGTACCGAAATGTTTACTGGTAGTGGTAAAGGTTTCGTGGTTGTTGTTAATTGTTCCGTGGTCGGCACTATTGTGTCAGGAGGTTGAGATGTTGTCGTTGTTGTGGCTGGTGGG
>Ga0209390_10006802_pt1 | contig 15040 bp, 10 predicted proteins | sample BON01_FD_187212 | JGI IMG/M metagenome (GOLD analysis project Ga0209390, IMG submission 187212) | Freshwater microbial communities from Lake Bonney liftoff mats and glacier meltwater in Antarctica - BON-01 (SPAdes) (version 2) | ecosystem: Environmental > Aquatic > Freshwater > Ice > Glacier... | reverse complement strand
CTGCCGGAATCAGGGTCATACCTATAAAAGGAAAGGAGAATAAAAAGTTAGCAAATAGATGAAAGGTTCCTTCCAAGGATTTTTGGAAGGATGGAATACCTATGCTCATATTACAGTTTATTCCATAAATTTATTTTTAAGCTGAATTCCTGTTCATAGTAATGTCAATTTAATTTAAAGAAATATGTTTCTGATATTGGTCTTTATAAAGCAAAGCAATAAAATACGGAACTCCCTCTATTTGATGGTAGTCTTTGACCTTTTCATTTTTATCTAAATCTTTAAATGTGATCAAAAGATTATGCAGCTTTTGGGCCTTGTAGTTTTCCTTGTGCTCTTTCCAGTCGGTGCCCTCAAACGGTCTCCATCCATCTAAAATCTTCATGGTATTCCATCTTCGATGTTCCACCTCGCCTAGTTTTTCAATTTCACTTTCTTCTTTTTTAATTATTTTTATATCTGATTCATTGGTTTCCTTTTTCAACCAGAACTCCTGAAAACATTTTATGTCCGAAGGTTTCTCTGATAATTCCCAAGATTTATCGAACTCCGTCACCTTTACCCATAGATGATCCGCCGCCTGTCTGTTGCCCTCTCTATCTGTTTCGGAAAGGCTTTTCCAGCAAAAACGCATCATTTCGCGCATTTCACCTAACACTTGATTATCGGTAAGCGCATGGTGCCACAGGTGTTTTAATCCGTCGATTTTAGCCTTCATTATATCGTCAAAGGAAGCTTTGATGTCTTTTGTCAAAAAACCACTTTGTAAAGGGGTGATGGCTACAACTATTTTGGTAAACCGTTCATCAATCTCCATAGACCATCGGACTGATTGGGATCCGTAGTCATAAAGCAAATAATACCAAAGAGCGATCTGTTTGGCTAGATGGTCTGCCTCGCTGTTTTGGATGGCTTTGCAGGAAAACTCATAGAGGTAGTTGCCAAAGCATTTCACAGGGATATGTGGTGCCAAGGCATTTAATTTCTGTTCTAAATAGGCTTCTTCTTCCTCGTCGGGAAAGTTGTAGAAGCAATAAGCTTGGATATCGTAACTTGGTTGTTGCAGTTTTATCCGCTCCAATCCTGGCAATACGGCTGTCAAAAAGGAAGCACTTTCCAGACCCGAATGGAGGCAAGCAAATACCTTTAACTTTCCCTCATTAAAAACATTTTCGAGTAGTGGACTCTTGGAATGTGTAAGTTGCTGGGGGATCAATGGCAAGGGGAAAAAGAGAATACGGTCATAAACATTTTCATTGTCTTGACCGCCGAAAAAAGTCCAATCAGCTACTTTCTTAAATGAACCCGCTATTCCCGTTTCGCTTGTTGGAAACAGATAGGGGTATTCACGTTTAAAGTCCTCCACTGCTTTGGTTTTATTTTCCGAATAGAAAACGACGATCTTGGGAGGAGAAGTTTTGCTGAAGACGAGTTGTTGGATGGATTTTAATGCCAATGCCTTCCCCACCGGCCCAAAACCCACAATGGCGATGGAAATAGTCATCGTAGTGCCTCTCAATTCCGGAAATCCCGCCAACATCCGGCGGGCTGTATTGTCCGCATGGCTAAATACCGTCAGCGCATAGTTGGTTCGGGCACTGATGGATTGTTGTAGCAGTTGTTTGAGTTTTCTGTCCTGAATATGGACGAACCAATCTTCGGCCGTGGATTTTTTATTCCTGGACATTACCTGGTCCATTTCCATTACGCAGCGTACGTTTTCTTCCTCAGATCCGGTAACCACAAATACCTGCTCGGCACTATAAAAATAGGTTTTTCGTAGAGAAATGATGTCGGTGGGAATTCCGCTAATTACCCAAGCCCCCTCATTTCTGGCCAAAGCGGTGAAAGGAGAATTGATATCCTGACTCAATACTACAACCTTTGTTTTGGATTGATTGGGCTTGTTTCTTCGCAGATCTTGTATGATATCGTAGGCAACTTCATTTAGACCTAAGACCACTGAAAACTTCCTTTTTAAAATTCTGGATAACAAAAACTTTAACCTATGGAAGTTTTCTTTGCCAAGGGCGAAGTAAAATGCCAGCCCAAAGCCATAAGCAGCCAACCCAGCCCCAAAAATTCTGGCTATTTTTGTCCACCATGAAACAGGATTTCCGAAAACAGATTCGTTTAATGTTATCAGGTTGGCTGCAAAGAAAAAAGCATTTCCATTTTTATTGATGTTGCTGTTGTCTACAAGATAGCCTTTCCAACCTATGGTGAATACGATTGACGATAGAAGAATCGGAATACCAAAACGGTAAATAAAATCAGAATAGTATTTAAAAGTTAATTTTCCTCTTTTCTTAACAATATCAACTGACGTTGTCTCCCAATCATATTTTTTACGAGGCAGGATAATATGGTCTATGTAAATATTTGCATTTGGAGTATCATTAGAAATGCGAGGGGTAAATAAATGGTATAGAATGCCCAGCAATTTTCCTTTTTGATTTACCCTTGCTCTAAAGTTTTTGACCACATCCGATGTGCCACCTATTTTTCCTGTATCCACACCATCCCATAAAGCTATCAAATATGTTGAATGGCTAACCAATAATTCACATAGGATCTCGTATGGAATTCGATTGGCTGTGCTTTGATTAGTCCCAATCTTATAAATAAATAAATTTTTATGACTATCTGTCTTATCTATTCGCTCCAAATCGCCTTGGTTAAATGCTGGAAAAATTTCCTTGTCAATTACCAATAGCATAACCTGTATGTCTAGACTTGAGGCGATATCCGCAACCAACTCATCTGCTCCCTGCGCAAACCCGGTAATCAGGACAAACTTAGATGGGTTTTCGCCTACAATTTCCTCCAGTTTGTCTTTTACCTTTTCCCTGATTTTTGGAAGATCCTTTGTCAAAAGGTCTCGATGGCCGGAATGACCGATAACGGTTTTGCCTTTCAACAGATTATTAAATTGCTTGGAGGTTAAGTGGGTCATGGTTCGGGACAATAAATTTGTACTGCTATGATTCTGGTATTTAAGATTTCATCATCCTTTGCTATAGCCATCATTTGTTGGATGATTTCCTTCGGGCATCCCTGAACGGCTGCGATAATTTTTGCTCTGCTTTCCAGGTTGTTGAATTCAATGGCTTCTTTTTCCGCCTTCTCTTTTTCAAATCGCTTCAAATTTTCAACAGCTTCGGCTTCCGCATTTTTTGCATTTATTGTGGCTTGTTCGGCGGCCTCTTTTTCCTTGGTTGCCTCCCGTCGCTGTTGCAAGGCATATACAAAAAGTCCACTCATAATAACCAAAGCAATCACTATAGCAGAAAAACCGATAATAAGTCGCAATCGCTTTTTTCGTTTTTGGGAGGCCAAGTGTGCCCGGCTGTTTATCACCAATTCAGCTTCTTCCCAGGAAAGCGCTAACTCCTGAAAATAGGGTTCGATCAAATTCAGTTGCTTCTCGGAGAGGAACTCCGAAGCGTTTGAACTAAGAGTTGTATGACTCTTGATCAGTCTTTTTATTTCAAGAACGGCTATTTCTTCATCCGACCGTTTGTCCGCTATTGTCAAAGCCAGAGAATCGTGGGCAATTTCAAATAATCCGTTGCTTTCGGTAAATTTAAGTATCCGGTTATCCACCAGATCAGCAATTATTTTTTCCCAAGCAACTTGACTTAGATAGGTGAATTTGCTGTAAATAGTGGCCGGATCCATGGGTTCTTTTGTTCCTTCCAGAGTAACAAATTGGGAGAGAATCTTCCAAAGTAACTCGGCTGTGACTGTGGGATGCTCTTTTCTAAGTTGTTGTGTGATTTTCATAATCCGGTCTTCCAGAAAATCCCGCAACACGTCCCCGATATCTCCAGCTTCTTGTATATCGTTCGGGGTAAACCTTGCCTCGGTTTGTCTTTTTTCATCAGAAGTGACTTGAAGGTATATTTTGTCCAAAAACACCTGCAAGTAAGGGAGCTGAATCCCAATCGTCCTTTCCTCCCCCTTTATTTTTTCGAATAGTATCTCTGAAAAAGCCTCTCTGTCTTCTCCGGTTATCCGCACGAGAGAATGTTCCATCGCTCCGATTCCGCCAATAATTTGTTTTACTTTGGCTAGGTTCATGGGCTCTACCCGCAGCTTTTTACGGAAAAGGTGAGGAATGGATTTTTCCAATTCATATAAATGACCCAAGTACTCCTCCCGGATGGAAAAAATTACCTTTACCGGTTGATCCAATGTGAGGATTTTCTGAATGGATAAAATAAAAAGTTCCTTTTCAGATTTATCCCCCAAAATATACAGCTCCTCAAATTGGTCAAAAATCAAATAGATTGGTCTGAAGTGGTTGAGGTAGACTTTTTTTATTGCATTGGCCAAGGGGGATTTGGTTTTAGCACTTAGTTCTAAATCCTCCCTAAACAAGGCATCGAAATCCGTTTCAGTAGTAATCATGGTCCCATCGGTATCGCCGGCGGCCTCCTGAAGGGTACTTCGAAGTGACTGATTAATGTCTGTTCCCCTTCGAATGGTCAAAGCCAGCCAATCGTAGGTTTGGAATTTATTGGCCAACCCACATTGGATCAAACTTGTCTTACCTGTGCCCGAGCCTCCATATACTAAGAGTATATCACTTTGGAAGGCCATTTCATAAAGAAGATCAACTTCCTCATCCCTGCCGAAAAAGATATCCTTGTCTGCTTGGGAGTAAGCATCCAAAAACTTAAAGGGATATGTTTTTGCGGCCTCCATAACATTGTTCTAAAAGCTGAATATATCTTCTGATTCCAGGTCAAAATGTAACCCCGCCAGCGTTTTTGCCGCATGTGCAAAGAGGCGTACTGTATTGTCAAAGTTCAATTGAATCCGTTGGGATTTGTCTGCGATAATTTTGTTTATCTCTTTCGGTAAATTATGCGGGGAATTTGAAGGGATCAGATTTTTGAAGGCAATGTGTTCCAGCTCGTTGGTTTCGACAAACCGATAGCTAATGATATTTTGGATTCCATGTTTTTGACTAAAAAGGCAGATTTTGTTTCCAGGATCACTAGTTAGGGAATTCATGTCTACCATAAAGGGGTATAAATTTATACTTTCGGATTCATCTGTATAGTTAATTTTATACAATAATATGGCGTGATTGTGAATGGGTGTTTGATGGTAATTCAGGCTTTCTACGGTGGTTGGTTGGGATACCTTGCTTCCTACCTTGACATAACTATGTATGAATCCCTCAGACCGTTCATACACTGTTTCGTAGTTCACCGTTTTGACGGAGATCATGTTGTACTTTGTAAAGAATATTAATTTGTCCAGGATGAAGCCTAACTGCTGCTCTGCCTTAAAGCACTGTGTGTAAGAGGGAGATTTGGAAAGGGATAATTTAATCAGTTGTTGGACAGCCATTTCCATCTCGGAACCAATCTTAAATTCCTCCTGAATGGCTTCCATTTCAGGAATAGGCAATGGGATATGGTTGTCCAGGAAAGTTGGCAATAAAATCCCTATCAATTGAAAAAACGCATTAGAATCAGATTCGGCTCCTTCAAAAAAATGTGCCAGTTTCTGGACGTGCTCCTCGGTTAGTGGTTGATTCAAAGCATGCGCTGATGTCAAATACCCCCACAACTTGGAAAGCAGGCTGAATGTGGTGACCTGAAGGCCTATATTAGCGATATGTTGGCACTGCCATATGTAATTTTCGGCCTTTTGACCGGTATCGCTGCTTTTCCCAATGGCCATCAGCTTACCGATTTGCGTACCCAAAATACCGATAAAACATTCTGTTATATAGCCTTTGGCCCCGTCGCTATAGCTTTTATCAGTTTCCCAATCCTTGTTGGCGTTTATTAACCTGTTCAACTTGAGGTTTACATCTGGATTTATTCGGCCCATGGCTTCCATAACCCTTCTGGTCAATTGGCAGTTAAATCGATCAGGATGGGTAAGTAGGCTAAAGGCTAGTGAATGTCCCAACAGCTGATCCAATTCTTTATTAACCTTATTCCATAAGTCATTGAAATCTGAGTACGAAGAAAGGTAATGGCCGAGATCCATCAACTTTTTCTTGAAAGTAACCAGGCTTTCTTCCGCTTCCTGATCTGAAATGGCCTTGAAAAAAGTAAATAAGTAAGGTGTACCATGTTGGCTGAAATTACGGTAAGCGTTGTCAAATTCAATTTCGGTAAATTCCCCTACTTTTGTGTGAGCCAGAAATAAAAAAATATCACCTTCCTTAACAGACTCGTTGTATTCGTTTTGTAATCCTTCCTTGACCATCCGGGAAGTATGATCCCTCCAGGTTTTCAGCTCAAAATAAATACCTTTCTCTGAAAGCAAATTGTTTCTCGACCGGAAGGCATCCCCCAATCGGATAATTTCGTCTTCCAGTTCAATGGATGCAGCCAAGAAAATTTTAATTCTCTGCATTAAAAAGTTTTCTATAGATTATTGACTATAAAGTGAATTTAAAGCAACTTTATTCCGTCAACAAAATAGGAATTAAAATTCAATTTTGTGGATGTGAGAGTGAAAAATATAGTTATTTTTTCAAATTTTTAATTTGGATTGATTTCTGTTTTTTGATCGAAAAATTTAACGAGGTAGTATTAGACCAAATAAATTCCACCCATCACTGATCACCCAATCACCTATTTTAATGCAAGCACCTAGATAATGATTAATTATTTGTTGATAATGGTTTCTCAAGTAAGTATCTATAAAAATGCTAAACAGGAATTCGTTTTTATTCCACCCATCACTGATCACCCAATCACCCATCACTTATTTTTAGGTAAACACAAATGGATAAAAATCAAACCCAATTATTCATGGATTAATACTTGTCCTGACGCTTTGCCTCAGTCTCAAAATAGCCTATCCGGGAATTTCTCTTTAGCGTTCAACTGGGCTTTCTAAACTCTTATGATAATTCTTCTTGGATAATTTATGAATCATTCCCCTATACATGAAACCATGAAAAGGCAAAACGGCATACCAATACAGTCTTCCCAACAGGCCTAAGGGTCTGAATGTTGCGGTCTGGGTAAGTTGAGCATCTGATACATTAAACTCCAACCAAGCTTCTCCGGGAAGTTTCATTTCAGCCAATAAAATTAACCGACCTTCCTTTTTGTTGGCGTATAAAACTTGCCAAAAGTCTATTTTATCACCATTATTTATTGAATTTGGATTGGTTCGACCTCCTCTAAATCCAACGCCTCCTAATAGCTTATCGATCGAGCCTCTCATTTTCCACAACCTATTTCCATAGTACCATTCGGAATTCCCACCTATCCTCCATATTTTATGAATACAATCTTCTCTGTTTTCAATCCTATGCATTCTCCTATCTATAAAACACCCGAAAGTGGGTACTTTGATAAATTCCGATAAGGTAAAGTTTAATTCCTCATTGGAATATGCATCTTTTCCCTTTAAAGGAATTTCGTTGTCTTCAATTTTTCTGAATGCGCTTTTTAATGCGTCTTTATAAGTTATGGGTTTTATCCCTAGTATAGTATCCAATCGATTGTCACGGCAAACCACTTCAACCTTCATGCTATCAACGAGGGATATGGCAAGCCTGTATGAGGTGGATGTTACGAAATAAAGCCAGTACGAAGAAAGTTTGGGCGTCATAATAGGTACAACGAAAATTTTACGTTTCAATTTTCGTACTTTTGCAAAATCCAAAAGCATGGTTTTGTATGACAATACATCGGGGCCACCAATATCAAAATTTTGATTGAAGGTTTTTGGATTGAATATTGATTTGGAAAGAAAGCCTATAACATCTGATATCCCGATCGGTTGGCATTTGGTATGCAGCCATTTAGGTGCATCCATAAGCGGTAGTTTTTCAACCAAATCCCTTATGATTTCAAAAGAGGCACTTCCTGGTCCAATAATTATTCCTGCCCTTAAGGCGGTGAAATTATAATCTCCTTTGCTAAGTTCTGTTTCTACATTTTTTCTGGAGGTTAAATGCTTTGAGAGGGCTGTTTCATTGACTATACCGCCTAAATAAACAACGTGTTTGACCTTGGTTCTATTAAGTGCATTTCGAAAGTTTATGGCAGAAGCTTCCTCCATCGCTTGATAGTCTCCTGATGATGACATGGAATGCACCAAATAATAGGCCCCATCTATATCTTCAGGGATACCTTCCAAAGATTCTTTATCCAGCAAGTCTAATTTAAGAACAGAAATATGCTGCATTAATGATTCAATGGGAACGTACTTGCGTGGATCTCTAACACAACAAATCACTTCATGTCCCGCCCCTACCAAAACGGGAAGTAGTCTTTTACCAATATACCCTGTGGCCCCTGTAAGTAATATTTTCATCTTAATTCATCCTATCTCTTAAGTCTGTTTTTTTAAGACAACCTAAGCCCTAGATCGGGTTATTAGCCTGTATTCTTAAATTTAAATTAACCTATTTTTTAGGGCTCAATAGCGTTCTGTTAACAGCAAAATCCTCTATTTTTTTACGCGAATAATAAACAGGGAAGTATTGATCATTTGCCCATGGTTCAAATAGATTGCTATAAAAAGGGCTTTCAGGATTGCCTGATTGGCCTGGTCCATTGGTACCAACAGCGGCATCCCAATTTCCTGTGTTCACGATCATCCTAAACGAGGCCCCAGAGCTTTGTCTGTTATTGCCACCGGTTGAACCTGGGGTGTACCCATTGCCTCCCCTAGGTAAGGGGCCGATATCCAATTTGTCTTTAATCTCTTCTTTTACAAATTCTCCTAAAGCATGTGCCATATACGTATGCTTAAATTTTTCCTGACCGTATTGCCAATTATTTATATCGTCACCAAGAATCCCTTCCAGATACTTGACGCCATTGTTAAAGGATTCGCTTAAAAATTGATCTCTGCCCTGAATTGGATTTGGACCAAACCTTTCATCAGGATTGGTAATCCAGTCCATTATCTTTTTCATTTGAATACTACCGATCACATCTTTTCCTGATTCCGGAATGAATTTAGCCTTGGCAAGTTTGCTTATCTCGTTTTCCCATGCTACATAAATTGCTGCTTCAATGGAGGTTGATTCTAGTCTAAAATCCCATGCGCTGAGGCTGTCTCTTGCTTCAGCCGCTTTGCCAGTGAGGGGAAGATCTGACAGCAAAGGCACCAGAATCCTGGCAGGAATTGACAGATAGTCAACTTGCAAAGCTTTCATGTCCTCCATAGTGAATTTATCACCCGCGCCAAGTACTTCCTCAAGGCGATCTCCACGATAAGGATCTGCCCAGGAAAATCCAATGGCATCCCAATACTCATAATCGTCCGGTGTTACGTTTTGATTGGCTGTAGCAAAAAAGTCTTTAGGAGGATTTAAGGTATGTGGCTTTTGAATGATAGGCAAATAGCCTTCCCATTCATATCTCCCATCTCCAGGAACTGGAACAAGTCCACTGAAATTCCTGCGAATGGGTGCAATTCCAACAGATTGCCAACCAATATTTCCTTTTTTATCAGCCCAAACCATATTTTCACCGGGGATATGGCTATAGTTACAAGCTTTACGAAATTCCTCCCAGGTTTTTGCCTGATCCATACGCAAAGAGGCTAAATATGGCGATCCCCCAGGCTCTAGCCACGCACAACGAACGGCATAAGCTTTGTTATGCAATGAATCCATATAGGTGACCGGACCATGTCGGGTATACAAAAGTTCTACATTGACATCATCATCTCCCTTGACTTTGATTGTCTCAGAAATTATTTTCATGTCCTCCCATTCCCCATTGTATAAGTATTGTTTACTATTAGCCGGATTCAATTCATATACATACAAGTCTTCACCATCGGTACTAAAGACCGTAAGTCCCCAGGCGCCATACTCGTTGTGTCCTATGGAAATTCCCGGAATTTCTGGTTCACCTCCACCGATCACATTCCATTCAGGGGCTACTAAATGGACCATATACCGAAGGGAAGGAACAGCAATAGTCCTGTGTGGATCATTGGCCATATACGTGTTGCCGTCTGCCATAAGCGCACCGCTAACCACCCAGTTATTACTACCGATAGAAAGCGCATCTTCGTCTTGTTCATTTATTGATCCCAAGGTATTTTCGTCAACTAGATTCCTATACTCTGGTAATATATCATTGCTACTGAACTGAACTGGCTTTCGATAGGCATTGTACAATTCTAAAATATCGTCAAATAGCAACTCCTTGTCCATACCCGGATCAAGGGTAATATCAGGATCTTTTGGGTGGAACCATTGAAGGTCTTTGACCTTTTTTTCACCTAATTTAGCTACCGCACGTCCTATTTCTAATTCTTTGTTTACATTGCCCAAGAGGCCCTGGTGCCTTGATATGATAACATCAGTAGTCCATTTTTCCGGAACTATATTGAGCAGTTTGAATTCTATTGGTAGTTGGTCAGGAGTGGCTATAATTTCGTCTATATACGCATTTACACCATTGGTATAGGCAGTAATGATCGCTGCACCGTCCTTGTGATAGTGGTTCATTTCTTTAGTCATATCCCCTCGAAATTTGAAAAGTCTGGTCCCAATATCTCGTTTCAATTCATTTTCCCCCAAGATTTCAGCTACTGTACCCGTGGCTTGACGCCTCCACATTTCAAATTGAAAAAGCCGGTCTTTCGCTGCTGCATATCCTTGTGCAAAAAACAAATCATCCTGATTTTTGGCATAGATATGATTGATACCCCATTCATCTCTAAGTATTTCGACAGGTTCTTTCAGCCCTTCTAAATATAGTTGCACTTCATTGGATGAATCGCAACAAAAAAAACTTAGCCCTATTAGAAGGGTGAAAAGAATTCTCATAGAATTTCGGTTTATAAAGTTAAATAATCTTCCTATAAAGTTGATCATAACAATTTTGGCAAAACCTAGTACGGTTTTACGCAGATTCCTAAAATTGCAAAATCTTCATAGTAGACCGTTTCAGTGTCTTAAGAAGACGAAATGGCCGCATTAGTTTTAGGTGTTGTGTGTGAGACTTGAATGGTGAATATAAGTCAAAAAATTGACCGTTCCAATGGGTTAAAAGCCTTTGCCAACTTTAAAACTATCCAATGGGTGTGGGGAGATCTTGATAAAATTAAAGACAGGTAAATTTCCAAAGTTAAGCACTTGTGATAGCTTTTCCATTTTCTACTGGTCTGATTATTACTATCACTTTGTCACGCCTAAGAAAAAAGGCGTGCGAATCGATACTTTCTTACTACCTCAAAAAGCAACCTACAATCCAGAGAAATGCGGTTAAGTTAAATAAGATCATCTCTTTGCCTCATTTTAGCGAAGGGCCTGGATGGTGGGCGGGTCCACTCGAATAGGCTCAGGCTTACATTATTTTTTTCCTTTTAAACCATATATAAATTATGATACTGACGACGACCATAACTGCCAAAATAATGAAATACCCATATCGCCACCTAAGTTCTGGCATGTTGTCAAAATTCATCCCATACACGCCTACGATAAATGTCAAGGGCAGAAAAAATGCAGAAAATACTGTGAGAAGTCTCATTACGTCATTGTTTTTTTGTGACGTAAATGAAATATGTGAGTTTAAAAGCGCATTGGAGTCATCAATAATTTCATCTGATTTGAGTATGAAATCCAACATAGTATCTTTTATGTCTTGAAGGTCCGAAACGGATTTATCTAACACCTTAAATTGATTTAAAATATTCTGGGTGATAAGTAGAACCTTTTTGGTAAGTCGTGCTTTAGCTTTTTCATAATAAAGATTTTCAATGGAGATGTTACGGCCGTTTTTAAGAAAAATCTGCCTCTCAAGTTCGTCCATTTTGTCTATCTGAATTTTGAGAGGACTTTCAAAGGTGAGCAAAATTTCATTTACTAAACTTAATACTAATTCTTCTACACTATCAAACGCTTTTTTAAAGTGTTCTGAAATGAAATCAAAAGATGCCCTATGAATCGTGAGCAAAGCATTTTCGTAAACAAAAAAGGCAATCTTGTTAGATATTTGTCCTACTTCAATGGCCCGTTCATCAGGGGTTGCAGTGTAGGCCCTGAGTATAATAAAAACAAGCTTATCTGAGTGTTCAAACTTAGGTAAGTGTCCCGATTCGAGCGCATCCTCCAAAAAATTCTCGTTGATATCTAAAGGTAAATCCAATGTTTTTAAATCACCTTCGGTAGGATTCTCTACATCTATCCAATGGAAATTACTGAACTGGGTAATGGTTTTTTTCATAATAAAACAAATCTTTTATTACTTATCGCGTGAGATTCTTATTTTTTCCACTTAAAGTGCACTTAATGAATAAACATACCACCAGGTCTATTCCAACAATGTTTGTAATACTAATCTAATGGATTTTAATGGATTTAAAAGTATGATTGGCAACTTCGTTGTTTATCTGAAATAAGGGACAAAAAGAAATTGTATTTACCTTCTTCTCATATTGAGCAATGGGTTTTGTACTCGAAAGAAAGGGTTGAAATAAGTATCTAATAAAGACTAAGGGAACTTTAAAATGGTTAATGGTTAATGGTTAATGGTTAATGGTTAATTGTTAATGGTTGTTCAAGGAGGTAGCTTAAAAATGGATGGACTGAAACAATCTGCCGTTGCCTGAGCTTGTCGAAGGCAACGTTCAAGTAATTGTCTTAAAAAAGCGAGGCTGAACAAGTTGATTTGTTTAGTATTTTCATCAGTTGGACTGATTTTGTATGGTCTACTTCTGATGTTTAATGGAAAAAAGCATCTTCTCCAATCGCCCTCACCGCCGATGGATCGCTTTATCCGAGTAAAAAAGGACAATTTTATTATGTCCAATCTAATTTATTATGTCTTGCTATCATCTTATCCCAAAATCCATCAATCCAATCCAGTACTACAGTTGGCTGCCAGTCTTTTGGAAAATCTTTTAAAATGGCATCAACCATTTTACTGCCATTTCCTTTTATTGGCGAATTAATGTCATAAAAATTAATATATCGGTGGGATAAACTATATAAAATTTGAACGCCTACTGCTGTTTCGTGATTCATGTTTGTTATTGGCACTTTTGGTCTATTTGGATAGTTTTCACTCGAAGCCGATAAGGTTTCATCACAAATCCTAACATATTTTATAAAATCCAATTCGGCCAAACGGATGGCCATTTCTACTATTTCATTAGGCAGTCTTTTTACCCTGCTGATAACCCAAACCTGTTTTCCTTGGCTACTTAATGGTAAAAATGTTTTTTCAAAATCCTTTCTCTTCAGCCATTTAGTCATTTTCCACAACATTTTTTATATTTCTTTCCACTTCCGCAAATACAAGGAGTATTTCTACCATATTTCACAGTCGCAACTGCCGTTTTATTTTTTTTGTCCGGCAGGAAATGAACCAATGGAATGGGATTTCCTTCACTTCCTATTACAAGATGTCGTTTATTTTCGGGAATTGAATCCAAATCTAGTATTCCACTAACAGAGTATCTGAGATTTTTATCCCCTCTAATTCCCAACCTTGCACCTTGATCTACCTTAATGCGATCAAAAACAACAACAGGACAATTGTTGCAAAAATGGCTACCTGAAAGGTTGGTCATAAACTCACCTTCATCAGAATCTGATATAGCAGCAATTAATATAGCGCAGCTTTCTTCAATCAACCCAGAACCACATTCTGGGCAAATAGTCAATTGGCATTCATCACTGAAATAGCTTCGTCTTGGTATTGATAAATCAATGTTGTTCAATTTGTTTAATTGGTTAAGTGTTGAATTAATAGCATTTTTGAGGACTTCAAACTAAGTATAGCAGTTCCTATATCCCCATTACATTGAGAACGGAAATTAGTGGATATTTAATTGATTTCATTACAATATTATAAAGATCTTGTATATTTCCAATTGAATTAATTGTCCCTACCCAATCCGAAATACCATGCGCATAACTTATGCAATCGCTGGCCTTTTAAGTGTTTTATTAATAGCTGCTGGCTTTAAAAGGTCTTCCAAACCTCCTCAAACGGAAATCAGTAATGGGATAATCACGGCAAACCTATACCTGCCAGACCATGAAAATGGTTATTACCGCGCTTCCCGCTTTGATTGGTCGGGGGTCATTTCAAGCCTTGAATACAAGGGCCACAACTATTTTGGCCAATGGTTTGAAAATTATGACCCAATGACAAATGATGCCATTATGGGTCCTGTAGAAGATTTTTCACCGCTGGGATACGAGGAAGCAGTGGAAGGAGCCGTGTTTGTTAAGATTGGGATAGGTGCACTTAAAAAAATCAAGGAAGAAAATTACCGTTTCTCGCATACCTATGATTTGGTAAATGGAGGGGAATGGAAGGTAAAGGTGCATAAAAACCGAGTAGCGTTTACGCATGAATTACTGGATGCGAATGGCTATGCCTATCAGTATACCAAAGTGGTGGAATTGGTGAAAGGTAAACCCAACCTTGAAATCAGACACAAGCTGAAGAATACTGGCAAAAAATCAATCAAAACAAGTGTCTACAACCATAATTTCTTTGTGATTGACCAAGAACTTACGGGACCCAATATCGAAACCACCTTTCCTTATGACATCTATCTGGACAACAGTGAAAATAAAAAGGTGCTTAATTTTGATTCGTTAGGCATAGTATCCGATCGTACGATAAGCTTCAAAAGGTATTTTAAAAAAGGAGAAAATGTATATTCCAGTGGCATTATGGGCTTCAGGGATATACCTGAGGATTATCAATTTTCGGTATTAAACACCAAAACAGGTGCGGGGGTGAAAGTCCAAGGGGACAAAGCTTTAGAAAAAATTGTTTATTGGGCCAATGCAAGAACTTACTGCGCAGAACCCTATATCCCGCTTAATTTGCAGCCTGGAGAAACCATACAATGGAAATACGACTACAATTTTTTTACTATGGATGAAGAATAACGTTCACCAATTACGTCTGAAATCAAAATTCACATTGCTTCTGCCTTGCTAACGCTGCTAACTATAACCCTCGGTGTTGCCAAAAAAATAAAGCATAATCACTATTAAATAATTTTTGGACCAGGCTTTATTTCCATGTGAAAATGTGTGTGGTTTGCAACGTTT
>Ga0209390_10006796_pt1 | contig 15068 bp, 13 predicted proteins | sample BON01_FD_187212 | JGI IMG/M metagenome (GOLD analysis project Ga0209390, IMG submission 187212) | Freshwater microbial communities from Lake Bonney liftoff mats and glacier meltwater in Antarctica - BON-01 (SPAdes) (version 2) | ecosystem: Environmental > Aquatic > Freshwater > Ice > Glacier... | reverse complement strand
GGTACAACCGAAACAGAAGGCATTCAGCATTGAATTACAAAACAATTAATGAATTTGAGTTAGAAAATAATAATTATAAACAAGCAGCGTGACTTAACTTAGTGTCCAGAATTATATTGCAAGTCCATTATTAGTCTTAATCGGTCTTTAGACTCTGTTTCAAACGAATTTTGTCGCGATCTGTTAATGTTTCTATTTCTTTTTTTTTCATTGATGAGCAAAGCAGTCGATGCAAAATAGTACTGTTTTTTTCATATTCTGAACATTTCTTGCATAGAAACATGTGCCATCGTGTTTTTATCCTATCGATAAAGGTTAACCTTTGCCAAAATGACTTCTCTACATTAAGTGCAGCTTCTTCGCAAGGAATATGTGCTATTTTCATTTTTTATGACAAGTATTTTTTATCCATACAAGCTCTCAATTGTGCTTTGGCTCTATGAATGATAACCCAAAAATTCGACGGTGTAATGTTAAATTCCTTACTAATTTCTTCACCATTTTTTTCATCGTAGAATTTGGCATGAACGATTTCGCGAAAATTATCGGGAAGTTTATCTAAGCAAAACTCTAAAAAAAACTGGGCTTCAGCTTCCTCAGAGATTTGATGAGGATCTTTTGTTATGTAATTCAAATGAGAAGAAAAGATTGAATTTTCATTTTCTGAAATGTCAACTGTACCTTGCGTGCGCTTTTCTTTTCGCCAATGATCTATAATCTTTCGGTTCAAAATGGTCGTCATCCAAGTGCGAAGTGAACTTCTGCCTTCAAATTGATCAATTTTTTCAAGACATACTAAGAATGTTTCTTGAACAAAATCCAAAGCCAACTCTCGATTTCTAATTTTAGACATGGCAAATTGAAAGAGATAGTCCGCGTGTTCTTCAATGAGGTGTTCAGCTTTAACATGCTCAATTTGATTATTATTCATCTAAATAGATTTTTCTTTTGAGGAAACAAATCGAACGTTTATACGGATTGAGAAAATCCATATTTCTTTTTGAATCTCTTTACAAAGGTGAAAATAAGTAATAATACAGCAACAAAAGCAAAGGATCGACCGATAAAATCACCAAATTGGCTGTAAACGGTTAATTCTCGGTTTTTATTCAATGAAGCAGACATTACAGCGGGTTCCCACCACGAAGAAGCCTGTAGAATATCCCCGCGTTGATTGATAAACGCACTAGTGCCTGTATTTGCAGAGCGAGCAAGGGATCTTCGATTCTCGACTGCGCGTAATCGTGCAAAACTCATGTGTTGTTTGTAACCAGGCGTATCTCGCCACCATCCGTCGTTTGTGATAATTGTAATAATTTCTGCCCCTTTTCTAACTTGTTGCGCAACAAACTCGCCGTAAACTGACTCGTAACAAATAACGGGCGCAATAATTCCAGATGAGCTTGACAAGGTTTGTGCCTCTTCCTCAATTCCAAGTGTTCCAGACGCACCTCCCTGATCAATTGAGAATCGATCTAAGAAGGGAATGGAAGTAATAAAAGGAACTTTTTCAACGCCAAGTACAAGTTTGGATTTGTGGATGAATGTAGCATCTCCTTTTTTATCCAACAAGAGCGATGTATTGTAGCTCTCCCAGAAACCAGGCCCATCTTGAAAAGGTCGTGAAGCTTTGGAATGTTTCTTTTCAAAAGTGCGAACGGTTGAAGCGCCAATCAGTAAATCACTATTCCATCGTTTGGTAGCAGCATCTAAAAGGATAGAGAATGGATAACGATGGAATTCATCTTCGTCGAATTCATAACTCAATGCCGTTTCCGGAGCCATCACTAAATTCGTGTGTGAATTCACTTTTTGGTCTGCTAAGGAAATTATTTTTCGAATTTGCTCTTCAATTCCTGCTGTGAACTTTTCATTAATCGGGTCAATATTTGGTTGAACAAGTACAATATTTATGGGGTCGGTCTTTTCAACATACGTGGCATATTGAAAAATTGAAATCAAAGCGGGAATGATCAAAACTAAGCCCGTGAAGACAAGCAAGGGTAATTGACCTCGCCAGTTGATTTTTTCAATTTTTACTTTGGTGTAAATCCGCAAAATCAATATATTAACTAGGAGTATCCATAAAGTTCCACCAAGAATTCCAGTGGAAGAATACCATTGTACCAACCAAGGGACTCTGGAGAATGTATTACCTAAGTTTAACCATGGCCAAGACAATTCCCAATGGAAATGAAGGTATTCGAATGAAATCCAATATACTAATAGAGCAATATACCCTTCCTTTTTTCCAACGTATTTTTTTGTCAGATGAAAAAGATAGAAAACAAATGCCATCAACAACGAATTTGCTAAAACGGCCATGATAACGCCGCCTGCACTCGCGAAATAAATCCACCAAGTCGTAATTAAGTTGAATAGAAAGAAAGTTAAATAGGCGTGCGTAAATATTTTTTTTGATTTATAGTTTTTTTCTGAGATATTATTTTCAAGAATTAACAAGGGAACCCATGCTATAAAACTTAAAAAAAATAAACTTCCTGTATAGGGGAAAGAAATTCCCATCAGCAAACCAGAAAGTAAACTGAAAGCAAATCTTTGTTTTTTGGCCTTGTTTTTCATGAGATAGTAAAAGTAAAAAAAATCACGAAGATTAGCCTGATTTAACGCATCGGAAGGTTTATTTTACGAAGGCAATTGAATGTTAAGGAATTGTCGCTAGGATTGCTGTTCCTGCTGTGTCGTGTGTGAAAAACAATCAAGCACGCTTTAAGGATGAATCTTGGATCCTACTTTAAATCAATTACTTTATTGGAGTACGTATTTAATGACGTACTTATCAATTATAGTATATAGGGAGAGCTTCTGATCGTGTGAATTCAGTAAGATTTTTTTCTGTGCCTGACTTTTCACTAAAGTCAGAGGAGTTCCGTTTGATTGATAAAGATAGATTGCATTTGACAGACCATCCAGAACACCCAATAATGGACCTTTTTTTGTGTTTTTGACATAGATGACATCGTCAACGCTTTCGAAAGGTATTTTTGTTTTTACGATAAACTCTCCGTCGATTGTGTAGCATGATATCATATTGCCATCTTTAACACAAAATCCATTGTTCTCATGTTTGGATATAGGACGAATCCAAATTGGTGACTTAATCGAACTAATTTTTGATTTGTTCCCTTTTTGATCAAATTGAACGAGAGCATCTGCTTCTAAATCATAAAACTTTATTTCATTTTTAAGATATTGTGAAATTGCATTTTTGGATAACGGGAACTTGCGAAAAACTTGACCATTTCTTGCATCAATCATCGTGAACTCTGAATCTGATTTAAACCCAAAGAACAATCGATTTGCTGATAACCAAGCATTCGGCAAATTAGAAATAGAGGGATATCCTGTTTTCCCCGTTTTTTTAATTGCACCTTTTTCATTGATCCAAAAATAGCTGCCGTCTAAACTTGTAACAAGGAAGTTTTCGCTGCCTTGCCAATCAAATGTGATTGCTTCTTTTGCTATTCCACTTTTTATTTCAACTGGAAACCCTGCGATATTTGAGCCGGCAGAATTAATAGCATAGAGCTTTGAAGGCGTATTGAAGTAGAATTTAGTCTGGTCTTTGGACCATTTAAGTGAACTTATGCTGCTCTCTGTAATTTTCAAATTAAAAAAGTTTTTTCCATTTGAAAATCCAGATATGCTATTTTCATTCCCCGTTGCGAAAATTAAATCCTTGCTATCATGGACAATGAAGTCATCGATTGAGCTGGACATTGCGTAGCTTTTTACTTGATTTTCGACAAGTATATCTTTAGCTTTGCTAGGAGCCGATGTCATTTCAACATCTATTATCGTTCCTTTATATGTGCTTGTGGACTTTTTTTGATTACTCGACCAAACTCGTTCAACAACTTTTTTAGGCGAGTTGCCAAAGACTAATTCTCGTTTGGATTTGAAACGGCCTAAAGTTTGACCTAGCTCCAATGCTACATCAGCTTCATTTAATATACTGGCACTTTCACTAATTAAAACGTAATTATCAAATTGTTTTAGATAAAAACCTTTCGACTTACTGTGAGGAAAGGTTTCTGTAATTAAGAGGCCAGTGTAATTATTGAGTTGTCTTTTGCTGGTATCTAAATACATTTCTATCATTTGCTTCGGATCGTACCCTTCAAGAATATCCATCAACAAAAAATTGGCATTGTTGTATTCAAATTGAATCAAACCAGAGTTTGTCCAATTAAAGGCTATACTTTTTTTAAATACGGGATCTTTTTTCGTTAAGGTGAACTTTTCTGTAAATTGATAAGAGCTTATCATTGAAGGCACATGATTTGCGAAAATACCTTCATCGTCAAAGCTTTTGCTCGTTTCAGCAAATGATGGTTGGCGAGTGTAGATGGTTGTCGAACCATTATTTTGGAAATAGTCTTTGATAATTGCATTCTTTTGGATGAATTCAATTATCGAACAAGAACTCTTTTTATCGAATGAACTCCAATGAATATCATTAAAGTTATTGCTTTCAGATTCTATTTGACAGTCAATTATTCCCTTGAAAAAAGTTATTTTGAAATTTTTCCATTGGTACTTTTTCGCCCCAATTTTTTCGAAATTAAATTCTTTAAACCTCGACATAACTTGATCCTCGCTGAATAAATCATTTGTTTGCAATAATATATGGGCTTTACGTTCTGAAATGTAAATCCTTTCACCGGTTTGAATGGTTGAATTTAGAATGGAGAAAAGTTCGCTTAAGCGAGGCTGCAACGAAAAATCTGTACTTTCAATTGTTATTTCTTGTGGTCTGTTTAAAATGAATATTCTCCCATCCTCCTGTCCGAAAAGTTTTTCTGGATTACTTTTTTCTGAAAAGTTGACCAAATTCGAGCCTGCGTAAATTACCCAAGCAAGCGCTCCCGCAACAGTTAAAAAAAAGAGAATATTACGAATCATATGATTAAACGTCAAACAATCAAAGTTAACTTTTCAATTGTCGTCTATGCGAAAAGTAAATACTTTCTCTCAACACTGCGTTGTTTAATATAAATCCAATTTTGTCTGTACAATCGGCAATAATTGAAAAGTATGTCTGTGATGGATACAAATTCCGCCCTTGGCAATGGCATTTCTATGCACAGCAGTTGGGTAACCTTTGTTTTGTTTCCAGTCATAAATAGGAAATTCTTCATGTAATTCTAGCATCAAATCGTCTCGGTATTCTTTTGCTAAAATTGAAGCCGCTGCAATGGCTTGGAACTTTGAATCTCCTTTAACTATACAAGTGTGTTCAATGTTTTTATAAGGTCGAAATTTATTTCCGTCAACCAAGATATGGTTGTATTTAATCTTGATTTGATCTAAGGCTTTGTGCATGGCTTTAATGCTCGCCCACAAAATATTTATTTCGTCAATTTCTTCCGGTGAACAAATACCGATAGCCCAAAACAGGGCTTTCTCCTCTATCTCTTTTCGAAGTAAAACACGTGTTTTATGATTGAGTTGTTTGGAGTCATTTAAACCAGTTATTGGTCGATTTGGATCAAGAATTACTGCCGCAGCAACTACTGGGCCAGCTAAACACCCCCGACCAGCCTCATCACAGCCCGCTTCAATTTTATCTCGATTGAAAAAAAGTTGTAATGTTCTGTCACTTTTTTCATTAATTTGCGTACTAATAAATGTAGAGACTTGTTTTTTTGCCATTGACACAAATTTAGCAATTCAATTTAAAAAGATTATTTAAAATCCGAGTTGGTTCTAGTTCTCGTTTAACAAAAAAAACAGTACCTTTCAATAAGGAATAGTAAAAATTAAAATTATGAAAAGCTCAAGTTTTCTTTCTGTAGTTGGCCTAATATTGAGTTGCGCTTTGTTTTCATTCGGACAAGAAAGAGTTGTCTCAGCTGTTTCTTCGGATAATTTTGTGACGTCGAATAACAATGGAATTTACTTTTTCGAAGTTCCAACTGATATATCGGCAAATGATGTTGCGCTTAGTGCTGAATATTACACAATGTATTTTATTGTCGCTTTCAATGAAAAAAACCATCAAGCCGTTATTACTTTGAAGGATATGAGTGATAACTCAAAGCATGTAATTGCTCGTTTTTTCGTTGCACTTGGTTTGAGAGAAGTTAAATATAACGGTAGCATTTACAGCGTAGAAGATTTTTATCAAAAATTTCTTCGTGCTAAGTAAAAATGAATTTGTTATTTTCTAACTACATTTGTGTAAAATATAAACACATGAATTTTAAATTTATTACTGGACTTACTTTGTCCATAACTCTTTTTTCTTGTTCAAATTCAAAAATTGTTGATTCGGCCCAATTTGTAGAATATGGAACTTACAAAATCGAAATGTCCAATGCTATGACAGTGCCCGCTATGGTTGCTGATTTTACTGCCAAAGGAAATGAACGAAAAGCTTACACTGTAAATGCGGACATCGAAGAGGTATGTGCAAAAGCTGGTTGTTGGATAAATATCAAAAAATCAAAAGACGAAACTTTAATGGTACGTTTTAAAGATCATTTCACGATTCCTACGGATACTAAAGTCGGAACAAAAGCATTTTTGCACGGCGAATTATACGCAGATACTGTTTCCGTTGATATGTTACGTCACTTTGCAGAGGATGCTGGTAAATCGGATGAAGAGATAATGAAAATTACCGAAGCGAAGATTACAACTAGTTTTGAAGCAGATGGCATTAAATTTGTCCCAACGAAGAAATAAAAATAATGACAAAAAAAAGTGGCGCTTTACGATGCGCCACTTTTTTTTATGTTCGTTTTTTGTCTTTATTAATAGCAATACTGATTTGCTTCAATAATTTTCTCAGCAATTACATGGCGTAATTCTTTGGGATTGATTTCATTTGTTTTGGTGAACCGTTTTACGCCCATCAACATCATTTTACGTTCGTCGCCTTCAGCAAACATGAATATTGCATCCTTGGCATGTTTTGCAATTTTGTCTGAAAGATCAAAGAAATAGGTTTTTACAATCGCTATTTGTGCTTCTAATTCAGCTTCTGGTTTTGTCAAAAGTGCTTTTTGTACGCGTAACAATACGCTTTCTGCTTGATAAGTATCTATTGCAATGTCTGCAATAGACATTAATACTTCTTGTTCTTTACTTAATGTTTGCATTAGTTTTTGAACAGCTGAACCAGCTACCATCAACAAGGTCTTTTTGAATCCATCCAACATTTTTTCCTCTGTTGCGAAAATTCCTTCCGGAGCGTCTCCAAAGGATGGAATACTCATTAATTCATTTGAAACTGCCATTGCTGGTCCCATCAAATCCAATTCACCTTTCATGGCTCTTTTCAGAATCATGTCGACTGTTAACATTCGGTTAATCTCGTTGGTTCCTTCAAATATTCTATTGATTCGGGCATCTCTGTAGCCTCGTTCTACAGTAGATTCTGCGGAATAACCCATTCCACCAAATATTTGAACAGCTTCGTCAGCAACATAGTCCAGACACTCTGAGCCCGCTACTTTCATCATCGCACATTCGGCAGCAAATTGCTCAATACCTTTTAAGGTTGCTTTTCCCTTGTCCATTCCATCTTCTTGCAAAGCATGAATGGCATCACTAATATTTTGGCTAGCCCGATACGTCGCTGATTCTAAAACGTAGGTTAATATTGCTTGTTGAGATAATTTGTATTTGATTGCACCATATTTTGAAATTGGGCGACCGAATTGCTCTCTTTGATTGGCGTATTTTATAGATTCAGAAATAGTTGCTTTTGAACCACCCAAAACTCCAGCCGCTAATTTTATACGTCCAATGTTTAAGATGTTAATGGCAATTTTAAATCCATTCTGTCTTTCAGAAAGCATATTTTCAACGGGTACTTTCACGTTATTGAAGAAAACCTGGCGAGTAGATGAACCTTTAATGCCCATTTTCTTTTCTTCAGGATTCAATGTAATTCCGTCCCAAGCTGCTTCAACAAGAAAGGCTGTCAAGTTTTTATCGTCCTCGATTTTCGCGAATACCGTGAAGAAATTGGCGAATCCAGCATTGGTGATCCACATTTTTTGTCCCGTAAGAGAATAATATTTTCCGTCTTCTGAAAGCACAGCTTTTGTTTTTCCGGAATTTGCGTCTGAACCGGCGCTTGGTTCAGTCAAGCAATAAGCAGCTTTCCATTCTCCAGTGGCTAATTTCGCTATGTATTTCTGCTTTTGTTCCTCATTACCGTAATAGAGTAAAGGTAATGTTCCTATTCCCGTGTGCGCGCCATAAGCAACAGAAAAAGAATGACCTTTTCCTAGATACTCTGTTGCAAGCATAGATGTGTTGAAATCTACCCCCATGCCACCGTATTGCTCAGGAATTGACAAGCCAAGCATTCCAAGTTCTCCAGCTTTTTCCATGATTGAAGGCATTAACCCTTCTTCCATTTTGTCAATTCTTTCTAAATGTGGAGTAACTTCTTGGTCAATAAAATCGATGCACATTTGCGCAATCATTTGTTGCTCCTCATTCCAATCATCAGGAGTAAATATTTCGGAAGGAAGAGTCTTTTTTATAATAAACTCTCCACCTTTTATAGGATTTAATTTTTCGGTAGACATAATATTTTTAGTTTTTACCTGAAATATACGAATTTTTTCAATACTATGCATGCATAGAATAAAATAGTTGAGAAAATTTATCTTTTTTAACTTATCTTGCGGAGATGATGAAACAGTTTTCTCTTCACGTTTGCACTTTTTCACTATTTATAAGTATTTTTTCTTGTCAATCTAATGGGCAAAATTCAGAAAAAATTAACGGATTAAGTTTTGTGGCGTCATCTCAAAAGATCAGTGTCAGCGAGGTCGAAGCGCTAAGGAAAGCGAATGCAAATTTCGTTGCTATCATGCCGTATGGTTTCATGAGTTCCTTGCAGTCAACAAAAATATTTTTTGATAATCCACAACAGTGGTGGGGGGAAAAAACAGAAGGAGCGGCTGAAACTATTCGAATGTGTAAAGAAAAAGGGATTAAGGTAATGCTTAAACCTCAAATTTGGATAGCTAGCGGTCAGTTTACGGGATATATAGAATTTGATTCTGAGAATAAATGGGACAGCTTAGAATACAATTACAGTCAATTTGTACTGAATTTTGCGAGATTAGCGGAAAACGAGAAAGTGGAAATATTTTGTATAGGTACTGAATTGGGGAAATTTGTAGCGAAAAGACCATACTATTGGTTGCAACTGGTTAAAGAAGTTCGAGCAATTTATTCAGGTAAAATTACGTATGCTGAAAACTGGGATTGTTTCGATAAACCTGGTTTTTTAAAAGATTTGGATTATGTTGGGGTGGATGCTTATTTTCCGTTGAGTGACGAGAAAAATCCTTCCTTTGAAGAAATAAAAAAAGGATGGCAGTCGCATCTGCTGGCTTTAGATAAATGTTTTAAAGAAACTGGGAAACCTATTCTTTTCACAGAATGTGGTTACAGAAGTATCGATTATGCAGCATCAAAGCCCTGGGAATTCGACCACAAAGAGGCTGGAGCTAATCAAGAATTACAAGTGCGTTTAACAGAAGTTATGTTTGAATTGTGGAACAAAGAATGGATGGCGGGCGGATTTATTTGGAAATGGTTCCCGTTTCATGAAAAAGCTGGAGGATCAGCAGATACTCAGTTTACTCCCCAAAATAAATTGGCAGAAAAGACTATTTCAGATTTTTTCGGCAAGAAATAATTAGTCGACAATTAACTTTTTTAAGGTCTGAACACCATTTTTTTCGAAAATTAAAAAGTATATTCCTTGCATGTAATTTCTAAAATCAAGGGTAAATGAATTCGAAATATTCTTTTCATTTTTTATAACTTCTCCAGTGATAGTCGTCACTTTATAGTTGAAAGTAGAGCTATAATTATTTTCAAAATCCACATTGAAAATACCCGATGACGGATTGGGGTAAACAGTGATTGAGGAAAAAACATGATGAAGCTCGTCTAAGGACAAAGCTAAGTTTCCAGTTTCACATTGAAATTCAGTATTGTCGATATTAGATGAATCTCCAAGTTGACCAATGTAATTTGTACCTGCAGAACAGATTGATTTTTTATCCCCATGAATTCCAGCGCTATGCGATCCAATAACTGATCCACCTGCCGGAGCTCCTTTCGCCGCAGATATTTGAATCCAATCATTTAAAACTCCGATTGGTGATGGTGTCGTGCTTTGTGAAACCGTTCCATTTCCTAATTGACCTGAACCATTGTAACCCCAGCCGAAAAGATTTTGGTCAGTATTAATTGCAAATGAAAATGCTGATCCACCAACTATTTGTGTCCAATTACTTGATGTTCCGATTTGAATGGGTAATGACTGTTGTGTCGTATTTCCAATACCCAATTGACCGTTTCCATTGAATCCCCAAGACCAAATCGTTCCATTGCTTTTTCGAGCCAATGAATATTCAAAGCCAGCGTTTATTTCAATCCAATTATGTAATATGTCTATTTGAGTCGGTATTAGTTTGTCGATAGCTGTTCCAAGTCCTAATTGCCCATTGCCATTTAATCCCCATACCCACAAAGTACTATCATTTTTGAGTCCAAGAGAATGAATTGCTCCAGCTGAAACACCAACCCAATTATTTGCTATTCCAATTTGTTGCGGAGTAAGTGCGTCTGTTGTATTTCCGAGTCCAAGCTGCCCATTAGAATTATATCCCCAGCTCCATAAAGTGCTATCTGCTTTTAACGCTAAAGCGTGCCCTAAACCTACTGCAAGTGATTTCCAATTGGCATCGCTACCAACCTGCACAGGTGAAATTTCTTGGGTTGTATTTCCAGTTCCCAATTGTCCAACGGAATTTAATCCCCAAGCCCAAAGAGTTCCATTGTTCTTTATTCCAAAAGCCTGAAACGATCCAACTCCGAATTCAACCCAATCACTATCTTGACTAATTTGCGTTGGAACATCTTTTGAGTTTGTACTTCCAACACCTAACTGGCCATTTAAATTACTTCCCCAAGCCCAGAGTGTATTATCTGATTTTAAAGCTATTGTGAATTCAGATCCACAGTCTACTTTGGACCAAATTTGACTGAAAGAGTAGCTTGAAAAAAGTAAAACAAACGCAGTGGGTAAGAAAATAATAGGTGTTTTCATGGTTATTCGTTAGAGTTTCAGCATGAAATTAAGGATTTAAATTGCAATTAGAAAGTCACAAAATATTTATCATGTTTTCTGCAGAGCATAATGATAGTATGTCAATTGATAATGCACAAGAAATTAATTAAGTTTATCTCGATAGCTCAATCTTTAAGCGTTTCCCTTTTATTTTCTCTTGTCTAATTCTGTGAATCACGTCTTTGATCTTATCGGCTTTCACAGCAACATAGGACCAATGGTCAACGACAGTAATAAGTCCAATTTCATCTTTTTGCAATTCACCTTTTTGAATTAAAAAGCCAACCAAATCTATTTTATTGATTTTTTCTTTTTTTCCGCCACTAAAGTAGATTGTATCCCATGAAGGCCAATCGGGTAGTGTGCTGTTCTGTTTTATTTTGAATTCAGCAATTTCTTTTTCGATGTATAGAGGTAAATTTCTACCTTCTTCTTGAAATAAAATAGCTTGACCTTTTTCCATCATTCGGGCAGTACGACCATTTCGGTGCGTGAAACTGTCAATTTTTTGCGGCATTTGGTAATGAATAACCGTCCCGATATCTGGAATATCTAATCCACGAGCGGCTAAATCTGTCGCAACCAAATAATTTGCTGAACCATTCCGGAACCGTATCAATGATCGCTCTCTATCGGGCTGTTCCATTGCGCCGTGGAAAGGCAAAGCTGGAATTCCCATTTCCTGCAAATGCTCGCAAATACGGATACAAGCGTCGCGGTGGTTGCAAAATATTAATGTTGCTTCATTTGGAAGTGAGCAAATCAATTCAAACAACTTTGGTAATTTCTCTTCTTCTCCATAAATGACTTTTTTTAAAGTCAATTCTGGTTTTAATTCGTTCAAGAAATTAATCCATTTAGGATTTTCTATTCCCGTGAATTTTGGAATATCATCCAATGAGGTAGCTGAAGAAAGAATTGTTTTAATTGATTTTGGTGTTGCTTCGATAATGTAACCCATTTCATTTTGAAATCCCATTTCCAAAGATTTGTCAAACTCATCTAGTACGATACATTTTAATCTATCCAACTGAACAGTTCCTTTATTAAGGTGATCACACAAGCGACCAGGAGTTGCAACAAGAACAGTCGGTTCAACAGTTAAACTTTGTTTTTCTGTCCGCATAGAATGTCCGCCGTACGTAATATTTATCTTAAAATTAGTTTTGCATTTTTTGAAAACATCTTCAATTTGAAGAGCAAGTTCTCTAGTTGGGCTAATAATAACAGCCTGAATTCCTTCCATGTTTTCATCCAACATTTCAAGAACAGGAAGAAGAAAAGCCAAGGTTTTTCCAGATCCAGTAGGCGATAGTACTACCAAATCTTTGTTATTCGGAAATTGAGCAAGAACTTCATCTTGCATCGGAGTGAGTGTTTCAATTCCTAAATTGTCCAAATATTGCCTCGTATTTTTTTTCATGATGCAAAGTTACGGTTTAAAACTTCTATTAGCGCTCAGAATATTGAATTGGGTTGCTAAGATCGAGAAGGTTAAAAGGATTTTAATGCGTCTACCCTGACAAATACAGCTAGACAGTGGTTTAGCGCAGATTTTCAATTAACTTATGATCCGTGCACTTGCTTTTATCCATCTAAATTGCAAATATCTTTTAATCAAATTAAGGAAGAGAATATAGATTTGCATGGACGAAGCCTTACCGTTACTGATAACCTCATTAACCCGCAGCTCCAAATAGATCCGATGGATTTTTTATCTAGTCTTGACTACACAGTCGGCACCAAAGATGATAAGGAGGGGATTTTAATATATAAAGGGCTTCAAGCTTTAGTAAACGATTTTGAGGCTCGATACGAAAAATACAAACTAGACCTCTATAATATTGGAGAACAAAACGAGATTGTAGAACAAAATTTAGGTGCACTTAAAATGTTGAAGTATACCTTAACCGCCGTGATAACATTTGGTGTGAATCCTAGCTTTATAGATGTTGGTCCTGTACAGGGAACTCAATGGTATTCTCAGGTTAAAGGAAAATATGGCGAGTTTATTAAAACTGCCGATGGATATTTTAACGTGCCCAACATCTTATCTATCATTAAAAAAGTGGTTGGAGGTGAAACTAAAACCTTTATCGAACAAAATTTCGAAAGACACCCACTACCGACTGAGCCAGACGCTAATCGAGTGCCAGCAGTTACATTTGGAGAAATGGTATTTAAAGGAAATATTTCGGATTTCGAAATAAAAGGAGGGCCAACTTTTTTTACACCTGGAACGTACGGATCTGACGCCACAAAAGTTCTTGACGTTTCAACCCCAAACCCCAACGATAAAATCGATCCAATTTTAAGTACTATGTATGAATACCCTGTTTATAATGATGTATTAGACACTTTCGCATTGTTGAAAAAACCAAGAGTGGGCCTTGCAAAATCTTTAGCTCCAAACTCCGTTCATAGTGAGACAAAGCTTATTGAGACAGGTGGTTCACTTTGCAAAGTGAATTATAAAACATGGACTAAAATGTACGCCTTAACATTATCAACAAGTGAAATAAAATATGCCTAAACTCTTTACTAGATATAGAAAAGCATAATATAAAAGTTGGTTTAAGATTCAAGTCAAAAACGAAATTTGTCTATACCAATGGTCAACAAGTGAATACTTTTATTAATCCTGAATATACTTCAAATGTGGTTTCAACAACTCATGATGTAGATCAATTCGATAGAGTCATTAGTTGCAGTAATACTGACTTTACTGGCACTGTTAACGATGGTTGGTACAGCGGAGCAACACCTTTTTATCCTGAAAGAACTATTGAATTTCAAACAGTTTTCGTTCCGTTAAATGCTCTCGCTAATACTAGCTTTAGAATGGGTTATACACAGAAATATTGTAGTTTTGCAGATCCAGCAGATTTTTTGTTTGAAACAACTCAAGGGGTTGATATGGATTTTTATGATGTGGAAGTTGTTTTCATGGTTGAAATGGGATTCGAAACACTTAATGATAAAGGCGAAAAGAATTCTAATTTTCAAATATTTACATACCAAGTACCGAGCTGGGAATTTTTCGCTGGTGGATTTGGATCAACTCCAAATTTTGATATGAGACCAGAAAATGAAAATTTAGTATTTAGAAATACAAATTTTGACGGTTCTAATGTAACTGGATGTGTGAAAAATGGTCTTAATTATACCTGTAAAGCTTGGAATGATATTCTAATCGAGGGCAACATCAATATTTCTAACGGATATTTTGTTGATTTCGTCGCAGGAAATGAAATCGTAAATAGATTAAACTCTTCTTTTCCAATAGAATCCGTTTTACGGATCGAACTTGTCTTGAGTTTTAATAACCCAGTTTATCCTGTTGATCTGGAATTTGTCAAAACTTTTTGTGGAAAGGAAGGTCAACCATCAAATTATCTTGCAAATGTTGCCGGTAAACAAGGTATTATTCTTTCAGATTCCATAGATTATGTTGAGATAGAATTAGAACGAGAATTTGAATTTGTTGTTTTTCCAAATCCAGCGCAAAGAATGACTCGAATAAAAATTTCAAATTTAACCGAACGGGCAACGGTTAAAGTATTTGATTTTACAGGAAGAGAGATTAATGTGAATTTAAAGGAGGAAAATGAGCTATATTCTTTTGATTCTTCAATATTATCATCGGGTGTTTATACCATTAATGTTATCCACCTTGGGATAACTAAAACAAAAAAATTAATAGTCAACTAACATGCGATTCTTGTTTTTAATAATTCTTTTACTTCTTTCCTGCAACAAAGAACCCCGCTTTTCCAAAAAACTCATGAAGGGCGAAACCTGGAGAATATCTGGGCTAACAGTCGATGATGAATACTATGGTTATTACGGCAACTGGCTTGTAACGCAAGATGTAAATATTTACGATTCCGTTCCGAGCATACAATGGTCGGGCAATGGACAAACCGCAATG
>Ga0209390_10006795_pt1 | contig 15069 bp, 15 predicted proteins | sample BON01_FD_187212 | JGI IMG/M metagenome (GOLD analysis project Ga0209390, IMG submission 187212) | Freshwater microbial communities from Lake Bonney liftoff mats and glacier meltwater in Antarctica - BON-01 (SPAdes) (version 2) | ecosystem: Environmental > Aquatic > Freshwater > Ice > Glacier... | reverse complement strand
CGAATCTGGGGTCGAACAAATTAGGTTAGGATCGATGTGTATCATCATCGCCGCTACATGATTCAACCACCTACAGCCCCAGAATTAACTGCTCCCAACATTACCCCATTCACAACTAAACTTAACTTTGCCCTTACCAAAACACCGATAACGACCCTACAAGTAAATCTAGGTAAACGTTGCAACCTCGCTTGTACTCATTGCCATGTTGATGCTAGTCCCCACCGCACCGAGGAAATGTCCGATGATATTGCCAGTCGAGTTATCGAACTCATCCACACATTTCCCCAGCTCAAAACGATCGATCTCACAGGCGGCGCACCAGAATTGCTCAATGGTTTCAAACCTATTCTAGCAGCAGCCGTCGCTAGTGGCAAAAAAGTCATTGTCCGGTCCAATCTCACCATTTATTTTGTCCCTGGTTATGAGGATATCCCTGAATATTGCGCCCAAAATCAAGTCCGAATTGTGGCTTCTTTACCCTGTTATCTAGCAGATAATGTCGATAAAATGCGCGGCGAAGGAGTATTTGATGCTTCGATTCGCGCCCTCCAATGGTTAAATCAGTTGGGTTATGGTCGCGATCCCAATTTACAGCTAGATCTTGTCTACAATCCACCAATTCCGACATCGATAGATTTTCGATTGACTCCCGATCAGGTAGTCCTCGAACGAGATTATAAAGTGTTCTTCAAAGAGCATTTTGATGTGGATTTTAATAGTCTCTTTACTATTACAAATTTGCCGATCGGTAGAACTAAGTTTCAACTAGAACATCATCAGCTAACGCAACCTTATTTACAGTTCTTAGAGTCTCATTACAATCCCAGTACGGTAACAGGATTGATGTGTCGCGACCAACTATCGATCGATTATCTCGGTAATGTTTATGACTGTGATTTCAATCAGATGGCAAATCTCCCTGCTGTAACTAGTGAGGGTAAGGCATTGAATATCGATCGACTATTAGCCGCAGGTACTCTAGATCTAGTTAGCGAAATTCAGACCGAAACTTACTGCTATGGCTGTACGGCTGGGTGCGGTTCTAGTTGTGGCGGAGCCTTAGTATGACTTGCTAGTCTGTCCTACTCTATCTTTTAGCTTTTCATTGAAGACGATGATGATGGGGATGTTCGCTAAACTGTTTGTAGTATTTTAGGCTGAGGTAAAGACTACCCTTGGGCTAAATAAGCTGCAACGAGCGACTCTAAAGCGTCGTCACCATTTTGGGCAGCTTCCAGATGAGTTTTACCATCAGAAACAGGTTGCATTGCTTTGGTAAATTCTGGCAGAAATACCACATAACAATGATCTTCTTCAGACCATTCAATCTTCATCCTATACTTCATCAGATTCATCCTCGATTGACTCCAATTGCGTTAGTGCTTCTTCAACCAATTTTTCTAAATGACGATCCTGGGGAGAATCGAGTCATGCTAGATCCAGCGATAAGATAGATAAGACCGTCACCGATTAAATCATGCTCGTCCGAACACCCATTGTTGTTGTCCTCAATCAAGTTAGCGTACCCACCGCTCGTCAATTGATGACAGCGCTACCAGGATCGCAATTATATGGGTTAGCAAGTCGGACGACAGATGTGGATGTAAGTTTTGCGAACTTTGGCGATACGGTGCGGCAATTATATCGTGAGGGTGTACCGACGATCGGGCTGTGTGCGGCGGGAATTTTGATTCGGACTCTAGCACCAGTGCTGACAGATACTAAGACAGAACCGCCTGTTGTCGCTGTAGCTGCGGATGGGAGTGCTGTGGTACCACTATTAGGTGGGATGACGGGGGTAAACGCTCTTGCCGAAAAAATTGCCGCAGTGTTGAATATTCGTCCAGCAATTACCACCACAGGTAAGCTCCAGTTTAATACCGTGCTTCCCGATCCCCCTGTGGGTTATCGACTTGCCAACCCCGAACATGTCAAAGCTTTTATCGCCGATCTGATTGCTGGCGTTAGTGTCAGTTTAGATGGTGATGCACCGTGGTTGACTGCCAGTGATATCCCCTTTGGTGTTGCTGGAAAACGCACGATCTCCGTCACCACACAGACAATTCCTGGCAGTCTCGATCGATTAGTCTATCATCCTACCAGTCTAGTCTTAGCGATTACCCAACCCTCGCAATTTACTGTAACTGAGTGGATCGATGTAATTAGAGATCGACTCGCCACAGCCAATCTCGCCCTAGCTGCGGTAGCTTGCATCGCGATTCCAAAGACAACGGTAGGAGCGGCAATTGCTGGAATTGGCAAGATTTGCAATCTCCCGATTCGGTTTGTTGAGTCCGCACAATTACCGCCCGATTTGACAGTAATTAGTCACGATCCAAATTTAACGATCTTTAGTGCCAAGCAGCCGATCGATCCTCACCAGATCGGTCAGGCTCAGGGTAAACTAACTGTAGTGGGCACTGGGCCAGGATCGCCACAGTGGATGTCGCCACAAGTGCGGGAGACGATTCGTGCCGCAACTGATTTAGTTGGCTATCACACTTATCTGGATTTAGTTAAAGATCTCAGCGTGGGGAAAGAGTGCCACGGATCGGATAATCGGGTAGAACTCGATCGATCGAGGTTGGCATTAGATCTCGCTGCTAGGGGCAAAAATGTCGTCGTCGTCTCCTCTGGCGATCCTGGCATTTTTGCGATGGCAGCGGCTGTATTAGAAGTACTCGATCTGGAAGCGAAACCAGAATGGCAAACGATCGATCTCCAAATTAACCCAGGCATCTCCGCCATGCAAGCCGCCGCCGCTGCAATTGGTGCCCCGCTCGGACATGATTTCTGCGCGATTTCCCTTTCGGATCTCCTTAAACCTTGGGAAGTTGTCGCTGCTAGGATTGCGGCGGCGGCTGAAGCTGACTTCGCGCTCGCGTTCTACAACCCCGTTTCTAGCCAACGGAGCTGGCAATTAGCCGCTGCTAAGGAAATCCTCCTAAAATCTCGATCGACCAACACACCAGTCATCCTTGCCCGCAATCTCGGTAGAACTGGACAGGAAGTGAAGGTAATTACTTTAGGCGAACTAGCACCAGCATCGGCAGATATGCGGACGGTAATTTTAATCGGTTCGAGTATGGTAGTAGTTGGGTATATACGCCTCGATCGTACTAATTCTAGCGGAAGATCGGAAATCGGCGGTGCTGAATTGATGTATGGAAGATGGGGAACTGGGGGACTGGGAGCTAGATTAGTTTGAAAAATCCACGATCGTATATCGATTCAGCACCGCCCAGAAATCTCAGCCGACCAATTCTGAACTATTAGGCAGCCAGTAGGGTGGGCACTGCCCACCAGCTAGGGTTTAGGTAATCTCTATCTAATAAATATTTGCATCTGGCTACTTGGATACAGTTATCGATTACCTACGGTACGCTCCGCGAACGAATAGATTATGTCTGAAACATAGCTGGTAGCGGGTGCCAAAAGCCAGCCAGTAGGGTGGGCACTGCCCACCAGCTAGGGTTTAGGTAATCTCTATCTAATAAATATTTGCATCTGGCTACTTGGATACAGTTATCGATTACCTACGGTATGCTCCGCGGACGAATAGATTATGTCTGAAACATAGCTGGTAGGCAGTACCCACCCTACTAAGAGTGGTGGGCACTGCCCACCCTACTAATCACAACGCTGTCAACTGTCAACTGTCAACCAAACTGACCGCTCATCGAACCTTTAGAGGTATTATAAGTATCCCGAGCGGATGCTTCATAATCGATCGTTATTTGCACGGGTTTGCAGCGTTTGATAGCTACCTGAATACCTTGAGCAAACTCACCCTCCAAGTCCTCGATATAACCCGCCTTCGCAGTATCAGCTTCCACTGCACTCGCGAACGGTCCAAAATAATAGGCGCAGTGAGGTCGCTCTGTGCTAATTTCGACCCACCAAGCTTGTCCGATCTTGTTGAGCACACTGCTCCAGATATCTTGAATATTCATTGGCGTAGATTCCGCTGATTCAAAGGAGGTTGATAAGTTGATGGACTGGAAAAATTTTTAGACCCTAGATCCTAAATAATCCCAAAATACCTGCTTAACGCTCAGATAGTCGTAACATATTTGACAAACGCTGGCGAGATATTTCGTATAAACACATCGCTGCGGCATTTGCGGCATTCAGACTGGGTGTTTTGCCACTCAATGGAATCGAAACCAAATGATCGCAACCCTTTTGAGTAAGTAAACTCAGTCCATCACCTTCAGAGCCAATTGCCAGCACTACCGGACGGCGATCTGTAAAATCGACGGTGTAGATTGCTTGCTCGGCATCAGCAGTGGTGCCATAAATCCAGAATCCGGCTTCTTTGAGTTGACCCAAAGCGCGACTGAGATTGACGACACGAGCAACGGGGATATATTCCAATGCTCCAGCAGCTACTTTCAAGACGGTGGAAGTGATACCAACCGCTCGACGCTGCGGAATCACCACACCTTGAACGCCCATAGCTTCAGCAGTCCGCAAGATCGAGCCGAGGTTTTGGGGATCGACGATCCCGTCGGCGACGACGATGATGGGATGGTCGGAAGTTGCTAATGCACGGCTAATTAACTCTTCTATTTCTAGGTAATCATGGGGTGCGACTTGGGCGACGATCCCCTGATGATTGCCGCCATTAGCGAGGTAGCCTAATCGCTGTGCATCTACTTCATCAACGACGGTACCATTGGCTTTGGCTTGGTCGATGAGCGTAAAGAAGGCGGGATGATGGCGGAGTTTGGACAGTACCCAGATCCGATTGATTTGGCGTTCTTTTTCGATCGCGGTGAAGACTGAATGCTTCCCGTAAAGGTAGTCGGTAACTTCTTCTTCGGTAATCTCTGGTGCGGGGGGATCTTGCCAGCCACCGCGATTGTGCCGATTGTTGGCTGGACGATCGCGCCACTCGTTTTGTTGACCGAATGAATCGCTGCGACTTCCAGCAGGTTGGCGATCGTTTTGGCGGCGATCTCCAAAGGTGGACGATCGATCTTCCCGATTGTAGCTGGGACGCTCGTCTCGATTGTAGTTAGGACGCTCTCCACGACCGCGATCTGCTCCATTGCCACCGCGACGATCTCCTGAAGCGTCATCTCGACGCGGCCGATCGGTGTCTGGACGCGGTGCAAACCTGGACTGACTCGGACGAGGTACACCCCAATCCTGGCGTTCCTCGCGGGGCTTGTCAGCGCGATCGAAACTTGGTCGCTCTGCGCCGAATCTTGGTTTGTCAGGGCGACTGAAATTAGATCCCCCTTCCGCTGGGCGGGGACGATAACTGCGATCGCGATCGAAGTTATTTGCGCCATCGGTTTTGCGGGGGCGACGATCCGATCGATCGTCTGGTTTGGCGCGGAAACCTGAGTCTCCGCCTTCACTGCGACGCGGTGCATCCCCATTGGGTCGATATTTGTCCGAACTATTCGGTCTACTATCCGAACTCCGGCTGGGGCGAAAATCGCGATCCCCACTACCCGAATTGTCACGATCTCCCTGACGTGGGGAAGGTTTACCGCCACCGGAGCGACGAGGTTTAAATACCATGATATGTTAGCTAAAAAATTAGAGGGCTGGAGTCGAATCAAACTGGAGCAAGGCAAGTAACTCCGAGAGCCTTTGGGGATCGGTGATGTAAAGATAACCGATTAGAGTTTCAAAACTGGTAGCTTGCTGATAAACTTCGGGATCGAGGCGACGCGGACGACCATGCGCTGCATTCCGCCCGCGTCGGATCGCATCCAATTCCACGGATGTCAGATGGGGTAGGAGTAGTTGCAGATGACTAGACTGCGCTTCCGCACGTACATGAGCGACAACTTGTTGATGATAAGCGTGAGAACGCTTTGGTGGAAACAAAAATCTCGTGCGAACATGGAGTTCGTACACAGCATCGCCCAAATATGCTAGAGCTGCTGGTGACAGTTGTGGCACTTGGTTGGGGTGGATGGCATTATTGAGCTGTTGCCAGCTTTGTGGTAGCTCAGTTTCACCCACAGCGATATCTATACAATTAGAAAATTTTTAGTTGCGTTTTACAATCTTATCAAGATTTCCGAAAACTGGTTTAAATTCATCCATTTTGACATCAAACTTAGCAGCTACTTCTGACACAATATCAAATTAGAGATTTAGGGTAGTGAGTGAATAGTTGACAGTTGACAGTTGACAGTTGACAGCGATTCGCCGCACGTAGGCAAAGCCTAGGGTTGTGCGTGCGATTCTCCTGAGGGAGAGGCTACGCCAACGAGACAAGACAGCCAATCAAGACAAGACAGCCAATCAAGAGAGTGGATGGTGAATAGCGATTCGCCGCACGTAGGGTTCCCCGAGGGTTTAGCGAATCAAGACAGTCGATCGAATCTCGCTTGGGGTGGTAGGGGAGTAGTCATAGTGAGGATGACGATTTGCCATCCGCACTACTTTTACTTGACCTCAATCCGTGCTAATGCTGCATCGACGGATGTTTGGAGTGATAGGAACTGCTCCAATCTCACGAGTTTGACAGTTTGGGTGACTCGCGCATTCGTGACTAGTTGGACTGTCCCTTCGACACCAGTCGCCTTCTTGACTAGTTGGACTAGCGCACCTAGTCCAGAGCTATCGACGAAATCGATTTTGGATAGATCCAGAATCAGATTTTTGGGGCCTTCTTCAACACATTTGTCCATCACCTTTCTAAAAGTCGGTTCGGAAAATGCGTCGAGTAGTCCAGTGAGGCGGAATAATTGGTAGTTCTCTTTGACTTCGCGAGTGCCTCGAAGACTCACGGTTAGGCTTAATGGTTCAGCGATAATAGCCTCCTTTAACTTTTACTTAAATAAATTATTTATCTGTGTGCGATCGATCCAAACAATCACTTGAATGGATCGCACATTCTAGTTATCTTGTCAATTTTAATAGCTATCTAGTTGTTAGTGGCTAGTTCTTCATCCAAGCTGCCGATTTTCTCATGAAAATTAGGGGTTTAAGTCCCCAGGTGACAGGTCATCCGACCACGATCGACGAGCGACGAGCGACGATTTAAATTACGCTAGCGACTCCCTAATTTTACGTCCCGCATCTGCTGGACAAATTTGGCAAATAAATAATCGGCATCATGCGGCCCAGGACTAGCTTCTGGATGGTATTGCACCGAGAAACAGGGCAGAGTCTTGTGCTGTAATCCAGCGATCGTCCGATCGTTTAAATTGAGGTGAGTGATTTCGATATCTGCGCTCAGAGACTGGGCATCGATCGCAAATCCATGATTTTGGCTGGTAATTTCTACTGTCTGGGTGAGTCCGGCTGGCTGATTGAGTCCCCGATGTCCAAATTTGAGTTTGAAGGTTTCCGCTCCCAGGGATAGACCCAAAATTTGATGACCCATACAGATGCCGAAAATCGGCTTGTCAGCTTTCAATAACTCTTTAGTCGTCGCAATCCCCGTTGTCACTGCGGCGGGGTCGCCAGGGCCATTGGAGAGGAAGATGCCATCGGGATTGTGCTGGAGGATTTCAGCGGCTGAGGTATCGGCTGGGACGACGATCACCCGACAACCATAGCTAGCCAACCGCCGGAGGATATTGCGCTTGACTCCAAAATCTAAGGCAACCACAGTGAATGTTTCGCTATGGCTGGGATCTGATGCGGGTTTAAATTCCCACATCGGTTCGCTCGGTGACGACCACTCATATATTGCCTCAGTGGTAACATTGTTCACGAGGTTTAGTCCAGTCATATTTGGCGCAGACCGCACCAGATTGAGTAGTTCGGCAGGATCGAGAATTTCGGTGGAAATTCCCCCATTCATCGCTCCAGCAGATCGCAATTTTTTCGTCAGTGCGCGAGTATCGATGCCGTGGATACCAGGAATATGATGGTGTTCGAGATATTTGGGGAGGGAAGCTGTCGATCGCCAGTTACTCGGACGATAGCAGACATTTCGCGCGATCGCGCCACGAACGTGAGGAAATTGGGATTCCTCATCATCGGGGTTGACACCTGTATTACCCAATTCTGGATAGGTGAACACCACAATCTGACCGCTATAGCTGGGATCGGTGAGGACTTCCTGATAGCCAGTCATTCCGGTATTGAATACAACTTCGCCAATCGTCGTACCCATAGCTCCAAATGACCAACCAGGATAGGTTGTGCCATCTGCTAAAACTAATAATGCTGGCAAGACCGCAGAAACGGGCATAGAATTTACAAACGGGTTGTTATGGCGCAGCTATTATAGCATAAGAAAATCGGTTGTCTAAAAAGTTAATGCCAGGATTTAGATGGTCAGCAGTTAACCGCACCGCGTTCGCGTTGACGAGATCTATTCTGACCCTACCAATTCCCTGTTAGAGTTTCGCGATCGAGCCACGACAACAATCATTTTGGATTTGAGTAGCAATCGGATCGAAACAAGCGATCGGAGAACTCAATTGTCAGGAAAGTTTACCAAACAGTAGAGGTTTAGAGCCTCCTGCCTAAAGGTGCGATAGTTGTGAAGAGGGAGTTTAAATCTCCCACTCAACAACTTCGCTCTCTTGATTCGCTGTCTTGTCGTTTTTTTATTCGGGGGTTCCCCCCGAATAAAAACGCCGCTAAACCCTCTCTGCGATCCGCTGCGCGTTGGCAGAGCCTGCGCTTTGCGCTTACGGGGAACCCTACGTGCGGCGAATCGCTGTCAACTGTCAACTGTTTACCGTCCCCAGGTAGAAATAAACCAGCCGATCGCTACTCCTAAGCCCCCAAACCGCACCGCTTGCCAAAAGGGTTCCCACATTAACTTCCATTCGTCGAGCAATCGGGATTCTAGGGTAATGTCTAACTGTTCCAAACGCGATCGAATCAGCTCTAGTTCTTGCTTGAGTTGAGGATGTTTGCTACCTTGATGTGTCAATTCATTGCGCTGACGCTGTAAGACAACCTGTTCCCGTGTGGCTAACTGAATATCCACCTGACGATGCTTGAGATCGGCTATCGCCTGTTCTAATGCGGCGATTTCGCGATCGAATTCAATTGTCTCATCAACTGGGGGCACATTCTTAGTCATGGTCGCAAGATACAATTTGAATAGCATTGTTATTAATATGCCTAAATTTAGGTCATAACTCCCATGTCTTCCACTACCGACGACCTTACTACCCTAGAACTAGCTCAAGCTCTCGCCGAACGGCTGCGGATCGCTGAAACAGATTGGCACAGGCTCAAGTCCAATCGTCCCGCACGGGCAAAGGAGCAAGCCGCTGCTGCACTGGTATTTTTGCTCAAGGATAATTCTGATGAAGCATTAGCACGATTTTCGCAATCTGTGGGTTGGTTGGATAAATCTATTTCTGCTCCACCTTGTCCATCTCATGGCGATCGATCTAAATAAATATCGGTTCCTACTTTACCTCTGGCACCCAAGCATCGTCAGTAGGAGCGGTGTAAAGGTAGACAAAAACTAGTAGTCGATGCTCTTGCTCCAGAGGCTACGCCAACGATTTCTAAGTATCTCGATCGCGATCCCAATGCTAGTGATGAAGTTATGCTAGATGCGCTCATTGTTGCGATCGATTATATCGTTACAAAATCTCGATCGAGCTGCAATTGAGAATAGTAATTCAGTCGTTGGCGGAGCCTCTCCCCTGGAGAATCGATCTAATTAACCCACCAAGTCACTATCTTCTGACTCTGTACTAATAATAATTTTTCAGTTTCCAAAAAGTATCTTCTTGCATCCACTGGGTTAAGTATCTTGCTCTTGCTAGATCGAAGTCCTCATACTCACTAATGTGCAACCACTCGCGATCGCGACCGCCGATAAGTTTCATAATTTATTTGTAAGCCAATGGTAATGTTCCATATTACTGCTCGATTGATTCTAACTCTCGATCTTCATAACCGATTAAATCTTCTTCCTTAGCAATCTCTCTCTTCAGAATTGATGATTTTAGTTCATCGATATTAGAAATAATAAATTTTTTATGAGGTTCGATAATTTCTTCTTTAGTTAACTCATAATAATCTTCTAGATCTTCATCTAAAAGAGTCACAACCTATTGAGGTTTAATTACTTCTATTAAATAATCAAGGGTGAGCCGATCTTTTTCGTCAATTCGTTCTGGTACTCTAATCGATATATATCGATCGAAAGTCACTCATTAGTAGCCATCAACTTACTCCTAATTAAACTAGTTCCCAGGTAGCACTGGTTAGTATCAGTGCTGCTTCATATTGCGATAATAGTATTGTAGCTTTTGGCATAATACTAACGTGGGTAGTACTGTCTTGGACAGCCTCTAAATCTACTATAATTTTGGCACTATCGATCTGCTATGGCGGATCTCGTCCGATCCCCCCAAATGCTGGCGGTTTGCGAAAATCTGGCAAAGTATCAATAGACAGGGAAACAGACATTCCCTTTGTCTTTCTGACGGGTAAATCGGCGAGTTTCAGCCCCTCTGCGGTGCGGCGGCTGGTGGTATTGTAGTCGCCGGTATATTTTATAAAACTGCTACTTACACATTGCCATCCAACCACGTCAACAAATCTCCCATCTGGGTGAAATCTAACAGAGCTTCACCTAATTCATCCAATCGAGCTAATGGTAACGCCTTTACTCGCGCTTCTATCTCTATTGACAAATTCCCTACTCGTCGCTTCAATAGACGAAGAATTAAAGTCTGTCCTTGCTTAACTTCACCTTGCTGTTCGCCTTCTAACCGCGCTCGATTCAGCTCTGATTTATACAGAGTATCAATTTCTTGCATCGTCTTCATAAAATCTTCCTCTTCCTGTGTTAAACCTATTGAATATTTTTCGCTGAGATACTTAAAATGTTTAATACACACTTCTAAGATATCATTTCTTTCTCGTCTCGTCGTTGGTAGCTCACGGATATTTTCAAAGGCTCTTGTTAAAATTTTATCTTTACCCAATCCTCTCAACCACAATGTTTCAGGGGTTTCTGGTAAGTCTTTGATTACCACTATTCCCATGTTTAGTCCAGTCGGAAGTCGATAAACTCCTACGCCTAATTCTTCATCTTGGATTGCACCAAAAGATTGCAGTAATTTTTTACTACAGCCCGTTGTGAGTATCCATGTAAAAGGTTTCTGCTCTTCTATAAATATCTCGTTACGTTTCTTGGCTTCTTTCTCTTCACCACTGCTATATAGATCGTATCTAGTGACACATCTAATGACATGCTGCGGCTTTAAATAGCCACTATAGTGTTCGATAAATATTGTCGGATGCACTCTCATTAGGTCGTCGAATAATCCTAAGTCTTCTGTTTCCCAAGCTTGATTCTCAAGATTACTAATAAATAATAGATCGACTTCTAAGTTTTCATCACTTTTGACTCGAACGTTAATATTTACAGTTCCTTTAGTTTGATACAGTGAAGTTGTGTAAGCTTTGGAAAAGTCATCATCTTGATACGGACTCATCGGGTTTAATATAGATTTCTTTATTTTTCAAGTATCCTCTAAGGCTTGGATGGTAAAGCAGGTAGCCAACGGCTTAAAGCTTGCTTGCGTTGCTGGCTAAGTTGAGATGGGCTAAGTTCGCTTAATTGCTGTTTACCGAGTGCTTTGGGATTGTATATACCCAACTCCCAAGCTCCATACATGGGATTAGGTAGAGTGATATAGGCTGGATCGAAGATGCTATTACCAGAGACTTTACCGATCGATCCGTAGCGGTTTTTGTTACTCTCAACATAGGCTCGTCGCGCTTGATTCGTTTGTCCGGCTTTATCATCAAGATCGTTGAGATTATCCCCGATCAGAGCCACCACATTATAAGGTTTACCATCTGCTTGACCATCAATTACTGCTGCTCTGCGCCATTCTTTAGATGGGTCTATTTTACCTGCGATCGTTTTAGTAAATTCGCCTTTGAGGATAACAGTACTGGGATCTACACCAGTAAAACCCAGAGATTTTAAATTATCGATCGTCAAAATTTCTAGATCGTTTCCTGAGCCATCTTTTTGACTAGATTTATTTCGATCTGTAATGAAAAATACTTTACCACTATGAGCATTCACATAATTAACAAATTCAACTGCTCCAGGTACGACTACAGCCTGTTTAGCTGCAATCCATTGATTCCAACTACTGGAAGTAAACCGATTATTAGTATCGATTAACCCTGCTTGGTATTGGCTATTATCCAAAACTGTTTCGTCGATATCGACAATCACCGCCAGATTGCGAATTTTTTGAGATCGAGCATAGTCGAAGATCGTTCTAGCCAGATTAAATGCTTGATGAGTCAAAGCCGCATATTCGCCGGATTGCTGAACCCAGTTTAGTGCCAACACAGATTGCTCGTTAAGCTGTTGCTGAGTCAAAGGGACTGGGGTTTCTGGCTCTTTGAATCCGACGGAGAGAAGGGCTATAGCTGTCAAAGCGGCAGAGAATATTGATTTTTGCACTGTAGTTAGATAGGTAGTCAGAGATGACGAGAGCAACAATCTAACCAGCATACCGCCTTCATTCCCGTCATTGCCGCTAATCTTCGATCGATATTGTCTGAATTTCGTCCTGATTTGTAGCTTGGAGCTGAGTATGATATCGTAATGTCTAGTTCTTGACTACTTCAGGATGGCAGGGTAAAGAGATGCGTATTAGAGCCACTCGGCGATTTTTAAATGCTTTATTGGATCTACCGCAGATAGTCAGTGAGAAATTACCTGATGTTATTCAGGCAATCCAAAATGGTCATCGTCAAGGTAGTTGCAAGATTACGGATGGTGAGTTCTGTCGAATACGCATAACTATCAAGTATCGACTTTTCTATCGATATGATCATGGCTGCGTAGATTTACTTGATATTCCTAGACGTACAGAATGTACATATCGAAATGTTAAGGACTTGCTCGACAAGCCTCTGTTTGAGTTTGAAGATGATAAGCAAATCGACCTACATCAAGAATACTTGCTATCTGAGAAACAACTACGTCGATGGAAGATTCCAGCGGAATACGATCGATATCTTCTGGAATTAAGGAATGAGGAGGAATTAGTTAACTTAATATATCGACATCCTGAAATAGACTGGAAATATATAAGTAAAATAATTGACGTTTTAGATCGAACAATAAAAGATGTTGGACAAGAAATATTCTATGAAATTGATAGTCCAGAAAGTCTAGTTGACTTCCATCAAGCGGGAGAAGCAACTAAGTTTTTACTTGCACTATCTGACGAGCAAAAAAGGATATTAGATCTTGGATATGAGAAGGCTATTTTAATTAAAGGTGGCCCAGGCACAGGTAAATCAATTTTAGCTTTACATCGCGTGAAAAGGCTAGTTGAAGATCGAAAAGTGAAGAAAATATTATTGACTACGCACAACGATACCCTCGTTGATTATTTTAAGCAGCTTTTAGAGGAGCTAGTCCCCAAAGCACTAAAAAATAATACGGTTCATGTTCGTACAGTAGATGATATTGTTAAAGAATATGCCGAGAAAAATGCTGCTAAAAATCAAGCTGTAATCGCCGATCGAGAAATATCGAACCTTTGTTTAAAATCGGTAATGGAAACTATTCGATTTGGAGACATTCAGAATAGACTGAAGTATCTGAGTGAATCGTCTATTCTGCAAGAAATACTAGGAACAATTGAATCCGAAGGCATTTCTAGCGTAGAAGTATATCAAGATAGAAGTAGATTTGTTCAAGGAGAGAAACATCGAAGAGAACTACTGAAATATATTTGGCTTATTTATGAAGAATGGGAAAAAATACTTTGTAAATCTGGGTATGCAACAATTGAACAATCAAGAAGAAAAGCTTTAAATGCTGTCGTAAAAGAAGATTATGATGCAGTCGTCATTGATGAAGCACAAGATTTGTCGCCTACGGCACTCAGATTACTAGTTAAATTGGGTAATCCATCAAAATTATTCTTGACGGCTGATACTTCTCAATCTTTGTATGAACGATCCTTTGCTTGGGACTTTATTCATGGTCAGATCAAAGGTAAGTTTACAGAAAGGACACTAAGAAAAAGTTTTCGGAATACTCAAGAAATTGGGAAAGCTTGCCTAGATATCCTAACAGCTAGAGAGTCAGGAAATTCTAGTTTTTCTTCTCTACTGGGAAACAAGCCTAAAATTATTTTAACTGATGATTTATTGGAACGATCCAAAACAGTTATCGATTTTTTCAAAGCTGCTGCTAAAAAGTGGAAATTGCCAATTTCCGCTGGAGCGATATTAGTACCTAATGAAGTACTAGGGTTATTCATCACCAACCAACTCACTCATGCTGGATTTGCGGCGAAATGGCTAAACAAACAAATTTTAGCATCAGATCGAGAAAGTTATATCAAAGTTTTATCTCTTCATGCTGCTAAGGGACTTGAATTTCCGTTTGTAGCCATCATCGGCTTGGAGGAAAATATTCTTCCTCGTTCATTATCTGATGTACAGCAGGAAGATCGAGAAGAAATATTAAATCAAGAGCGGCGGTTATTTTATGTCGGCTGTTCACGAGCTATGCGCTCTTTATTAGTATGTGGCTCTAAATCAAACCCTTCGCAGTTTATTGGGAAGCTACAAGCACAAATAAACCAAAATATTGATTCAGCTTATTGGGATGTGGAGTAAATACAATGGATGAAAGATTAGTAGAAGTAAGAAAAGAAGGAATTGAGGCACTTAGAAGCCTTAGTGAAAGATTAAACAACTCTAACGGAGAATCTAAGCTTGACTGTACTGGTGTTTCTAGTTTAGACCAAAAAGAGATGGCAGCTCTATTCTATCATATTCGCTCTGAATGGCGTAGACGAGGAGAATTTAACAGCTTTATAAATATGGATATTTTATCCGACGATGATATCTTATTCGATAATTTAATCGGTCAATTTACGGAATACGTTGTTTCAAATCCTCTTCCTCCTGAACCTTCTACAGGGACGGGTGAAGATTCTGAGAATAAAAGTACTACAAAAAATCTAATTAAGTCGATTGGTTATCCAAAAATAATAGGTGCTTTAGTTGGGTTGGTAATTGTAAGCCTCGGAATTAAATCTTGGGACTATTTGACAAAAACTAAAATTAGTAGCAGTACAATTACCGTTGGTATTCTCACTAGTCCAG
>Ga0209390_10006794_pt1 | contig 15070 bp, 20 predicted proteins | sample BON01_FD_187212 | JGI IMG/M metagenome (GOLD analysis project Ga0209390, IMG submission 187212) | Freshwater microbial communities from Lake Bonney liftoff mats and glacier meltwater in Antarctica - BON-01 (SPAdes) (version 2) | ecosystem: Environmental > Aquatic > Freshwater > Ice > Glacier... | reverse complement strand
GCATTATTATTGTGCGCGCCTCTGATGTGCCGACCTATGTGGAATACGGTGCCGCCGACCTCGGTATTGCCGGCAAAGACGTTTTGATTGAACACGCGGCCAGCCACCCAGGCGCCCTGTATCAACCGATTGACTTGGGCATTGCCAATTGCCGCTTGTGTGTGGCGGTGCGCAATGGCTTTGACTACGAGGCGGCCGTGCGACAAGGGGCGCGGCTTCGGGTCGCCACCAAGTACGTGGCAGCCGCCCGTGAGCACTTTGCCAGCAAAGGGGTTTATGTCGACATCATCAAACTCTACGGCTCGATGGAACTTGCCCCCTTGATCGGGTTGGCAGACGCGATTGTGGATTTGGTATCAACCGGAAATACCCTCAAAGCCAACGACCTTTTGGCGGTTGAAGACATTATGCCGATATCATCAAGGTTGATCGTGAATCGCGCCGCGCTAAAGACCCGCCACGCGCTCTTGCAACCGGTGATTGATGCGTTCGAAGCCGCAAGCGTCAAGCCCAACTAGTCTTGCGATACCAACCTTTCTAATCCTTTTTTTGATATTGGCTAAGCCATGAGTGCACTGATCTCCCGTTTGAATGCCAGTGACCCTGACTTTTCTGCGCAGCTTAAAACGCTGTTACATGTGGATGCGGCACAAGACGATGCCATCGAGGCCGCAACGGCCGGTATTTTGACCAACGTCCGAGCGCATGGCGACGCGGCCTTGTTGGATTACACCCGTCAGTTTGATCGGGTTGATGCCCAAACCGTGGCTGAGTTGGAGATTGCCCCAGCGGTTTGGCAGCAGGCACTGAACAACTTACCGCTCGATCAGCGCAAAGCCCTAGAGGCGGCAGCCGATCGGGTACGCCAATATCACTCAAAGCAGCGTCAAGACAGCTGGTCCTATGTTGAAGCCGATGGCACGCGTTTGGGTCAGCAGATCACGCCCTTGGATCGTGCGGGTCTTTATGTGCCGGGCGGCAAAGCCGCTTATCCATCATCGGTTTTGATGAACGCCATTCCAGCCAAAGTGGCTGGCGTTTCTGTTCTCACCATGGTGACCCCAACGCCTGATGGCACGCAAAACCCCTTGGTTTTGGCGGCAGCAGCCATCAGTGGTGTTGATCACATCTACGCCATTGGTGGCGCCCAAGCCGTGGGTGCTTTGGCTTACGGCACGAATACGATTACCGCGGTTGATAAGATTGTGGGCCCAGGTAACGCCTATGTGGCAGCTGCCAAGCGACGGGTTTTTGGGGTGGTTGGCATTGACATGATTGCTGGCCCGAGCGAAATCTTGATCATCTGTGACGGCCAGACGCCACCAGACTGGATCGCGATGGATTTGTTTTCTCAGGCTGAGCACGATGAGTTGGCCCAAGCCATCTTGCTTTGCCCTGATGCTGATTATCTGGATGCGGTGGCCGCTTCGATTGCGCGACTGATGCCAACCATGCCACGCGAGACTATCATTGCCACCAGCTTAAAAAACCGTGGCGCGTTGATCAAAGTGGCCAGCCTAGAAGAGGCCTGCGAGATCAGTAATCAAATTGCCCCAGAACACTTGGAAGTCTCAGTCGAGGACCCTCAGGCCTTGTTGCCCCTGTTGCGCCACGCAGGTGCCATCTTCATGGGGCGCCACAGTTCAGAGTCGCTTGGTGACTACTGCGCGGGCCCCAATCACGTGTTGCCAACGTCGCGCACGGCGCGGTTTTCATCACCACTCGGGGTCTATGACTTTCAAAAGCGCTCAAGCATTATTCATGTTTCGAGTGCTGGCGCCCAGACCATGGGTGCCATTGCCCATACATTGGCCATGGGTGAAGGCTTGCAGGCTCACGCCCAAAGTGCCCGCTATCGGATGCAGGGCGAGTCAGGCAACGGTTGAGGTTGCAACCGATCGGTTGCAACCCAGCAGCGGCATTCGCCCGTACAATATGACTTTTACGTGACTGAGCTTCAGTCTTAATGTGTGTGAATATGCGAATCGCTGACGTTACCCGCAATACCAAAGAAACCCAAATCCGGGTTGCCATCAATCTCGACGGCACTGGCCGACAGACCATCGATACCGGTGTGCCGTTTCTTGACCACATGCTTGATCAAATCGCCCGCCATGGCTTGATAGACTTGGATATCAAGGCCACGGGTGACTTGCACATTGATGCGCATCACACGGTTGAAGACGTTGGTATCACACTCGGTCAGGCCTTGTCTGAAGCCTGGGGTGACAAACGCGGTTTGCGTCGCTATGGTCATGCCTATGTGCCACTTGATGAGGCACTTTCACGTGTGGTTATTGATTTATCAGGTCGCCCAGGCTTGATTTTTAATGTGCCGTTCACGCGTGCGCGCGTCGGTGATTTTGATGTGGATCTGAGCCGCGAATTTTTTCAAGGGCTGGTCAACCACGCCTTGATGACCTTGCACATTGACAACTTACGCGGTGGCAACGCGCACCACCAATGTGAGACGGTTTTCAAAGCCTTCGGTCGCGCCTTGCGCGTGGCAGCCGAACTTGATCCCCGCCAAGCGGGTGAAATCCCCTCGACCAAAGGCGTGCTGTAAGCGCCGCCTGCGGCACGATTCAGATCAAACAACATGACAGTCATCGCAATCGTTGATTACGGGATGGGTAACTATCACTCGGTCGAGCGTGCCTTGCGCCACGTGGCGCCTGATGCCGAGGTCCGCCTAACGGGCGATGCTGCCGTCATCCTCAATGCTGATCGAGTGGTGTTGCCGGGCCAAGGGGCCATGGCTGACTGCATGCGCACGCTCGATGAAGCGGGTCTGCGTGAAGTGATGCTAACCGTCGCACAAAACAAACCCTTGCTCGGGGTGTGTGTGGGTGAACAAATGCTATTTGCCCGCAGCGAAGAAGGCGCCACCGATTGCTTGAACCTCTTGCCAGGAGAGGTCATGCATTTTGCGGGAGCGGCGTTTGAGGCATCAGCGGGCCACGATCGGTTAAAAATTCCCCACATGGGTTGGAACGGTGTGCGTCAAACACAGACACACCCCCTTTGGGCTGGGATTGCCGATAACGCGCCTTTTTACTTCGTACACAGCTACCATGTGGTGGTGGCTGACCCGTCGGTTTCCGTGGGTGAGGCCGACTACGGCTACCCTTTTACCTGCGCGGTGGCACGAGACAATATTTTTGCAGTGCAGTTTCACCCAGAAAAAAGCGCACAAGATGGTTTGCGTCTATACCGTAATTTTGTAGACTGGAAGCCTTAAAACCCTGATGCTTTTAGCCTCAGGCCCTAAACCTTACTGAATCTCAACGCCCGCTATGCTTCTCATACCTGCCATTGACCTCAAAGACGGTAAGTGCGTTCGCCTTCGCCAAGGCGACATGGATGACGCCACAGTTTTCTCGGACGACCCGGTTGAGGTGGCCGAACGATGGGCTGATTTGGGTGCCAAGCGACTACACCTGGTGGATTTGAATGGTGCCATCGCCGGTAAGCCGCGCAACGAGACCGTGATTCGCGAGATCTTAAAAGCCATGGGTGGCGATGTGCCAGTGCAGATTGGGGGTGGGATTCGAGACCTAGACACCATCGAGCGCTACCTCGATGCTGGCATTACTTATGTGATTATTGGCACTGCTGCGGTCAAGAACCCAGGGTTCTTGCAAGATGCCTGCACCGCCTTTCCGGGTCAGATCATTGTCGGTTTGGACGCCAAAGATGGGCACGTTGCAACCGACGGGTGGAGCAAGCTCACCAAACACAGCGTCACGGATCTGGCCAAGAAATTTGAAGATTACGGCTGCGAAGCCATCATCTACACCGACATTGGCCGCGACGGCATGCTCAGCGGTGTCAACATTGAGGCCACAGTGGCGCTGGCGCGTCATGTGCGTATTCCGGTGATTGCCTCGGGTGGTATCACTGACATGCGCGACGTGGATGCTTTGTGCGCTGTCCAGGAGGACGGTGTCGAAGGTGCGATTCTGGGGCGCAGCATTTACGAAGGCACGCTGGATTTTCAGGCGGCGGTGTTGCGCGCTGATGAGTTGTGCCCGTGACAGTGGTGCCCACCACCCTGCCAAGCGCGGACCCGCGCTGCAGCGGTCTGGGCCGTCGGATCATCCCGTGTTTAGACGTCACCTCAGGTCGGGTGGTGAAAGGGGTGAATTTCGTTGACCTGACAGACGCCGGCGACCCCATTGAAATCGCCGAGCGTTACAACGAGCAGGGCGCTGATGAACTGACTTTTTTAGACATCACTGCCACAAGCGACGATCGTGATTTGATATTGCCGATCATTGAGGCGGTGGCCAGCCAAGTCTTTATCCCGCTGACGGTGGGGGGTGGTATTCGCAAAGTCAGTGATATTCAGCGGCTTTTGAATGCTGGGGCTGACAAAGTATCAATCAACAGTGCCGCCATTGCTGACCCCGATTTGATCAAGCGCGCCACGGACTACCATGGCTCGCAGTGTGTGGTGATTGCCATTGACGCGCGGCGCGTGGCTGACTCGCCCAATGAGGCGCCCCGTTGGGAGGTGTATACCCACGGTGGGCGCAGAGCCACAGGCATAGATGTGCTGGCCTGGGCGCAGCAGATGGTTCAAGCTGGCGCCGGCGAGGTGCTGTTGACCAGCATGGATCGCGATGGCACCAAAATTGGCTTTGACTTGGCACTGACCCGAGCGGTGTCTGATGCGGTCAGCGTACCGGTGATTGCCTCTGGCGGGGTTGGTTCGCTTGAGCATTTGGCCCAAGGGGTAACCTTAGGGGGCGCCAGTGCGGTATTGGCAGCCAGCATTTTTCATTTTGGTCAGCACACCATTCAAGAGGCCAAGCAATACATGGCCGCGCAGGGCATCCCTGTCAGGACAAGCTGATGAACCCAAACGCAGATATTAAAAACCCGGATGGCAACACCCCTGATTGGCTGAGTGAGGTGAGGTTTGACGCGCACGGGCTGCTGCCGGCCATCGCACAAGACCGCCAAACCGGTCGAGTACTGATGGTGGCTTGGATGAATGCCGAGTCGCTGTCGCAAACCGTGGCGAGTGGCCAAGCCGTGTATTGGTCGCGTTCGCGTCAGGCACTCTGGCGCAAAGGTGAATCCTCTGGGCACACCCAAAAGGTGTTTGATATTCGATTGGATTGTGATGCAGACGTTATTTTGTTGTCAGTGGAACAAGCGGGCCACATGGCCTGTCATACGGGTAGAGAAAGTTGCTTTTATCGGCAGTTGGTCGATAAAGATGGCAAAATGCAGTGGACAGTGACTGATCCGGTCTTAAAAGACCCCGCACAAATTTACAAATCATGACAAAGCCGTTGGCCACAGAAGCCACTGATGAGGTTCTGGCCCGAGTGGCCGATGTATTGGAAACCCGCCGACCAGCCGCTGGGGGTGATCCGGCGACATCGTACGTGGCGAAGCTGTTGAGCCGAGCGCCAGACGCGATTTTAAAAAAAATCGGTGAAGAAGCCACTGAGTTGGTGATGGCAAGCAAAGATGACGTGCCTGAGCGGGTCGTCGCTGAGATGGCTGATCTGTGGTTTCATTGCCTAGTTGCGCTGACGCACCATGGACTCAGACCCGAGCAAGTACTCGCCGAACTCGCGCGTCGCGAAGGTTTTTCGGGTTTGGCAGAGAAAGCAAGCCGCCCCAAGGAGTAAGCAGAACATGAGTGAACAGTGTGTTTTTTGTAAGATCGTGCGTGGCGAGATACCCGCTGACATCGTTTTTAAAGACGATGACTGTGTGGTGTTTCGCGATATCAACCCGGCCGCCCCCATACACCTTTTGGTGGTACCCAAACACCACGTGGTTTCCCTACAGGATGTGGGTCCCGCAGATAGCGAGTGGTTGGGTAGAATGATGGCATTGGTACCGAAGATTGCTGTAGACAACGGATGTGACCCTGGCCCGCAGGGTGGCTTCCGAGTGGTGATCAACGCAGGTGACCATGGTGGGCAAGAAGTGGGTCATCTTCATTTTCATATTATGGGTGGACCGCGTCCCTGGGCTGGACGCGCCGCCCCCAACGCTTGACCGGAGAAATTCTATGGGCAGCTTTAGCATTTGGCATTGGTTGGTTGTTTTACTAATCGTCGCTTTGGTGTTCGGCACCAAAAAATTGCGCAACATGGGTACAGACTTGGGTGGTGCGGTTAAAGGCTTCAAAGATGGCATGAAAGAAGCCAATGACAACGCTGACAAGGAAAGCGCTGAGGCGGCACCAACGCAGCGCGTGGCCTCGGGCGAGACGATTGATGTCCAGGCCAAAGAGAAATCTGGCTCTTCGTCTCAGTAACTATCAAAACGCCACCATTGGGTTGGCGTGATTGACTAAGGGCTTGGTGTGTTTGATATCAGCTTTACTGAGTTGATGCTTGCTGGCGTTGTCGCTCTGATCGTGATCGGCCCTGAAAAGCTACCAAAGGTGGCCCGTACGGTCGGGCACTTACTTGGTCGTGCTCAACGCTACGTGAATGACGTCAAAGGCGACATTCAGCGTGAAGTCGAGATCGACGAGTTGCGCAAGATGAAGCAAGAAATGGAGTCGGCTGCGCAGTCTGTTCAAAGCTCGTTTACAAAGACTGAGTCTGATATTCGGCAAGGCTTGCAAGAACCCATTGACGACATGAAAGCAATCGGCGATGGTTTAAAGAAAGACGGTCAAGCGAATAGTGCAGACAGTCTGACAGTCGGGGCCAAAGACGACCTGGAGCAAGATCCGAAACACGACACAAAAAACGACACAAAAGACGAATTCGACTATGACTACCAGCCGATCATGTCGCCCGCGGCTGAGAGCTTGAATGGTTTGGGTAGCGTCCCGACTTCTGGTGCCAAGGTAATTGACGCCCCGGCCGCTTCAGAAGATCAGCCCTTAAAGACTGAGATCGATCCCAAAGCGGCTAGCGCGACGTCTACAGCGCCCCTGGAGCCCAAGACGTGAGTGATGCGCAGGAAGTAGAGGGCAAAGGCCTGCAAACAGGCTTTATTTCGCATTTGGTTGAGTTGCGTGATCGATTGATCAAAGCCGCTGGTGCCGTGGTGGCGATTTTTGTGGTGCTCTTTATGTACCCGGGTGCGTCGGTCATTTATGACTTCTTGGCGCAACCCATGCTCGCCACCTTACCGCCGGGCACCCGTATGATTGCCACCGGTGTGATCACGCCCTTCATGGTGCCAGTCAAAGTGACCATGTTGGCGGCTTTCATCTTGGCGTTGCCTTTCGTGCTTTATCAGGTGTGGGCCTTTGTGGCGCCCGGTCTGTATCGCAGTGAGCAACGCTTGGCCTTGCCATTGATTTTGTCGAGTTCGTTGCTGTTTTTGGTGGGCATGGCGTTTTGTTATTTTGTTGTGTTTCAGACCGTATTTGCCTTCATTAGCTCGTTTGCACCTCAATCCATCACGCCTGCTCCTGATATTGAAGCGTATTTAAACTTTGTGATGTCGATGTTCTTGGCATTTGGCATCACGTTTGAAGTGCCCGTGGTGGTGGTGCTATTGGTCCGTATGGGTATGGTCTCGGTTCAAAAACTGCGTGAAATTCGTGGCTATGTGGTGGTGGTGGCCTTTGTGATTGCCGCCATTGTGACCCCGCCCGACGTGATCAGCCAGTTCATGCTGGCTGTGCCGTTGTGGATTCTGTATGAGGTTGGTCTCTTAGTGGCCACTCGTGTTAAGCCCCGAGCGGGCGACCCAGAAGATGCTGACGATGTGGATGACATTGACAGTGATGGGGCCAGCACACGAAGCCAAAAATCAGACAAGTCAGACTGAGCGTTTTACGGAATCTGGGCAGGGTTGGCGTCGGGATTTGTCTGCAAACTCGCATGAGCCTCACAAATGGCATTGATCAGCGCGGTAGACAACTTTTCTGCTGCTGGGCTTAACGGCCGGCGAGGATTGGTCGCGCAAACGATTTCGCGGTGCATGGCGGGCTCGATCAAGTGATGGGTTCGTAAGTCAATGGAAGCACGCCACTTCAAATTGCGCACGATGTCTTCAGGAAAAAACGTCAGATAATGCCCCTCATTGACCAGTGTTGCAATGGCGATGAATGAGTCGATCTCAAGCACGGGGATGATTGACAAGTTGCTTTCAGACAAAGCCCTTGTAATCATTTGGCGCAATCCATGGGACTTGGTCGGCATGATAAATGGGCGGTCCTTGAGATCGGCCAGACGAACATGAGCCGCAATATCCTTTGGTGCGTTGTGCGACGAGACCAGCACCACCTCTTCTTTAATGACTTGTTCAATCGTTAAGCCCGTTGGCCTGGTTGGTCGATTGATGAGTGCGAGGTCGAGCTGCCCATTGGCTACCGATTCGCTAATGGTGTCTGTTAATCCTTCCATGAACGAGAGCGTGACACGCGGGTGTTCGGCCATGAACCGCATCAGCGTGCTGGGCAGGATGCTGTGCCCCAAGCTCGCCACCACGCCAACCTGCACATGCCCAGAGAGTTGCCCACCGCTGCGAACCACTTTGGCGCGTGCAGTCGTGAAGGCTGAGATGATAGGGGCAAAGGTAGCGTGCATTTCGTCACCCGCCGGCGTTGGCGTCATGCCTCGCGCACTGCGCCTAAAGAGTTGGCGCCCGACGTCGCGCTCGAGCTTGGCGATTTGCATGCTCAGCGCTGGTTGAACGATATTGAGTCGTTGAGCGGCGCGCGTGACCGACTGTTCTTCGTAGAGCGCCACAAAGTACTGTATTTGTTTGAGGTCCATGTTGACCGCCAGTTTTGGGCATCAGTTTAGAGGGACGACTGATGGTATCAGAAATAATGATAATTTCTATCAGTTAATATTAGTAGACATAATACTAGAAAAATTTTTAGTATATAAGTCCATGCATATAAAAAAAATAGCCCGCAGCAACAACACAGGGTAATGATGTATTGAAGCCAGCCATTCAATCTAGGGGGAAAATAATGATTTGTGAACGACTTAAAACAGCACGGCTCAGAGCAGGTTTGTCGCAAGAGAAGCTTGGCAAACTCGCGGGTATTGATCCAACCTCAGCCAGTGCTCGGATGAATCAATACGAGCGCGGCAAACACGCCCCTGACTATCGCCTGATGTGTAAGGTTGCTGATATTTTACAAACACCAGTCAGTTGGTTTTACACCGAAGACGAAGACCTTGCGCGTTTGCAAGAGGTGTTTCATCAGCTTGACCCTGACACCCGCCGTGATTTGGTCGAGCGCGCTGAAGCGCTGCTCAGCAGTGACGTGACAGTAACGCTCGTCTAGCAAATGCCAAGCAAACGGTTTGTTTTACAAGGTGAGTCGACGCTTAAAAGCCATCAGAATGGGTCGGTAGAAAAGCGTTGAGCACCATTCGGACGAAAGACCTATTGGATTGGCTAGATGAGACTTTGCAACCGTCAATGTTTGCAGACTATTGCCCAAACGGCTTGCAGGTTCAAGGCACAGATCGCGTCAAGCAAATAGTCACAGGCGTGACAGCGAGCTTGGCGTTAATTGATGCGGCGATTGATGTCGGTGCGGATGCTGTTCTGGTTCACCACGGTTGGTTTTGGCGGGGAGAAGACCCAACCGTGCGTGGACAGCGCCGTGCACGCCTTGCCCGTTTGCTGGCCCATGACATTAATTTGATCGCCTACCACCTGCCGCTAGATGCCCATCCCGTGCTTGGTAACAATGCACAATTGGCACGACAGCTCGAGTGGGCAGTCGATCGCGATACCCAAGGTGCACCAGTCACTTCCGGTGCCAATGGACTCATTTGGTGGGGCCAACCGAATACCGACTGCCGTTTGTCTGAGTTTTCAGCGCAGATTTCGCAAAAGCTGCGGCGTGAACCAATTGTGGTGGGCGAGCCCGACCAGCCTTGCCGACGGATTGCTTGGTGCACTGGTGGCGCCCAAGGCATGTTCGAGTCAGCCATCGAAGCTGGTGCTGATGTTTTCATCACGGGCGAGATTTCCGAGCCGTGCGCGCACTTGGCGCGTGAAAATGGCGTTGCTTTCGTGAGCGCAGGCCACCACGCCACCGAGCGCTATGGCGTGCAAGCACTGGGCCAAGCGCTTCAATCAGCGCTTGATATCCCTGTGCAGTTCATCGACATCGACAACCCTGCCTGACCGAGTCGTCTTTATTTTTTAAGCAAATCTCGGATTTCGGTGAGAAGTGCGATGTCGGCTGGCGTGGGTGCGGGTTCTGGTGCTGGCTTTTCGGCTTCGAAGGTTGCTCGGGCTTTGTTGACCAGCTTCACCATCCAGAACACGATGAATGCCAGCAATATAAAGTTAATCATGATGGTCAAAAACTGACCCCAAGCCAAGACCGTGGCGCCGGCTTCACCTAAAGCCGCATACGTTCTTGACCCTGCGTAGTTGGCTGGTTCTGACAGGATCCAAAACTTGTTTGAGAAGTCGACTTTGCCACCGACCAAAAAGTTGATAATCGGCATGACCACATCTTTGACCAGTGAATCGACTATTTTTGAGAAAGCCGCACCGATAATGACACCAACGGCAAGGTCAATCATGTTGCCGCGAACAGCAAACTCTCTAAATTCCTTAATCATTCCAGTTGCTTTAGACATTATTTTCCTTTTTGAGTAACGGGCGAGTTAACGGCAGAGGGTTTATACTACGGTGCAAAATATTAATTGATGTATGACTGGACGGCCACTTTCGTCGTCAATGCAACACAAGGATGATGTGATGAGTCAGGATACGACTGTAAAGCAGGACGAAGAAGGGGCAGCACCTTTAACGTTGCCGCCAGATCCCTCACGGCGTTTTTGGATCGGTGCGACCTGTGCGGTTGGTGGTGTCGCCGGTGCCGCTGTGGCGTTACCGTTTGTGGGTAGCTTCGCGCCATCAGAAAAAGCGAAAGCCGCTGGCGCAGCGGTCGAAATCGACATCAGTATGCTTAGGCCTGGCGAATTACGCACGGTCGAATGGCGCGGAAAACCCGTTTGGGTGATTCGTCGCACGCCAGAGCAATTGGCTGCTTTGCCTGGTTTGAACAGTCAGCTCGCTGACCCCAATTCAGAACGTCCAGGCATCACGCCCGAGTACGCCCGTAATGATTGGCGCTCACGCAAGCCTGAGATCTGGGTGGGTGTGGCCATCTGCACGCATTTGGGTTGTTCGCCAACGCCAAAGTTCACGCCAGGCGCGCAACCCAGCCTGCCCGCTGACTGGGAAGGTGGAAGCCTTTGCCCTTGCCATGGTTCAAACTTTGACATGGCAGGCCGAGTCTATAAAAACAAACCCGCACCCGATAACTTAGAAGTACCACCCTATCAATATGTGACTGATAGCCGCATTCTAATTGGTGTGGATGAAAACAATCCTGCCTAAACGGCATGGTTGTACTGATTAAAAAACTGACATCGAAAGTTTGAGAGGAGCCGTAACATGGCTGGCGAGAAGCAAGTCGAGACGACAGGAGCATTGGGATGGATAGACCATCGCTTTCCGCTGACGTCGACAATCAAGGCGCACTTATCCGAGTACTACGCGCCCAAAAACTTTAATTTTTGGTATTTCTTTGGCTCTTTGGCCATGTTGGTTTTGGTGTTGCAGATTGTCACGGGTATTTTTTTGGTGATGCACTACAAGCCAGATGCGGCATTCGCCTTTGACTCTGTTGAATACATCATGCGTGAAGTGCCGGGTGGCTGGTTCATGCGTTACATGCACTCCACTGGTGCCTCGATGTTTTTTGTGGTGGTCTATTTACACATGACCCGTGCTTTGATTTACGGCTCATACCGTAAACCACGCGAGCTGGTGTGGATTTTTGGTGTCGGTATCTTCTTGACCTTGATGGCAGAAGCTTTCTTGGGTTACTTGTTGCCTTGGGGCCAAATGTCCTTTTGGGGCGCGCAAGTGATAGTGAACCTTTTTGCGGCCATACCGTTTATTGGCCCTGAACTCGCGATCTGGATTCGGGGCGATTATGTTGTGTCAGATGCCACTTTGAACCGATTTTTTGCGCTTCACGTTATTGCCATTCCGTTGGTTTTGCTAGGCTTGGTGGGTGCGCATATCGTGGCCTTGCACGAAGTGGGTTCAAACAACCCCGACGGCATCGACATCAAAGCCAAGAAAGACATGTATGGTCGTCCGCTTGATGGCATTCCGTTTCACCCTTATTACACGGTGCATGACATCATGGGCGCGGCAGGCTTCTTCATTATCTTCATGGCGATTGTGTTTTTTGCGCCAGAGATGGGTGGCTATTTCTTGGAGTTCAACAACTTCATACCCGCCGACCCGTTAAAGACGCCGCCACACATTGCACCAGTCTGGTACTTCACGCCGTTTTATTCCATGTTGCGTGCCATTACAGACCAATTCACCTGGGTCATGGCAGCTGCCACTGGCATTGCTGCGGTCATGATGTTCTTCAAGACCAAGGGATTTTGGAAAATAGCAGTGCCTGTGATTCTGTTATTGATTGCCGTCTCCATGCGCACTGTCGATGCCAAGTTCTGGGGGGTGGTTGTGATGGGTGGTGCGGTTGTGCTGCTGTTCTTCCTGCCATGGTTGGATGACAGCCCCGTTCGTTCGATTCGGTATCGCCCCGGTTGGCACAAATGGCTTTACGGTATTTTCTTTGTCAACTTTGTGATTCTTGGGTACCTGGGTACACAAGCGCCAACCGATGTCTTTAATTTGATGTCACAAATCGGCACAGTGATTTACTTGGGATTCTTCTTTTTGATGCCCATCTGGAGTCGGATGGGTGAATTCAAACCCGTGCCAGATCGCGTTGTATTCCATGCCCACTAAGTCGTGAGAGACGTAATGAAAATGATGACAAAGTTTGTAAGTACTGTTGTGCTCTCGTTGACTTGCGCGGTCTCGATGGCAGCCGGCGGTGATTACCCCTGGGATAAGGCACCCAATCGGTTAAACAATAACGCGTCCCTACAAAATGGGGCCAAGATATTCGTTAATAACTGTTTGAATTGCCACAGTGCCAAGTCGATGCGGTACAGCAAGTTGCGTGAAATCGGCTTAACCGACGAGCAGATCAAGGACAACTTGTTGTTCACCGGAGAACGAGTGGGTGACATGATGACCATTGCCATGACGCGCGCTGACGGCACCATGTGGTTTGGTGCCGCTGCCCCTGATTTGACAGTCATGGCCCGCTCGAAGTCACGTAACGCAGGCCCACCCGGAGGTGATTACATCTACACCTACATGCGTACTTTTTACCGAGACACGACCAAGCCAACGGGTTGGAACAATTTGGCGTTTCCCAATGCTGGAATGCCTCACGTCTTGTGGGATATGCAGGGGCCACGTGAATTGACCTCGACAGTGGTCCACCAAGTTCAAAAAGACGGTCAGCCTGCTTGGGAAAAGGTCACGACTGTGTATGACCCTGAAGGTTACTGGACCTCGAACACTGAGCCGCTTGTTGGTTTCAATGGTTCGGCCTCTGAAACCCATCGGTTCAAAGCACTCGATTCCCAGCTTGCCGCCAAGTATGATAACAATATAGCTGATTTGGCCGCGTTCATGACTTGGATGGCGGATCCGTCACAACTCAAGCGCAAGCAAATTGGTGTTTGGGTGTTACTCTTCTTGGGTATATTTTTCGTGATCGCTTGGCGCCTGAATGCGTCGTATTGGAAACACGTCAAATAAGTAAGTATGTGTCAGCCAGCGCCCGCTTAAGCTGGCGCTGGCTTTTGTTTTTTTAATCTGCTTTCGATTTTTGGACGGTAAAGCTCTCATGATGGTCCTCTACTCTGGCACGACCTGCCCCTTTTCACACCGTTGCCGTTTTGCGCTGTATGAGAAGGACATGGACTTCGAGGTTCAAGACATTGACCTGTACAACAAGCCAGAGGACATCAGCGTGATGAATCCTTATGGCCAAGTACCGATTCTTGTTGAGCGGGACCTTATTTTGTATGAGTCAAACATCATCAACGAATACATCGATGAGCGTTTCCCGCATCCTCAATTGATGCCTGCTGATCCTGTGATGCGCGCGCGCACGCGTTTGTTCTTGTTCAACTTTGAAAAAGAACTGTTCGTACACGTCTCGGTTCTTGAGGATCGTACGGCTCGCGCTGACACCAAACGTCAGGACGCGGCACGGGCGGCTATCCGCGACCGTTTGTCGCAGTTGGCGCCGTTGATGCTCAAAAACAAATACATGCTTGGCGAAGAGTTTTCAATGCTCGACGTGGCGATGGCGCCTTTGCTGTGGCGTTTGGATCACTACGGTGTTGAGTTGCCCAAGACGGCTGCCCCCATTCAAAAGTATGGCGAACGCATTTTCTCGCGTCCAGCCTACATTGAAGCGCTGACCCCCTCAGAAAAAGTCATGCGTCGTTAATTTTTTAAAACGTTTTGGTGTTTGCATCGCCACGAAAGAGTGCTGGCGATGCGATTTTCCCTCAAAACATCGATTGAGCTTCAGTGATGGTTGAAACCGCCACCAAACCCTACTTCATACGTGCACTACACGAGTGGTGCACGGATAACGGTTTGACGCCACACTTGGTGGTGCAAGTCGACGAGAACACACGCGTGCCGATGTCTTTTGTTCAAGATGGACAAATCACATTAAACGTGGCCGATGCGGCAACCCAACAGCTCAAAATTGGCAATGACTTTGTTGAGTTTCAAGCGCGTTTTGGTGGGAAGACTGAAAGGATTTGGGTGCCTATTGGGGCAGTCGCAGCGATCTATGCCAAGGAAACAGGGACAGGCATGGGTTTTGAGGTTCAGGCCGCCGAGGTTGCGCAACCATCAGACACGCCCGAGGCATCGCAGCCTAGCGTGACTGAAGACGCACCCAAACGTCCACATTTGAAGATCGTAAAGTAAGGTTTCTATTTTTCTCATACAATACGAACTCTTTTAAATGTCCCCGATTGATGGGGCATCCCGTGCCGGTGTAGCTCAGTTGGTAGAGCAGCGCACTTGTAATGCGAAGGTCGAGGGTTCGACTCCTTTCACCGGCACCAAATACCTGTTAAGAATCTTACAGTAAGCCTTTGATTTATAAAGGTTATTGTAAGATTCTTAACCTATAAAGATGGGGAACAAACAACCGTTTTTTCCCCATTGTTCCCTA
>Ga0209390_10006793_pt1 | contig 15073 bp, 9 predicted proteins | sample BON01_FD_187212 | JGI IMG/M metagenome (GOLD analysis project Ga0209390, IMG submission 187212) | Freshwater microbial communities from Lake Bonney liftoff mats and glacier meltwater in Antarctica - BON-01 (SPAdes) (version 2) | ecosystem: Environmental > Aquatic > Freshwater > Ice > Glacier... | reverse complement strand
GTTCGTAAACGGAGTCAATGAGAATCACATCAACCAGGAAGACACCCAGACTTCTCCAAACCGAACAATTCAAACCGAAATCGTCGCCTGATCAGCTTTTCCTGAACACAACATTTGACAGTAACCCCGAGCGAGTCGCAGCAACTTTCGTCGTTATAGTCTGCCCCGCACACGACAATGGAATCTAGACTTGAATGATTAAATTGACAATATTTCTAATTGCCTCTGAATGTGAATAATGTCTGGCCGTAATTCAGCGTCCATTGCGAGGCAAGGCTTGATTATGTTGACCCAGCCGACGTCGGGAAGCATTTCCTCGTCCAGGTTCGTCTTTCCCGAAAGGATAAACAAGATCACCTTTCCAAACGAATAAATGTCAGCGGCTGGGTGTGCTTGCGCACCAGCGATCTGCTCCGGTGGAGCCCACGGTTGCGTGTGTGCCCCTTGGAAGGTATAGCCCGTAACAGGCTTGCTTATAAACTTACTAATCCCAAAGTCCGCTATTTTCCAAGTAGCATCGCATTGCAGAATGTTCTGTGGTTTCAAGTCGCGGTGAACGATATTGTTTTCATGAAGCACCCTGATGCCGTCGGCAAGTTGCAATGAGATTTCCCGGACGGTCGCCGGCGCCAAGCTTCGCGGTTTGTCCTTGCCACCCTCCGCTATCAGAAGGTCCCATAAGCTGCCTCCATCGGCGAACTCTGTCACAAGAGCATACGTATTCTCTTCGCGAAAAACATCGATAATGGACAGAAGATGTTGGCAGGATATGTCCTGAATCCTCATGTAGATATCAACCTCCCTGCGAATAGCGGCTTCGTTTGCGGCGATTCCCGTCGTTACAACTTTTTTCAGGGCGACGATCGAACGAGAATCGCGATCGAATGCCTTGTAAACGCACGCCATGCCCCCTTGTGCGATTTCTTCGAGCAGGTCGTAGTTTCTAATCTGCCCAAGCTTCGGCTGGTCTTCCGGTGTAACAATCGTCAATTCTGGGACATAACCGGCAGGATCGATCTCATGAAGCTGTGTTCTTACCAAGCGACGCAATTCCATTGCGGGTTGTACCACCAATTCGTCGAATCTTTGGTGATCTGGGTTGATCAACAGAATTTTAGCTAACCCACTTGCCATACGTTCAACTGCGGTGCAATCGCGCTTTCCACCTGATAGTTTCAGCTTCGCCCTTACCTCCTGCGACAAATGCGATGCGGATCGCAGAGCATGGCAAACTTCAGCAAAAAAATCAGACTTCAGCCCAAAGCCATTCGCCTGTTGATTGGTGTCGAAAGGTGGAATCTCCCATCCGGGCAGGATGCCATGGAAGCGGTCAAGCAACGGCGATTCCAAAAACATTTCCGGCAGTCGTTGGATGTAGTCCGTCTGTAAAGGCAGAAACTTTTGCTTGCCACTATGGTAGCACTCACCATTGCTTTTCCTCAAATCAATATTTGCAAGCAACATCATCCCGCATTCCGCCGTGGCAGTACAATCGCCTCGCGTAAACACGCCTTGTTCTAGGTAGCCTTTGAGCTGAGCTCGGATCTCGGATGGATTTGAGAACCGAATTGACTGAGCTTCATCAAGGACAAGCAGGTCGTAGCGTGTCAACAAACCGGGAGACTTGCTTTGGCGATTGTAAAATAGTACAGCTGGGCTAATTTCAGCTGCGGTTAGCCACACATGCCTGCTAATGTTATTGTAAACGTACGATTTTCCTGATCCCGGCGGCGCGAGTTCCATCATATTAACACGACTCTGCACGACCGGAATTAACCGGCAAATCATCCAAAGCTTTTCTTTCTCATTATATCCCGACGGCTCATAGCCCATCGTGCGAACAATTAGGTCTATCCATTCTTCGACGCTGAACGCTTTTCGACAGTCCATAAAGGCATCGAGCGATACACGCCCTGTTTGCATCGGCTTAAAATCGATAATTCGTATTCCACCATTCGATCCTGAATCGTCATAGCAGAGCCGAGCAGCGCCCCAGGTGCTACCCTGTAGCAATCCTTGGTTGTCTTTGATGATCGAGGCATCAATGAGAACGTTGTTCTCATCTAGGCACGGGATCGTTGCCAAGTACTGCACCTGCTTCCCAAGCTTAACAGTAACTGAAATTGCGTCAAGAATTGTCAGTTCTTCGCCCTGACTGAGCTGAAATTTGACTCGCTGCTTATCGCCTTTAGCTGGTAAGTGAGCCTGAATAAAGTCCTGTACCTGCTGCTGCAGTGTTCCTGTGGTCGCGCCGCCCTTTGACTTCCGAGTCACGATCCAATCCATAACGTACGACGGAACGTGCCTGTCATCCCCGGAAATCCCCATTCGTTGGATCTGGCCTTTATCAATAGCGAACTCTTGAAAGACGTCGCGGATCTTATCGTTGAGTGCCTGGGAACTGGTCATCGTGCTGTGTCATCCATTTAGAACATATTTTCGAAGTCGTCTTGATCGTTTGTCTTTTCAACGAGAAGTTTTTTCCTTGGGACTAGAAAATCGTCAGAGTATTCAATCATCTCTCCTGACTTACGATCACGACCGCGGATCGTCACATTGATCGGAACCGTGTCGCCGCCGACGGTCTTCCCCACGGCGAGCTCCATGCTGCATGCAAACGATTTCCCCGCAGCAATCGAATCAATAGATTTCACTGCTTTTTCGTCTTCCCCTGCGATACATACACGAAAAGTGCACGCGAGCGTTGGCACGCTCTTCGTGTTTTTAAAATTGATGGTGAAATGAAAGCGGTTTCTCTCAACGTACGCTCCTTCTGCAAATACTACCGTTGGCCATGGGGAGGTTTCTTCATTGCCGAACCATTGCACAAAAGGCACAATAGCCTCTTCAGGAAGCAATCCGCCGTGCGACATTGACCATCCTGACATGGTTCCTCTTCCAAAGTGTCGCCCTTTCGCAGCGAGATACGAAGATCTAAGTCGAAAGACATCTTTGTCTATGACAGTCATCGCTTCATCCCTCGCGTCAGCGTCAGAGATCGGTCCGTCGATCGCAATACATCGGTGAGCCCCATCAAGTACCCGGTGACCCACAGTTTCTCGCCCTGGGGATGGACCAAACGTAAAACCGTGATCTGCAGTCAAGATTACAAGCGGATACTTTTGGTTGATGCATCGAAAATCGTTCGCCCATCTCTTTGCAAGTCTCGAGATCTGAAGGAAAACACCCTGTGAATCTTCGAGCATTGCGCTGTAGCTGACAAGCTTGTGTAACTGATCGTCGAGTCTGTTGTCACGATAGACAACCAAGCGTGTATCAGCATTAGCTTGAAATCGCTCGGCGTCCTGCCAATTCGACGAAATGCAAACTTCGTCTGCAGAAAGGCCGTAACGCTTTTGCAACTGTGGAAGTAGATCGCCTCGGCATTCCAATGGAAGTTTTCCCAATAGAACGGCCTCTTTACATACTTCTGTGACCGTCGGTAACGGAACAAACATGCAAGAACTAGTGGTTGGCTGCTCTCCCAAACTGTCTGATAAATACCCAACCATATCGGCGGATAGATGTATTGCCAGGGCATCCACCATGACCAGAATAACCGTTCGGTCGGTGCTGAGTGCTTTCTGAACAGCTTGAGCGACCCGAAAATAGCTGTATTCGTGATGATCGAAGCAAACGGTAGAATGGTCTTTTAACCATCTTGAGAAGCCGTGCGATGGGTCGCTCTGTTCTTTCAAATCCCGGCGAAGAAAACAGCTACGAATATACTCTGCGTAGTCAGTCACCCAAGGCTGCAGTTGGTCCGTTATTCCAGGCCAAGCTCCAACTGTTTCCGGCGGACGATACCGGTCCACAATTTTGCGAATGCGTTCGTTTGACGCGAATCCTGGCAAATCAATCAAATGGTCTGCAGCAGATTCATTCAAGCCCTTGGGGTAAACCGCGAGCCACGTCCTGATCTCTTCACCAACACCTTGCCAAACTGCATTTAGCGCCAAGACGGAATCGCTCAGGCGATGCTGCTCTCTAATCCTTTCCCTTTGAAGTGCCTGGCAGAATAGAAGACTCACTTCTTCATGCATCTGGCCCGGCAAGGGAAAAGTCAATGGCAGCCGGTTGGCCATTTGCCGGTCGCGTACTGATATATTCTCGACGCTTGCGAGCCGAAGTGGAGCGTCAATCGATACACTCATCAGCGGCAGCAAGGCTTTACATCTAATCCACTTCTTTGCAAATAGGACTGGCGAAACTGCTCTGGTTAGCTCTGATTTCAGCGAAGCTGCAAAGTCGTGAGGAGCCAATTCCTCCGTTGCAATCGCGAGATTGAAGAACTGGTTTTGTATCCATAAGCTCACCGGGCCGGAACCGTAATTGTTTGTGACGCGATCTTCTGCGGCTGCAACAATTCGAAACCACTGCTCCAGCGTTGCTGCGGCTTCTATGCCCGGGACCAACCATGAGGCGATAGTCGCTTCCCAGCAATCGTCAAAGGTTAAAGCGGGCGCAGGAAAATCAAGTAAACGCCAGTGGCAAATATCCTGATCCGTCAACCAGTCAGGAGGATCTGCGTTGAGCTGTTCACTGACAAGGCTGCGTGGAGTGACAATACGAGTATTGACTCCCTTAACTTCGCGATAGCTCCGGAAGTGCTCGATACTACTAACCGCAATGATGTACGTTTGCGGCAGGATCGTCTCGTTTCGGGCGTCACGGCGGAGTGAATCGTTGATTTCCGCAAACGCTGAAAGTTCGCCTCTTAGGTCGGACACACGTTCGCCTCTTTCCTTCGCAATCGAAAACTCATCAAAAACAAGTGTCACACGAGTCGTTGGATTCATGCTGCCATCTCCATGTTCACTGAGCATCCGAAGATTCCGTCGCTAGCTCAGAAGAACTTGGGAGTGACTCTGACTCGTTCGGATCAATTGACTTGGAATGATCGCAACTTGATTCGCCCTCAACATTATCTGTTTTTTTACTTTCATCACGTATGACGCCCTTATGTACGGAAGGCAGGTCAACAGAGCATATGGTTGCTAACGCAACGGCCTTGGCGTCGTCGCCACTGAGCGAGAACTGCTCAATCAGATCGCTGAGTCGATGCTTAAACCACTCAGACGCCTCGCGATTCTCGATCTTTGCGAAGCGACGACGTTTGCCATCGGGCTCTACCAATTCATATTCTTGACGTTCACGTCGCTGCTCGTCGTTTCTCTTAATTTCAGCGGTGATCTCTAAGATGCCGGCGGCTTTGCCGTAGTCCTCCTCGGTCAGATTTTCAGGCCGCTTCTTCGTCAATGCTGCCACTACCGACTCAAGTGTTTTCGGTATTTCTGGCTCTTGCTCAAGTATATCGGAGGTACTCGACAGGATTGAATCTTGGCTGAATTGGGCCGCTGCATTCCGCAGGACCTGAGCGATCACGCTTGACATCCTATCGTCTTCTCCAACAGTAGATCCTGAAATCTCGCGTACAATCGCTCTGATTGGCGCACGAACTCCGTCAACAAATCGTTCTACAGCAGTTCGGTATACCGACCAATGCTTTGCGATCGCAGGAAAGGATTTGGTTTTAGTATCGGAGACATTTAGCTCTTCAAGTGCCGCCGTGTCTTCGCCCAAAAAGTCAAGTAGGCAATCCGCTAGTAACGATAATTGCGGCGGAACTGGTTGCCTGAGAAGGCGTGTTAACTGTCGCTGAGTTTCGGTAAGTGTCTTTGACTGCGCTGCCATGTCTGGCAATTGCGCACCCCATTCCCGAAGCTTTGTTCGAACATGCTCTGCCTGCTCGTAGAAAGTCTCTCCTCGGAGCACACGATCGGAAAACTTTACGCCAATTTCTGGGCCGATTGCACAAAATGCAATTCGTTGCTTATTCGAAAGTTTGTTGTAGCGGCAACGGTAGTGAGACGGCTGTTTTGCCATATCGGTGATTGCTTTGGCTAGCTGGGCATCGGTGACTCGCTTGCCTTGCACACCGGAGTAGAAGACGATTCGCGATCCCTCGCTGCGCACAACCAATGCGATCAACAGTGGTAGAATCCCATTTGGAATACCAAACGGCGTATTGATAAGACGGGAAAACAGTTTTGAAATATCCTTGTCACCGCTTCCGCCTTGCTGAAAGAATCGAAGTGTTTCCTGCAACGCCTCAATTGGCGTATCCGAATCGATATTAGCAAGTGACCATTTTTCGGTCAGTGGGTTCTCCTTGAAGAGTTTGTTCTCAACGAGAACTCCATCAATGATTGCTGCCTCTTGAGAGTTAATACCGAAGTTTAGAAACCGAGCTTGCCATTCCGTCGTATCATCGAAACGAAGAATTCTCTTAACAATCTTTTCGATGGCAGCAAAACTCTGCCCTGTCTTCCACTCATTAAAAGTTCCGCAACGAACTCTAATCTGCGATTTGAAGCTGTTATCAAGGTCGTCTGCAATGGCAGGCAACAATTCGTTCCAAGATGCAACAGGCAATGTTGTTTCACTTGATCCCCCACGAGTTACGACCGTTGTGCCTGCATCAAATCCTTCGTTGCCAAACGACTTCCCGAACATTTTTTTTAAGTCTGTTCGAAGGCGAGTCAACTTGCCTTCAAGCACCTCATACGCATGAGTGCCTGGAGCCGTTTTTCTTAGTAAATTCCGTGCAGCCATTAGCTCGCGAACAAGCTCGCGATCTATTCCGAGTGAACTACTTGGGATGACAAAGTAATAGTTTGCAGCAGCTATTTGAGAAATGGTATGCCGCCAAACCAAAAGCTCTGCTTCATCGTCTGTTGCGAGTAGATACACTCTTGCACTTCGCCAAGGAGTGCCCGCGTTGTCCTTGGCAGGGTTTACAGGCTTCAATGCTTTTTCTAGATCACCGTCTCCGGGGTCAAGAAGGTTGATTCCAACGCGACGGACGATGCCACTCGTCGCAGGGTCAAGATCGAAATCGCCGATCAAGTCCATAATCTCACACTGCACCTCGACTGATTCTCGGAGCAATTCGGCGGCTCCCTTCGTGGCGGGGATCAACAGTTTTTCGGATTCGAGATCGTCTTCAAGGCCCGTCGTAAAACCCTGTGCGCCGACAAACCCCCAAACATCTGTCGCATCGTTCTTCCACAATGATTGGGCGTCGCTAAGGCGCTTCAATGCGTCATGGAGAGGTTGGGCTGCGACCTCGCTTTCTGAACAATCACACAAACACAAGCTGAGAAAGTTTGTAGTGGGCGCCATGTCCGGAGTAGCGATGACGGATAGCACCGACGCCGTTTGCAAAACACCTATTTCAAACTCTGTTGCGGCAGGAAAACGAGCAACCGCATCTTCGTACTGATCGTACAACTGTCGTTTAGACTCTGTAATAGCGTCTTTGAAAAATGCAAAAATATCGCTGATTCGAATCAGCTCCTTCGACCCGATCTCGACTTCACTTGTAACTTCCCGCCGTTCGAGATGAGACAATAGCCCACCGTTCTCTCGATTCTGAAGATAGTAGAAGGTCGTCCTTGCACGCTGCGCCACCTGATCGGACAGAAGCAGCAATGCAGAGGCTGTAGCCGGGTGCAATGGGTAGCACGGAGCCACGATCTCGTTGTAGCACAACTCGTCGCTGTCAAGCCGTTTCCACAATGAATGCGACATCATTCTAGTCGCTAGATGCTGAAGATTTGGAATCGGGTTCGCAAATATCCGTTTACCTTCATTAGTCCGATGAATCATTCCTGAAAGTAGATGGTAGCCTTCGTTCTCGGTGACACTTAGCTGAATTGGAATCGAAGGATCTCGGAATCGATCCGATACAGTACTCAATCGATCTTTGTCTGATTCGCCTAGCCCCTGACGCCCACCGTACTCAGAAAGGCTTACATGCGTGAACCCAAGGAAGACAATCTTTTGACCTAGTTGGGAGCTGCCACAGGCTCGTTCAATGAAATTCTGCAAGCTCATCGCTTCGCGCCCAAGACTTCTACTTCCCTGGTCAGAACCACGCAGAAGCTCTTCGACAAAGAACCCAAACTCATCCCAGATCACGACAATACCCTCGTAACCGAAGGCTTGAATGCGCTCAGCTACAGAGCAAAACACCTCATGTGCTTCTAGAGATACATTACCGGAGCTCCTCACCCATTCATCGAATTCAGTACCAAATGTAGTCGTACGATAGAACTTGCGAAAGCTCTCAAGTGCCTCGTCTGCGGAGTCTTCCTCCAGTGCTCTAGCAAGTTGATCGGCAGATGAATATGGAGAACCTGCTGAGGCAATATAGTTTGCTCCGTTTGCAATCATTTCTTTCAGACGGATAGCCGCTGCGCGATAGATCGTTGTTCCTAGAACAGATTCGTCCAATCCAGCACGTTTTACCGCCTTGAAGATTGCATGGATCAGGCAAGTCGATAAAGATGCGCCTTGCCCTGCTTCGTAAACAGACACGACCAGCCACGGTCGCCAATCCCTGCCGCCTGGCACCATAGTCTTGTGAAGACTTTCAAGGCGAGCTACTTCGCCCCGCGCCTTTAGCTTTTCCCACACGGGCTGTAGAGCTTGACAATCAAAACCATCGCGAAACAATCTCGCCAACACTGAGCAAAGACGACTTTTCCCAGATCCGTACGATCCGTGGCAGATTACTGCGCGGCCTTGAGAAGCGTGAGTTGACGTTGCGTCTCGTAGGAACGAAAGCACATCCAACGTAGATTTCACTGGCACATAGCCAGACACCACTTGGTCATCATCAAGGGATGACTCGAAGTGAATGTATGGTTTTTCGTTGTTGGATACAGAAATCCATTCGCGCAACATTGTCATGCAAGACGGTCCTCAGTAGATTCGAGTCTGGATTTAAGACATCTAATGTCAGAGCGGGCGAATCCCTTGACGTTCTGCCATGGCCCCGAAATAAGTTCGTTCCGGAATGCATCTGTGACTATAATTCCCGGTCCGTTTGAGAACCCAGCAAGGAAGTTCCAGAAAACCGACCTTACACTTGGCGACCAGTAGTCAAGAAAATGAAGTGGCCCTGAAATCAGGAGTTGCTTATTGCAAGAAATAGTCTTAATGTTTTCGATCAGTGCGTCGCACGACAACGCGCCAGTTGCATCGAATTGATTCAATGCATCCATCTCTTCAATCGCGTACCCCAACACGTCGGCCGCTTTAACTACTTGCTGGGCGATCGCCGAGAGCACAGAAAGATCTTTGCCTTGAATAATTAGGCATCGATAGCGAGCACGCTCGGGAATGTGCCGCTTAATGACGGCTACCGCATCATTCAGCCCAATTTCTAAGGCCATCTCACATCACCTTGTGTATAGGCATGCGAGCGAATTTGTTTCAAAGCTGACGGCCCACTCTTCACAAATTGAATAGAATCTAAATTCGCTGATTGACTGTATTGAAGGAATTGTGAAAGCGTCGAGTTTTGATGGATTCTTACCAACGCTGCTCGAACATGGCTAATCCCCATGCCAAGCACTCGGCTGAGGCCATGGTCGATCAATCGCTTGGCTTCCACAGTAGTTTCTTTCGGAGAGAAAGTTTCATGGAACAGCAGTGCCGCATATAGCACAACGAGATCCTTCGGCTCCACTCGGCGTCTTCGTAATAATTCCCGTTTACTCTCCTCGGGAACGGAGCGACGTTCAACGAATCCTAGTCCGTAAATGGGCCAAGTTGGACGAAAGCTACGCTCAACCCCTTCAAAGTATGTTTTGATGGTTTTCTCAGCGACTCTCGCACCATTTTTTTGGCTCTCGTTGATTTTCTCAACGATCTCATCAAAGTTCGACCACCTATTAATCTCTGGATCGAATTCTTTGAAGAAAGTGCAGTATGGGAACGAGTCTGCGTTAGCACACAAATGCAAGTGAAATAGCCACCAAGTCCATGCCGACTCGGCTCTGGAATCTTGCGCAGCCATAAGTCGCCCGAGTTCAGTCAAGGTGGTCTGACCGGACTTCACTTCGATCACGCCAGCGCAACCTAACCAGTTTTTTATTGCTGCCAACTGGTTCTTTCCAGCCAGGAAGACTTTTCTTGCCTCGCAGAGTGCGCCAGTTGTGAACAACTCTGGATGGCTTGGAAGCTTATTTAGAGCAGCGGAAAGCCAGTAGCGACTGATACCGAAGGACTGCGTGTCGAGTGACATTGTTGCACATCTTCCCTACAAATGGCCAATTGCACAGCCTTGCGAGGCATGCAGAACCTGCAAGTGTTGCGCGGGGAAATCTTCGATCTCAACGAGCGTGATACGGTCATCTGCTATCGCACGAGTGACTGGCTCCAGCTGATTCACAGACGTGAATCCCCGAAGCTCGAAGACTGTATCAGCATGTTCTATCTGACTAACCAAAAACGGAATCGTAAGCTTATTCACCGTAATGTCCCGTGAGACCATGAACGTCGTCGTGCGTCATAAGTGACAGATAGCACAGCCTTGTGTATCATCTAAAACTGGTAGAGGTTGTTGCGGCAGTGCGGCAACTTCGTCTAGGGTTCGGCCTTCATTCCAAGTGAAACCCATTGATTCATTTTCGTATTTTTTTGCCGCCTCAAAGAGGTCGGGGTGATTTTCCTTTAGGCGTTGCCACTCGCCAATCTGTTGATAAAAACAAAAATAACAGCCGGAACGAGATCGCCAGTCGTAGTATTTCGGGAGACCAAGACCGGACTCTTCGAGGATCTGCTTGATATCCGCAATACCAAGACCGTCGTCGCGGAATGGATAGATCGGAATGATGTTTTGCTTGTCGGAAAACTTGGGTGGTTTCTTTGCCTGATATCCGTCACGATCCTCGTCAGCTCGAATACCGATGTAGCTGTAGGCTTCGGTGTCGCCCACGTACTTCTCAAACGGCTCGATCTTCAACTTTCGCGTACACCAGCGGCTGCGTGGGCTTGGGAGGTAGTCGCCGTAGAGTTCACGAAGGTAAATGTCGAAAGGATTTCGCCCAGGCTTTGCCTTCACGCCCAGAATAGAAAACGCATTAACGCGGTTCACCTTGACCCCGAGGAGAGCCTCAAGGCGTTCTATGTATTCGTCTGTCTCCGGCAATTCGACCATCGTGTCGCAAAAAACGTACTCAGCCTTGGCGTGAATCTCCGGATACTTTTTCCAAATGTAAACAGCAAGCGCAGCAGAATCTTTTCCACCAGAAATACTGATGATATGGCGACGCGATTCGGTATCGATGTTCGCAACTACTTCGCTGATTTGTGCCACAATGAGCCCTTGCTGTGTCCAATTGCAATGGAATCGATAACCGCCTGTGCTTCCGATTTACCAACTAAACCCACAAGCCGACCGTACAGTTCCACGATTCTTCCATGTATTAGATCGGAAATTCCCCCAGCGTCAGATTTTTCTCCTCCCGCAAGGCTAGTGTCCTCGATCCTGCGCACCACATTGTGGAACTCACGGTCAAAAGTAGCAACCGTACTGTCGTCCCAGCGCCCAACCGTCTTCCCTACAAGTAGACTTCCGAGCGAATCCAGCAGGCCTGCATCGGTTTCGTACGGCATTCTCATCCGGGATAGAAGGGCCTTAGCAACTCCGTCAGTCAGCTTTTCGATAAAGCCATCGGAAAAACAACCCGCCCATCGCTGACAGACATCGATCACGCGTTCCGTTTCTGCGGTACGACCAAGTCCAATGGCATTGCGGATTGATGACGAAGCCTGGTCACCATAAACAGAAGCGATTGCCTCCAATTCTTCGGCGCACTGTTTGATGCGGGTCATCAATTTGTTGTTTTGAGCAACGTCACATTCGCATGCTTCGGGAATGAACTTCATCAGGAGACGAACCGGGTCAGTGATCCGAGCAATGCCGCTGCGAAACTTGATGGCCATCGGAGACAGACGGCGTGTTGTCATCGCCGCAGGCGGAATTTGTGACTTCCACCCCTGAATGGCATCAAAACACTGCCGGATCAGATCGTTATGAGGTACTTCGTATGTTGTGAACGCGCTGAAGTGCTGATGGATCTTCCGAAGATACTTTTCACGCTTGTCATCAAGTTCGAGAACCGTCAGCTGGTAGTCGTCAGGATTTCGGCACAAATCCTCAATATCCGTCGGCAGAAGATCATTCAGATATTCTCCATTCTTGGTGATCGAGACGGCATTTGCGAATGCTTTCAACCCAGCTGCAAACAGGATTGGAATCAAGCCAGCACGAAGGCCAATTGGAGGTCGGAGCAGCTTCTCGAAGAACGGTCGAAGTTGCTTTGGTTTGTCGTCTGGCTCAGTCATGAATTTCTGGAACGAGCTCCAAACGGCTTTGAGGCCAAGATTGTTCTTGACCCCGGACGGAGCTGCATATTCCCATGCAGAAGTCTTTCCATTCTGGCGATACAGGCCAGTTTGCAGCAAGACGGTGCGAAACATTGATTTATCCGGGAAGTGGCCCTGTAGACCAAAATCTTCCTGACCGTGGCGTTCCAATAGTCCCAGCAAAAGCTTCTTGCGGGAATTGATCATCGTCGGAGTTGGCTTCTTCCGGACAATCATTTCATTGTTGATGATTGGCGTGTTGTTGAAGACGTCTTCCATAATCGCCGACAGGTTTGAGCGTAATATCCTTGGAGAGGAAATCGTCAACTCCGCTCCCTGATAGAACCAACGCGGACCCGAACGGCTTGGGCGAAGTAATCGATCGACCAGCTTCTGCAGGTGGTTGCGAGCGTCGTCCGTCATCTGCTGCAATTCAGGCAGCGCCAACGGGTCGGATTCAACGAGGTCAACGTTAAGTTGCATCCTTTGGAGAGCCGCAACTTCGATTGCAGCATCAAGCAATGGCAGTGGCTCCGAAGGCAATGCGACGACAATTCGTGCGTCGTTGAGGTACTCTTTTGCAATCACAACGGCCGCTTCAAGCTCTTCGTGACTGTCAGCAAGAAGGTAGATGACCTTGCCGTCACTGTCCGGGGGCAGTTGCTCGATCAGCATCTGAAAATTGACGAACGAGTCAAACTGCGTCACCGTTTGATATTCGCCCAACAGATAACGACGAATGAATCTGCGGTCGTTGTACTCAACAGGTTTCCATGCAGGCGGAGGTGCCTCTCGATTGAGGAACTGGAGAAGGTCAAATGAGGGAGCAATGGCACGCTTTTCATCTTCCAGCTTGCCACGCAGGTCCATGTCCGTGCCGTGCCAAATGCTGACATCATCATTGTGGCGTCGATGCAGCAACAGCTTGCGATCAATGAGTGACTGGACGGCGTCGGTCCATTGGGCAGCCTTGTCATAGCCCATGGCGGCGAATTCGAGCAAGCTCTTTCCTGTTCGGGAACGCTCGCCGCTGGTGCCGAGACCCAGGAGGCATGCCGTTTTCAGCACACAGATTTGCGATGCATCGTCCGGTACTTTTGACAGAGCGCTTTCTGTTTCGAGCCACTGCCTGTGTGTACCGCCGACTGCGGTGTCTGCACGCATGGCGGGCGAAAAGTAGTTGTACAAATGCAGCGGACTAATGCTGTAACCCAGCGGTTCATGATAGAGAAAGCTGAAGAGCGTGCGTTCATTCTGTGCGACGCGAGCGGACACCCGCGGGAGCAGATACAGCGTTGCCGGTTCCAGCGGAAATGCAGCGTACAACAGTTCGCCCAATTCGCACTGAGTAAAGTCGGTGAACAGGCCGCTTTCCTGGGCAGACTTGGCTAGGTCCGTTGCTTTTCGCTTGCTGATGTCCGGCTGTTTTTCGCCTCGGCGGTCAGCCATGACTTCGCCAACAAGCCGATAGATTTCCTTACTGTCGTCGATATACTGAATTGTTCGGAAGCGTCCCTCAATCTTCTTCCAGTCGGAGCGAACGCCTTGTGGGGCATTTGAGGCGTAATGAAGGAGCCCCTGATGAAGAATCAGGCCCAATGTGATCGGAACATCGGACGAACGCGAAACAAACTCCGCGAGCAATTGCAACTCCAGCAAGGCTTCGCCTCTGCCGTCTGCAACGAGCGATTCAAGATGGCGACCAAATTCGTCCCAAATGATGACGATTCGGTCGAACCCCTTTTCAGACGCTTTCCCTTTGAGAGCATTCAGAATCGCAATCGCATCTTGAGCTGTCTTTGTTGGCATCGATTGCAGAAATCGAGTCTGCCGTCCGTCGGACAATCGCTGAATAGCTTCGATCGCCGCACTCTGGAGTGCCGCAGCAAGACTTTCTGACGAACCATGAAGTGCCAGCACGATACCTTGGCGGTCCGCATGCTTCGCTCGATTCTCTGCGAAGCCTCCCAACTCTTTGCTGACCGATTTTAGACGTACCGCGATCTCCTTCAATACGTCACAGGCTTCTGGACGATTCTCGATCATCTGCAGCGTGTAGACGGCGGTGAGTGACTTCCCTGTTCCGTACGGAGCAACTATCAAGAAGGCGCGGTCATCTTCCTGTGCTGTCATGGCACGAATCAGCGACACGCACTTCGTCGTAGGTCGAAAGTGTTCAATGCGTGTCGGCTGATCTGCGTCAAATACGAGATTGATCGACTTGAGGAATGATTCAGCGTGGATTCCAGAGGATTTCAATTTCCGTGTCTGTTTCGCGTTCTTAGGCGACATAGAGTTGTCCTTCCTCAATGGTCTCATAGTGAGCCATAACCCAATCCAGTGGGCTTTGCTGTTTTACTCGGATGACGCGATCGCCCGCCATGCCAGAGATCTGAATTGCACCATCCTCCGAAAGGCTCTCAGCTCGAGATGCAACTTCAAACAGTGTCTCCGCTGTCAACGCAAAGCAACGGCCAGGGCCACCCGGCTTGCGAGCGGCATCTGTTATGGAGATGTCCGAGGCTTTTACGCCTCCGGACGAGTGCTCAAATGCTTTCGAAATGGCGTAGCCAAGCACTTCGGGCGGAACGGGCTTTACCTCGTGATGGATCTGGTAGTAGCCGGATGTCTTAAAAAAGCTTAACAGTCCCAAATCACGAAACGGGCAATCAGCACCATCTTCCGGGTCGTCGTGAGTGTTGGGGATTGTTCTGGCATAAGTGGCTAGTGCTTTGTCAGCATTGAATTTTAGGGTAGACGGACTTGAGTTTATATCGAGCGTCGTCGATTTTCATTTGCCAGTCGACGCCGCGCTGAGTGTTGTTGACATCGGCTGACCAGGCCGCAATTT
>Ga0209390_10006790_pt1 | contig 15075 bp, 10 predicted proteins | sample BON01_FD_187212 | JGI IMG/M metagenome (GOLD analysis project Ga0209390, IMG submission 187212) | Freshwater microbial communities from Lake Bonney liftoff mats and glacier meltwater in Antarctica - BON-01 (SPAdes) (version 2) | ecosystem: Environmental > Aquatic > Freshwater > Ice > Glacier... | reverse complement strand
CAACCTTCCAATGCATCGGCAAGCTTCGTTTTGGCGGCGTCGGGCAACAAGGAAATCTGGCGATCAGGAGCCAGCCGCGGGCTTGCCGGACTGCTGCCAGCCTCAAGCTCGGCAATCTGCTGACCTTCCCACCAGACGGCTCCCTGATCGAGCGAGACCCCTGCCATTTCGGCGGCAATCAGGGCATCGACCTTGGCTGAAAGAATGCGCGGCATGGCTTTCTCGCCCGCCGCCAGCAGCATCTTGCGATCGGTATGATTGGCCTGATGGTCAACGCTAAAGCGGAATCCGGCGACCGTGCCAATTGGCTCGTCCTCCACCGACAGAACTCCATCGTCAGACAGGCTGACGGGGAGCAATGATGCATCCTGGCCCAGTGATTTCATCAGGATCGCAGTCCTCCGGTTTACAAATCGTTCAGTCAGGCGGCCGTGCAGTGCATCCGACAGTTTCGCCTCGACCGCGCGGGCCCGCGCGGCCATTTCGTCGCGTGCGAGCACCCAGTCGGGCCGCTGACAGATATAGGCCCAGCTGCGAATTGCTGCAATGCGGCCTTGCAACGCGTGAATATCACCCTGGACATTGTCCAGCTCGGCAATCCGCGCCGCAATGTAATCAGGGCCGAGATAGCCGCCCTGCAGATCCTGCCACAGGCGGGCCACGAACCGGCTATGGGTGTCGGCGCCTTGTTGACGGAAATCAGGCAGGCAGCAAACCTCCCAGAACCGCCGGACATGGCCCGCGCCCTTGATGGATGCGGCCCATGCTTCTTCGGACAGGCGTTTGAGGACCGCCAGATCGATCGCCTCGGGCGCCAAGGTTAAAACAGGGTCTAGCGGCGGACGCTCCAGGTCACCGATTAACACCGGCAATGTGTCAAACCGGGGCTGGGCATCGCGCCAATACAATTTGGTCAGGGGCGCAAAGTGATGTTCCTCAACCGCGTAGATTTCTTCCTCGGTGAATTCGGCGGGCTCGGCGTCATGACGCCCGTTTTTCCCCATGCCTGATAGCGTCCCGAAGGTACCATCGCGCTGGTGGCGGCCAGCGCGCCCAGCAATCTGCGCCATTTCCGCGGGGCTAAGCCGCCGCTTGCGCACTCCGTCGAATTTGGTCAGCGAAGCGAAGGCTACATGATTGATGTCGAGATTAAGGCCCATACCAATCGCATCGGTGGCGACGATGTAATCAACCTCGCCCGATTGAAACAATTCGACCTGGCGATTGCGAGTTTCAGGACTAAGCGCGCCCATGACCACCGCAGATCCGCCGCGAAACCGGCGGAGCATTTCGGCCACTGCGTAAACTTGTTCGGCGGAAAATGCGACAATTGCACTGCGCGGCGGCAAGCGAGATAATTTGCGCGGGCCAATATGCGTAAGAGTAGAAAAACGTGGACGTTTGATGATTTCCGCATCGGGATGCAAAGCGCGGACCATCGGCTCCAACGTAGCTGCGCCAAGCAGCATAGTTTCGTCCCGCCCGCGAGCATTGAGCAGCCGATCGGTGAAAATATGGCCGCGCTCGCGGTTGGCGCCCAATTGCGCCTCGTCCAGTGCGAGGAAACTGTGGCTGCCTCCATCACTCGCACGGGTAACCGGCATTGCCTCCGCCGTGCAGCAGAAATAGCGCGCACTGGGCGGTTCGATCCGTTCCTCGCCGGTGATCAGAGCGGTCTGTGCTTCCCCCTTGATCTTGACCACTCGGTCATAAACTTCGCGGGCGAGCAGGCGAAGCGGGAACCCGATTGCACCGCTGGAATGACCGCACATCCGTTCAATTGCCAAATGGGTCTTGCCCGTATTGGTCGGGCCAAGGACCGCCTTGATCGCAGAATCTTCAAAAAGGGGGCGGGGCACATAGCCAATGTGGCATCGCAACAGGCATTGGGCAACAGGCATCCGGCAACCGTCCAGCGCTCGCCATCAACACCTTGGCCCAAAAGGGACTCAGGTGGGCGCATCTTAAACCGCTATTAACTTTAAAAGTGCAGGCAAACAGGCAATGGCCATCAATAACGACCCGCGGCGACAATGGCGCCAATGAGGTCGGCAAGAGGAGGGCGCGCTGTATAGTTCGCGCGAAAATGACGGGATTATCTCTGGCGGAGCGGCAAAGCCCGATCCGGTGGAGCTGCAACACGCCCAAATTTTGCCTGGCCATGACCAAGGCCATAACCGAATAATTTTACAGCGCGCACGCAGTCTGGCGGACCGGTTCGAAGAATGGCGGCTGGGGGTTTCAGCGCGGCTCGACAAGGCCGATCTCGCGCCGAATTTGGCAGAAAAAATCGGTAGCCGCCGTTGGTTTCGCGGTTTTGGGACCTTTGTTGGCCTGTCCGCATTGTCACTTGCATTCTGGCCCGATTTCGCGCCGCTCGAAGCAGCACCGGCAATGGCGTTGGATGCGGACGCACGCGATGAATTTCGCAGTCAGATGATTCTTCCGCTGGCGCTCGGCTCAGACAGCGGCCGCCACATGGGGGCAACACAATCGGTGATTCCGCTCCAGTCGGTACCCGAACGCCCACGACTTGAATTGCTTGCCACGCTGGTTCGGGGCGATAGTTTTGGCCGGATGTTGCAGCGCGCAGGCGTTGGTTCCGGCGATGCTGCCCGCGTCACCGAGCTTGTGGCTCGGACTATGCCACTACAAGATATCGAATCTGGTACGCAGGTCGACATAACACTGGGCCGCCGCCCCGCTCCCGGCCTGGCGCGGCCACTGGATGCGCTTAATTTCCGCGCGCGGTTCGATCTGGAATTGGCGATTCAGCGGACGAACGGTAACCTGTCGCTGCTGCGCAGGCCAATCCTGGTGGATGAAACACCATTGCGGATTCGCGGCTCGGTTGGGCAAAGCCTGTACCGGTCCGCCCGCGCTGCAGGTGCTCCTGCCAGCGCAGTTCAGCAATACCTCAAAACATTGGGCGAGCAGGTCGATATGGACCGCTCTGTCCGGTCCACCGATACATTTGACATTATCATCGCGCATAAACGCGCAGCGACTGGCGAGCGGCAGGCAGGCCAATTGCTGTTCGCGGGGATCGAACGCGGCGGTAAGCCTACCACTCAATTGATGCGTTGGGGCAGTGATGGCCGCTTCTTCGAAGCATCGGGCGTGGGTGAACAGCGAAGCGGGTTGGTCGCGCCGGTTCCGGGCAGTATTTCTTCCCGCTTCGGCATGCGCCGCCATCCGATTCTGGGGTATCGGCGGATGCATTCAGGTCTGGATTTTCGCGCCCGGCATGGCACCCCGATTGTCGCGGTGACCGATGGCCAGGTGAATGCAGCGGGCCGGATGGGCGGCTGCGGCAATGCTGTTCGGCTGGATCATGGCGGCGGGGTTCAAACCCGCTATTGCCACATGAGCCGGATGGCTGTGCGCAGCGGACAATCTGTCCGGCGGGGCCAGATAATCGGCTATGTCGGATCTACCGGCCTGTCGACCGGCGCGCATCTGCATTATGAGATGTACCGATCAGGCCGAGCGGTGGACCCCGCCTCGGTAAGCTTTGTCACTCGGGCTGAATTGTCCGGCTCGGAATTGAGAGAGTTCCGTGCTGCGCTGTCTAAACTGAAAACGGTAGAGGCAGGGGCCGCGCTGGCGAATATTGTGCTGGAAACCACCGAGCCTGAGCCCGCCGTGCGCGAAATTGACAAGATCGAAGCACCCAAGAAGGTTGGCTGAGCAGAAACGCGGATCAGCTGGCAATTGAACTTTTTCCAAAATCGGGCAACAGGGGGCGCATGACTGCTTCCTATCCCAACTTGCGCCTCCGCCGCAGCCGTTCGGCCGGCTGGAGCCGTGCACTCCACCGCGAAACCATTCTGACCCCTGCGGACCTGATCTGGCCATTGTTCGTGACCGAAGGTGAAGGGGTGGAAGAACCGATTCCGTCTCTGCCCGGTGTGTCGCGCTGGTCAGTGGATGGGATTGTGGAGCGGGCAAGGGAGGCGATTTCGCTCGGTATTCCCTGCATCGCGCTGTTCCCCAACACGCAGGTTGACCGGCGCAGTGATGACGGCGCCGAAGCGCTTAACCCAGACAATCTGATGTGCCGCGCCATCCGCGCGATTCGCGCGGCATGCGGTGATCAGATCGGCATTCTCACCGATGTCGCGCTTGATCCCTACACCGCCCATGGCCAGGACGGGTTGATCGATGATAGCGGCTATGTCCTCAATGATGATACCGTCGCAGTTCTGGTCGATCAGGCGATCAATCAAGCTGAAGCGGGCGCTGATATCATCGCTCCGTCCGATATGATGGATGGGCGCGTGAAGGCGATCCGCATGGCGCTCGAAATGGGCGGGCATCACAATGTCCAGATCATGTCCTATGCCGCAAAATATGCTTCCGCCTTCTATGGCCCATTTCGTGACGCCGTGGGGTCCGGCGGACTGCTGAAAGGCGACAAGAAAAGCTACCAGATGGACCCGGCCAATGCAGAGGAGGCTTTGCGCGAAGTCGCGCTGGATCTGGCCGAGGGCGCAGACAGCGTGATGGTCAAGCCGGGCCTGCCTTATCTCGATATTGTCGCCAAGGTAAAAGCCCGCTTCGAGGTGCCGGTGTTCGCCTATCAGGTGAGCGGCGAATATGCGATGATCGAAGCCGCTGCCGCAGCGGGCGCGGGGGACCGTGACGCACTGGTGCTGGAAACACTGATGGCGTTCAAGCGCGCGGGCTGCACCGGAATTCTGACGTATCACGCCGCCCACGGGGCGCGATTGCTTGGGAAATGACCGATTTTCCTGAATTCAGGGTGGAAACCGACCGGCTCGTGCTGCGTGATTTCACCAGCGAAGCGGATTTTTCCGCATTTTTCCGCCACACCAATACGCCCGCCGTCATGCAGTGGCTTGGCGGATTGCTGGACGTTGAAGGTGTGGCTGCGCAGCGCGCCCGGATCGAACGATGCACTGCCCAATATGGCCATTGCTTCTGGCTGGTGGAACGCAAAGCAGATGGCGGACATCTGGCGGGCGAAGTCCTCGGTTTTTGCGGGCTTAAGCGCGCCGATGCGCCGGGCAGCACTGTTACAGGCGAGGTCGAGATCGGCTGGCGGCTGCGCGATGATGCCTGGGGCAAGGGGTATGCGCGTGAGGCGGCGGAGGCTTCACTTGAGGCTGGTTTCACCCGGTTTGGCGCGCAGCAAATTGTTGCCCTGACCGTGCCAGACAACAGCCCTAGCTGGGGCCTGATGAAACGCCTCGGCATGCGCCGCCGCGAAGAATTCGACTATGCTGACGCCCGCTATGACCCGCCGTGGCGCGACAATATCATCTACTCAATTTCACGCGATGAATGGGAACAGCAGCAATGATCAGCAGGCCTGATGTCACGATTTTGCCAATTCACGGCAAAACCCCGCGCATCCATGACAGCGCCTTTATTGCGCCGGGCTGCCGGATCATCGGCGATGTGGAGATCGGCGCGGAATCCAGTATCTGGTACAATTGCGTGATCCGGGGCGATGTGAACCGGATCGTGATCGGCGCACGGACCAATGTGCAGGACGGCACTATCATTCATTGTGACAGCCCGTCGCCCATGGCGCCAGACGGTTTTCCGACCATCATCGGGGATGACGTGCTGATCGGCCATATCGCGATGATCCACGGCTGCACGCTGGAGGACCGCGCCTTTGTCGGGCTGTCCGCCACCGTGATGAATGGTTGCGTGATTGAAGGTGATGCGATGCTGGGTGCGGGCGCGATGCTGACCCCGAACAAGAAGATGCTTAGCGGCCAGTTGTGGACCGGCAGCCCCGCCAAATATCTCCGCGACCTGCCGGAAAAAGCGATCGCGGAAATGCGGCTGGGCGTGGCGCATTATGTCGAAAATGCAAAAGCCCACAGCGCGGCGATTGCAGGTGAGGCTTGATCAGCGGGCCCACCTAAAGGCTGACGTCACGGCCTCGCTTGTTGCGCGGCGCAAGTTTTCAGCGCCGCGACTATCCCATTGAGCCGCCGGTCATGTAGCGCACAATGTAAGGCACATAATCGGCCTTGCCGAGCGGTACGCCCTTGTGGCGCAAGATCGCATAAGCCGTCGTCAGGTGAAAATAGAACTGCGGCAAGGCCCAATCGCGGACATATTGCTCGGCGGTCATGGTGAATTGCATACCGTTCGGCAGATCCAGCACTGTGGCACTGTCGTCCGCCACGAATTGATCCGGCGAGATGGCCGCAAGATATTCGTCAGCCGCGGCCAGCCGAGCCTTCGCCGCAGCGATTGTTGCATCGTCGCCGTCGCTCGAAACATATGGCTTGCCAGTCAGGCGCTGCATCGCCTCGCCTGGCATATTGCTGACGAAGCGTATCTGGACCGCCAATGAATGCATATCCTCCGCCAGCTTCGCTTCCATCACACTATCATTGCAGCCATGGGAGACGGCTTTGTCCAGCATACCGGAGGCGGACTTCAGCATCTGGCGATAGGCAGGGATGGTTTGGTCGTAGAGGTTCATCGGTACTCTCCAGTTGTTTTTTGCAACCTATAACTGAGCAAACTAAATGATCAATCCCGGATTAACCCCTCCAGCGCCTCGATCCGGTCCGCCTCATGCGCCGGTTTGTCCCAGCGGATACGGTGGATGCGGGGGAAGCGCATCGCTAGGCCCGACTTATGGCGCTTGCTGGTGTGGACCGAATCAAACGCGACTTCGAACACCAGGCTGCGTTCCACCTCGCGCACCGGACCGAATCGGTTCAGGGTGTTTTGCCTCACATGCCGGTCGATCTTTTTGAGTTCCTCATTGGTGAAGCCCGAATATGCTTTGCCCACTGGCAGCAATTCCGCACCCTGGTCTGGATCACCGGCCCAGCAACCGAAAGTGTAGTCGGAATAGAAGCTCGACCGTTTCCCGCTGCCGCGCTGGGCATACATCAGCACCGCATCAATCAGCAGTGGATCACGTTTCCATTTGTACCACAGCCCTGTTTTGCGGCCCGCGACGTAGGGGCTGTCGCGCCGCTTCAGCATCAGGCCCTCAATCGCATCATCGCGGGCGCTGCCGCGGATTTCGGCGAGCTGGGCGAAGTCCTCCGCCTCGACGATTTGCGAGAGGTCGAAATGGCTATCCGGCAGGCGCGGGACGAACCGCTCTAGCTGCTTGCGCCGATCCGACCACGGCAGGGCGCGCAAATCCTCTCCCTCAATTGTGAGTGCATCATACAGCCGGACAAATGCAGGCGCTTCGGCGAGCATTTTCTTGCTGACGATTTTGCGCCCGAGCCGCTGCTGCAGGGCGTTAAAACTGGCCGCGCTGCCCTGCTTTTCTTGCCCTGAATCGCCGCCTTGTACTGTCCCGCGCACTAGTAATTCTCCGTCCAGCACTGCGGGAATCGACAGCGCTGGCAGCAATTCGGGAAATGTCGCCGAAATATCGTCACCTGACCGCGAATAGAGCCGTGTCTCCCCGGACACATGGACCAGCTGCACACGTATCCCGTCCCATTTCCACTCGGCCGCGTACTCTTCCATCGAAACCTGTGTTTCTTCGAGTGGATGGGCCAGCATGAACGGGCGGAATAGCGGAAGGTTCTTGGTATCGGGTGGATCGGCCCTGTCAGCGGCCCAGGCGAACAATTGCGCATAGGGCGGCTGCAATGCGTGCCAATATTCCTCGACCTCGTCGACCGACACTTCAAACGCCTGCGCAAAGGCGACCTTCCCAAGCCGCGCTGAAATCCCGATCCGCATGGCTCCGGTGGCCATCTTCAGCAGCGCATAGCGGCCTGTGGGATCAAGCCGGTCAAGCAAGTTGGGCAGTTCCTGTTGCACAGTCGTGCGTGTCATTCCGCCGAGTAATTCAACTGCTTGGGCGACTGTGGGCGGCGGCAAGACGTCAGAAATTGGCTCGGGCCACAGTAGACTGGCAGTCTCTGCCGTATCGCCAACAAAATCGCGGCTAAGCGACCACAGTACAGGATCGACCCGGTCCTTCATCATATTGCGGATGGTGGATGATTTGACCGCCGGAAAGTCGAGCCCGTCGGTTAGCGCCGCCAGTGCCCAGCCCCGGTCCGGATCGGGGGTTTCCCGCAAATAGCGCGCAATCAGGGCCAGCTTGGAATTACGGCTGTTGGTGTAGACCAACGCATCGAGCAGGGCGGCGAACGCTTCCACTCAATCGTCCTCATCGTCATAGCCGACCATCGCCAGTGCACGTGCGCGGCGCTGGCCCAGCTCGCACCAGCGCAGCAGTGCTTCCTCGCGGCCGTGAGTGATCCAGCTTTCATGCGGGTTTACCTCCTCGATGGTGCGAGTGAGCTCGCCCCAATCTGCATGGTCAGAGATAATCAGCGGCAATTCGACGTTCCGTTGCCGGGCGCGCTGGCGCACACGCATCCAGCCGCTGGCCATCGCGGTGATCGGATCGGGTAGTCGGCGGCTCCAGCGGTCGTTGAGGGCAGAGGGCGGGCATACTACTATCGCGCCGCGCATTTCATCTTTGGTGTGGTCCGCGACCAGACGCAATTCGCCCAGATCGATCCCCCATTCTGCGTATAGGCGGCACATCTTTTCCATCGCGCCGTGGAGATAGATCGGATCGGAATGCCCCGCTGCACGCAATTCGGCGATGACCCTTTGCGCCTTGCCCAGCGCATAAGCACCGACAAGCACGCAGGCATCGGGATTGTCCGCCAGCGCCATCAGCAATTTGCCGATTTCCTCCTCGATCGGCGGGTGGATGAACAGCGGTAGGCCGAAGGTCGCCTCGGTAATCAGGATGTCACAGGGGGTGACCTCAAATAAAGCGCAAGTCGGGTCCGGCCTGCGCTTGTAATCACCAGTTACGATCACCCGCTCGCCCGCATGCTCCAGCAGGATCTGGGCCGATCCCAAAACGTGTCCCGCCGGAACATATGTTGCATCGACGCCGCCCCCAAGACGAATGGTCTCGCCGTAGGAAACTGGCGTCGCTCCGTCATCTGTTGCGTAACGCAACTTCATGATTGCCAGCGTTTCGGGCGTTGCCACGGTCTGGCCATGTCCGCCGCGTGCGTGATCGGCATGGCCGTGAGTTACCAGTGCCTTATCGACTGCGCGCGAAGGATCTATCCAGCAATCGGCGGGTGCGACATAGATGCCGTGGGGCTCGGGCCGGATCCAGGAGAAGTCTGCTATCATAGCTATTAAAGCGAAACGGGGCGTGAACCGTTCCCGGTGCGCGCCCCGCAATCAGGACTACATCGAACGGTAATCGGCGAAGCTACTCAGCTTTCGCCGCCGCCTTTGTTATCCGCTCCGTCATCCGCCGACGCGCCGGATGACTTCGCTGCCGATTTCTTCGGAGATGTCTTTGGCGCCGCTTTTGCAGCGGACTTTTTCCGCGGTTTGCGCTTTGGTGCGGCTTTCGGCGGGGCCGGGGTCACTTCAAAGGAAGGCTTGCCGTCCTTCACTGTGACATGAACCTCGCCGCCGTCCGCTAATTTTCCGAACAACAATTCTTCCGCCAGCGGCTGCTTGATTTTGTCTTGGATCAACCTGCTCATTGGGCGGGCACCGTACAGGCGATCATAGCCCTTATCCCCCAGCCATGTCCGGGCATCGCCGTCGAACTGGATATGGACGTTCTGTTCGGCCAGCTGCAATTCCAGCTGGAGGATGAACTTGTCCACCACCCGGGCGATTGTATCCATGCCCAGATAGGAGAATGGCACGATCGCATCCAGACGGTTGCGGAATTCAGGGGTGAACATCTTCTTCACCGCTTCTTCGCTAGCGTCTTCCTTGGACACATCGCCAAATCCGATGCCCTGGCTGGCCATAATCGCCGCGCCGGCATTAGTAGTCATCACCAGCACTACATTGCGGAAATCCACCGTCTTGCCGTGATGATCGGTCAAGCGGCCATTATCCATCACTTGCAGCAAGATATTGAACAGGTCGGGGTGAGCCTTTTCGATTTCGTCGAGCAGCAACACGCAATGCGGCTGCTGGTCGATGGCATCGGTCAGCAGGCCGCCCTGATCATAGCCGACATAGCCCGGAGGCGCACCGATCAGGCGCGAAACGCTGTGGCGTTCCATATATTCCGACATGTCGAAGCGTTGCAGCGGAATGCCCATAATGCTGGCCAATTGCCGCGCGACTTCGGTCTTACCCACGCCGGTCGGGCCGGAGAACAGGAAACTGCCGATTGGCTTATCCGGATCGCGCAGGCCCGCGCGAGAAAGTTTCATCGCGCTCGACAGGACTTCGATCGCCCGGTCCTGGCCAAACACGACATGCTTTAGATCGCGGCTGAGATGTTGCAGCGCTGTCTTGTCGTCCGAGCTGACAGATTTGGGCGGAATCCGCGCCATAGTCGCGATGACCTGTTCGATTTCCTTCGCCGTGATCTTCTTCTTGCGGCGGCTGGGCGGAACCAGCATCTGCATCGCGCCAACTTCGTCAATCACGTCGATTGCCTTGTCGGGCAATTTGCGGTCGTTGATATAGCGCGCGCTAAGCTCCACCGCGGTTTTGATCGCATCAGGCGTATACTTAACCTTGTGGTGATCCTCGAAGGCGCTGCGCAGGCCCTGCAAAATCTTGATCGTATCCTCGATCGTAGGTTCATTCACATCGATCTTCTGGAACCGGCGCAGCAAGGCGCGGTCTTTCTCGAAGTGGTTGCGGAATTCTTTGTAAGTAGTCGATCCGATGCAGCGGATGCTGCCGCCGGATAGGGCTGGTTTCAGCAAATTGGACGCATCCATTGCCCCGCCGCTGGTCGCGCCTGCGCCAATGACCGTGTGGATTTCGTCGATGAACAGGACTGCATCGGGCAGTTTTTCAAGTTCCGAAACAACTTGCTTCAGCCGCTCCTCAAAATCGCCGCGATAGCGTGTACCTGCCAGCAGGCTGCCCATATCGAGCGAGTAAATTACGGCTTTCTCAAGGACTTCTGGCACATCGCCTTCGACGATCTTGCGTGCCAGACCTTCCGCAATTGCGGTCTTGCCCACGCCGGGGTCGCCGACATACAGCGGGTTGTTCTTTGACCTGCGGCACAGGATCTGCACCGTCCGGTCCACTTCGGGGCCGCGGCCGATCAGCGGGTCGATCTTGCCGGCCATCGCCTTGGCGTTCAAATCCACGCAGAACTGGGCGAGCGCGGAGTCTTTCTTACCGCCACTATCATTGGCTTTTTCTTCGGCCTGACCCGCTTCTTCGACGCCTTGCGGGGCAACGCCGCCGCCAGTCTGCTTGCCGCCCTTGCCAATCCCATGGCTGATGAAGCTGACCGCATCGAGGCGCGACATATCCTGCTGCTGCAGGAAATAGACCGCGTAGGAATCGCGTTCGGAAAATAATGCGACCAGCACATTCGCGCCGGTGACCGTATCTTTGCCCGAAGATTGGACATGCAGGATCGCGCGCTGGATAACTCGCTGGAAACCGGCGGTTGGCTGCGGATCGGCGTCTTCCTCGGTCTTCAGGGATTGATATTCCTGGTCGAGATATTGCTTCACCACTGAGCCGAGCTCGGTCAGATCGACGCCGCAGGCATTCATCACCGCCTGCGCGTCGGTATCTTCCACCAGCGCGAGCAGCAAATGTTCCAGCGTGGCATATTCATGCCGCCGGTCGGATGCGTTGGTCAGCGCGTTGTGGAGCGTCTTTTCTAGGTTCTGGGCAAAACTGGGCATTCAGCTGTCTTTCCGCGGGAGTGCGGCCACCGGAGATGCGGCCAATATCAAATAGGGGCAGGCGGTCCCGAGACGAGGGAGATTGGGCAAGCCTGAGTGGTTGAAAGGAATATGGGCCTTTGCCGAAGAATTTCGACCCCCAATATGGAAATTTCCCCGCGTCATGATGCAGGCCCGACCGAAGATTTCCCGAACAAGGCGTCTGCCGCGCTTCGGTGGGCGACCGCCTTGTCGCGGTGAGCTTCGACTCGGTCTATCTCAGCGCGAAGCATGGCGACCCGCTCGTCCAATTCATGCTTGGAATAGGGGGATAGGTCTTCACCAGCGAGTTTGCCGGCGGCGTCGCCCCGGGGGCGCGGTAGATCAATGTCTTCCATCACTGGGAAGGATCGCAATGCTTGGTGCTTGCTGTCAATGGTCTGCGTGGCTAATCGTGCCCGTTTGTCCACCGCAACTGGTGAGCTGTAACGAAAATGTTACAGCTTCGGTGCCGCGGGACAAGGCGCTTCAGGGGCATTTATGACCAAGATTCTATCAGTCGCGATTCCCGAAAACATGACTGCAATCGGCTTTGACGCGCCGGGAGCACCCGAGGTCTTGCGGCCTGAAACACTGCCAGTACCGAACCCTGGAGCAGGCGAGGTGCTCATCCAGGTCGCATTTGCCGGAGTAAACCGCCCGGATGTTATCCAGCGCCAAGGATTCTATCCCGCGCCGCCCGGCGCCTCGCCAATCCCCGGGCTGGAGATTGCGGGCGAAATTGTTGCTCTGGGTGAAGGCGTGACGCCAGATGCGGCCGGCCAACGCGTGTGCGCCTTGGTGATCGGCGGCGGTTATGCCGAATATTGCCTGGCCAAGTTCGATCATTGCCTGCCTGTTCCCGATGGTATGTCGATGGCGGAAGCGGCGGCGATGCCGGAAACCCTGTTCACCGTATGGCACAATGTGTTCGAACGCGGTTGGGCCTGCGAGGGGGAGACATTGCTGGTCCACGGCGGCACCAGCGGGATTGGTACGATGGCGATCAAGCTGGGTAAACTGTTCGGCCTGACGGTGATCGTGACCTGCGGCAGCGAGGGAAAGTGCGATGCGGCGCGGGTCATTGGCGCGGATCACGCTATCAATTACAAGACGGAAGACTTTGTCGAACGCGTAAAATCCATAACCGGCGGTTCTGGAATGCAGTTGGTGCTCGATATGGTTTCGGGTGACTATGTGCCACGTAATCTGGCCTGTCTGGCGGAAGATGGCCGCCACGTGACGATTGCGGTGCTTGGCGGGATGAAGGCCGAAATCAATATGGCCTTCCTGATGAGCCGCCGCCTGACGATGACCGGGTCAACCCTGCGCGCACGGCCTGATGCATTCAAAACTGCGGTGTGTGACGAGATATTCCGCACTGTCTGGCCGATGGTGGAGGACGGAAAGCTGCGCCCTGAAATGGATCAGATATTCCCCCTGACCCAAGCCGCTGCGGCGCATGCGCGAATGGAAGCTGGGGATCACATCGGAAAGATCGTACTGGAGATTTAGCCAGATATTCGGCTGACGCGGATTGGTCATATTGACGCCCAACCGTCACTGAAACGAGATTCTGGCGTAACAAACACCTGTCATGGACCTTAGGCGAAACTGAACGCCCGGAGGATCCCCATGGCCGAAGACAGAGCATTTCCGCTACCTGCGGATATTTTGGGCAATGTTGCCAGCTTCCCTGACCTCAAACCGGCCATTCCAGAGCCGGCTGGAGGAGAAAGAAAACGATATCGCACGATCTGGATCAGCGATGTTCATCTGGGCACCAAGGGCTGCAATGCGAAACTGCTGATCGATTTCCTCGACCATACCGATAGCGACACGATGTATCTGGTCGGCGATATTATTGATGGGTGGCGGCTGCGGAAGAAATTCTATTGGCCCCCTGAGCATAATGACATCGTCTGGCGTATCCTGAAGCGTGCCAAGCGCGGCACCCGGATCGTCTATATTCCCGGCAATCATGACGAGATGATCCGGCCCTTTTCCGGGATGAATTTCGGCGGGGTCGAAATTCTCCGGGCGGCATATCACGATACTGCGGATGGGCGCCGATTGCTGGTGCTGCACGGCGATGAATTTGACACGATCATGCTGGCGCACCGCTGGCTCGCCTTCGTCGGCGATGCTTTGTACCACGTGATGATGGAGCTTAATATCTGGGTCAACCGGTTCCGGCGCGCCTTCGATTTGCCCTATTGGTCACTGTCCAAAATGGCCAAGCACAAGGTCAAGAATGCGGTCGAGTTTATCTCTCGCTATGAAGAAGTGGTCTCCCGCGCCGCCGCGACTCGTGGTGTGGACGGGGTGGTTTGCGGGCATATCCACACGGCTGAAATCCGCACTTTCGCCCATGACGGTAAATCCATTGAATATTATAATGATGGCGACTGGGTTGAAGGCTGCAATGCATTGGTCGAACATTTCGACGGACGGATGGAATTGCTCCATTGGCCCACGGAAATTGCCAAGCGCGAAGCAGCGGCCGCGGTGGAAGAGAATTCTGCGGGCGGCCCTACGCCTGCGAAAGTTGCCGCATGAACCGGATGGCAGGTTTCCCCTGCAACGACCGGGCTTTGCGGCCTTTCCCCGAGCGGATCGCGATCGTCAGCGATGCTTGGCTGCCGCAAATGAACGGGGTGGTCCGCTCGCTCACAACTACGGCCAAAATCCTGCGAGAGTGGGGTCATGACGTCACAATAATCTCCCCCGACCAGTTCAGTTCAGTACCCTGTCCTACCTATCCCGAGATCCGCCTCGCGCTTACCATGCCCGGCACTGTTGCGTTGCAGCTGGAGGTCTTGTCGCCCGATGCTGTCCATATTGCCACCGAAGGACCGCTGGGCTTTGCGGCTCGGTGTTATTGCGCTGACCATGGGGTTCCGTTTACTACCGCCTACCACACGCAATTCCCCGAATATCTTGCGCGCAGAACACATCTGCCCGCCGCTTTGTTCTGGCGTTACATCCGCTGGTTTCACCGCCCGGCGGAGCGGATCATGGTGGCTACTGCCAGTATCCGCAGCGAACTGCGCGAGCAGGGTTTGACGCGGGTGCATCATTGGGGGCGCGGCGTCGATCTTGAATGCTTCACCCCGGACGCGCCGGCGCCGCTGGAATTTGCCGACCTGCCGCGTCCGATCCAGCTCTATGTTGGCCGCGTATCGGTCGAGAAGAACCTGGAGGCGTTTCTGTCCGGCAATTACCCCGGAACCCGTGTCGTCGTAGGTGATGGCCCAGCCCGCGCCGAGTTGGAGCGCAAATTTCCCGAAGCGGTATTCCTGGGCAAACGTAGCGGGCGCGCGCTGGCAGGATGTTACGCAGGAGCGGATGTTTTCGTATTCCCCAGCAGGACCGACACCTTCGGGCTGGTAATGATCGAGGCCCTTGCTTG
>Ga0209390_10006785_pt1 | contig 15080 bp, 23 predicted proteins | sample BON01_FD_187212 | JGI IMG/M metagenome (GOLD analysis project Ga0209390, IMG submission 187212) | Freshwater microbial communities from Lake Bonney liftoff mats and glacier meltwater in Antarctica - BON-01 (SPAdes) (version 2) | ecosystem: Environmental > Aquatic > Freshwater > Ice > Glacier... | reverse complement strand
CTCCCTCTCCCTCCTTCCCTCCGCCTATTATAACACCTCCTTCGTTTTCCTCTCTTTCTCAAAATCAGAATGTTTCCTATCAAATCAATCAATCAACCAATCAACAGCAGCAGCAGCAGCAGCAGCAGCATTATCATCATTATCAAACAGGTGTTACCGTGGCAGCTTTGCCCGGAGATGCCCTCAAATTATCCTCCTCATCCCCAAGCACCACCCCCCTAGCACCAGGACTTCCACCCACCTCCTCTTCCTCCATCCCTCTCTCCCTCCCTCCCTCCCTCCCTCCCTCCTCCTCCTGGTCTTCAAGGGAAAGGACACGTCGCGTGGCCAACACTAAATCCGACAGGTGTGGCGGAGAAGGAGCAACCCCTCCCTCCCTCCCTTCCTCCATATCACCACACACACTCCTTTGCAATTCCTCCTCCCCCCCCTCCAGCTGCTGCTCCTGCTGTTGCTCCTCCTCCTCCTCCTTCCTTCCTTCGTTTCTTCCCTCCTCCTTTTCAGCACCGTGGGCGTGGGGGGAGGGCACAAGATCCTCCACGCTCGTTTCCCTCGCTAACAAGTACCGTCTCTTCTCACTACAAGCGAACCACGCCAACTCCCACCTCCAGCACAAAAAATGCGTACACGGCAAAATCACCAGCATTGTCCCAAAAATAGAGACAAGAGCAGGAAGCATCTCTGAGTAATTGAGAGGGGCATAGATCACTGTGCCAGTATACCGCCAATACAACCCATTAAAAATCAAATACGAAATAATAAAGCCAGCAGCGGGGAAAATATGCTTAAGGTGATAAGGGTATCGAGACAAGGCGAGATCACACGCCATAAGGAAGGCATTGACCCCGTGAAAATTAATAATTATCCCCGATATCGGGCTAGCGGGCCACGTGCTCCAATAGAGCATCGCCACCATAAACGACAGAGGCGAGGCAACATCATGTAAAACCCACGCAGAAGTGTCCAAGAATCGCGTCCGCGGGAAGAGCATCGCAAGCAAGGCAGCCCAGAAATACCCGCCCATCAACGCAGCGTTCCAATCGGTCACGTACACGCACCACCACGAGGTGGGTGGGCCATCTCCCCCCAGAGAGGAGTACAATACCCAAAACGTCCAATACAAAACCAAGAACAGACGGTACGCCAGAGCCAAATGTCGAAGCTTCTGCTGGCGTCCCTTGTCGCTGCTGCCAGCAGGAAACTTGAGGTGGGTGATGGCAAACCGGAAGCGGGCTGGGTAGCCCCACGGTTCCAGCCGCCACACCCGGCTTGCGAGGGAGCAAGCCATGGGGGCGGAGGCCGCAGTAGGGTATTAAGCGGAGCTGCGGCCAAGACTGGGGGAGGAGGGGCAGTACTTGCTGGCCCCTGGCTGTGTGTGATGGGTGTGGTGCGGTGCGTCAAGCAAGGGTGAGACCAGTGGGGCAGAATGCGAGGCTTGGACGGCGCTTGCTTGCCTGTGTGTCAAGGAGAGGATGGGATGGGTGTGGGTGTCAGCATGAAACACTGAAGGGAGGGTTGGGAAACAGAGCACGGCCTGTCGAGTAGAGAGCAAGAAGCAGCCCAGGTCCATGGAAGCTCAATTGAGCTCAATCGAGAAGCCATAATACCACCAAGAAGAGGAGTGCTGTGGGGGCAATGGCCCTTTTGTACACCGTTTGGGGATCAATTTGGACTCGTTGAACCGCACTGGTACCCCCAACATACACGAGCAAGACAGGGTAGTGCCTGGCTGGGGTGTCTTGCCTTGCACCACGTCCACTGCGTTTTCGGTTTCTTGCTTGGTTTCTTGAGATTTTCAGCGACGTGACGTGCCCCAGCCCCCAGCCCAAGCTGCTTGATGCAACCGAAGGACCACCAGCAAGGCTTCAAGCCAAAGTATGGGGCTTCTTTGACATGCTTGCGAGTTTAATCTCTAAAGGTAGTACTGTAAGAGTTTGTCGCACATGCAAGGCGCCTTAGCATATGCCTTTTTCGCTTTTTCAGAGCACCATGGGCTCAGGAGGTTGGCAACTGAACTTTGGGCAGGACGCAAATGAAAGGACACCCGGCCGTGCATGCGACTGTGCAAGCAACATTGAGAGAGATTCGATACATTTTAATCGGAGCCACAACCATATTTTCGCTGCAAAGCAGGCCACCTCACTCATTATCTACATCCCATGAGCCGCTACTGTCGGCGAGAGCTGGAGTTTTTGAAGAATTAGAACGTGGAGAGAGGCTTATTGCAGATTAAAGGCCACGCCCACACTGAAAAAAGCTTGAAATGTGAGCGGATAATGCGAAATCACATGAAGACACCAGAGAAAGAGAACGAAGGTGAAGCTAAGGCAAGCAAGACGTCAGGCACACACAGAGGAGAGGAGACCAAGGTGGCGATACTTTCCCTCTGCCTAACGGGAAAGGTGGGTACATAACCGCTTTTATTGTCCTTTTTGGTTGACTATACACTCGTGAGGCGTCTTTTGGCTGCGTTCAGGGCTCGATCACGCGGCAACCATATCTACAAAGTAAGAAATCTTACTAGGATGTTTTCCGCTCTTTTCACTTCTCCGCCCACCCCACGCACTGGTCAACCTTCCTCTGCGCAGTCACGAAGTGGTTGCACATAGGGAGAGAGAAGGTGGCCTTGTTGCAAACTTCGTTGAAGACAGTGTTGAAATATTCGTCGGCACGCATGCACTTCAGTGCCAGGTCAAAACGCGAGCCCATCGGCAATTTGTAAAACCACATGGCAACAGGCGGGGCCTCCATCGCCTTGATATGCGTCATCTCTCGTTCGTCCAACTCCGTCAGTGCCACCGTATAAAACTTGACCATCGTCGCGGAGGAGATACGAGCTACCGAATGATAAAGCTGTGGGTACACAAGATCGATGGTAAAGTAAAGAGGTAGGGCCACTGCCTGAATCCCCACCAAAAATACACGCGTGAAGATGGATGGCTTCGAGGCCTGAAGAAAGCACATGAGGTGGACGCGATGGCTGCGGAACTCTCCGAGCATCGGTTCTACCATATCCCGCATGGTCCGTGTTAGTCAGAATTCCTTGCAATTTATATGCGCAAGCCATGGCCAAGCCACAGCTAAGTGAATCTGGTTCAGAAGGTCGCTTCAAGTGTGCAGTCAGATTTAAGTCGGGCGTGTCCACTACCCACATGGGGCCCAAAAAAGCCACGAAGCCCGATACAAAAAACAGGACCATCACTGTCGGGTAAGCCGCAAAGTCATGAAAAGCGTCCACCGTCCACGGGTAGTCGGTGATGTAATTTAAATACCTGAGGGAGTAGTGACCCTCTTCGGCGACGCTGTGCTCAGGAGCCTTAAGAGCACCAGGCGGGAGGAGGGAAAGGTCAAGGCCACACACACATACACACACGCTACACACCCACACAACCTCCACAGACACTCTTATCATGTTCAACCAATCGAGCGTGATCGGCATTCTCAAGAAGGGCGCGTTGCCTGCACACCGCCCTTCTTCGCCAAACCGCCCCAAGAGAGCCCAAATCCCGCCCTCCCTCCGCCACCATAGCGCCTCCACCTCCGCGTCCGCACCCGAGTGTTTCCTCTGGGAACACTCAGGGACCCTCCCCCAACACCATCCTTTCCATTGTCAACACGACACACAGCCGAACTCACCCCCTTCCACCCTCCTCTCCTCTTCCCCCTCCTTTTCCTGCGCCTCCTCCTCTCTCTTCTTCGAAGAAGGAGGGGAATGTCAATGCAGTGTCGGAGGAGAATTCCTTCCTCATGTTGGGATTGGAAGCCCTCAAGGCTCTCGAGTGCATTAGTCAGGTAAAGGACCCGCAGCTGCGGGAGCTGCTACGGGAGGGATTTGCCGTGCAGGCCGTCTATGCACGTATGCACGAGCAAGACAGAGAGGAAGTCGGGGCATCCGATCTTCATGAGGGAGGAAGGGAGGGAGGGAGGGAGGAAGGGAGGGAGGGAGGAGAGGAAGGGAAGGATGAATTGGTAGGCATTTCACAGTAGCCAAAGCTTGTGGAAAAATTGGCAAATCAATTGAGTAGAGAGGGGTCGACTCATCTTATCAACCGAGGACTGGCATCTAGAATAAAAGGAGAGTTTGATGTTTTACATACCCGTGTGTACTTGTTGATAGAGGAGGGGAGGAGGCTGAGGAGGGAGGATGGAGGGAGGTATCTCTGGGGGAGTTTTTTTAAAATTGTTTGGCTTGGGGTGGTGGGAGTGGTGGGGGAGGAGGGAGAGAGGGATGGAGGTGGGGGAGGGGCAGGGGTGAAGGCGGGAATTGGAATGCCATGGCGGAGCCTGAAGCAGAGGAAGACGAGCAGAAGGCCGCGGCGAACGCATCCATAGAGCAAGTGGTCTGAAAGGCGTTGATGAAGAGCTACAAGAACGTGGTCATGAATCATGGGCATCGCAGGTGGGACGACGACGATGGATTGGAAGGAGGACGGGAATGCAAGAGCCACGCGACAAGCGCCAGCACCACCACCAGCATCAGCAGCACCAACAACAACAGTAGCACCAGCAGTATGTCCTTGACGCAGGAAGGAGGAGAAGTGTGTGCGATCAGAGAATATGGAGGTCGAGATGCGGAAGGTCATGTTGGGGGCGTTGCGTGGAGGGGAGATCACATCCCTCAAGGGAGGAGGAGAAGAAAAGAAACAGTAGGAGAGGGCAAATGGCAAATCAAAGCCAAACGAAACAAAACAAAACATGTCGCACCACAGCGGACAAATTTGATTGTTTCTCTTTCTTCCTTGTTTATAAATTTGTATATCTATTGATTAATTTAAATAATATTGATTTAATGATGTTTGGAAACTAGTGGTCTTGGGCATGGCTCAGAAGGGGTGGGGGTGCGTGGGGTGCGGCTGAGATGCTTGTTTACTGTGGTGTGGAGGGTGGAAAGGGACGAAGGGTAAGCCATGGAGGCGGGTTGTGAATGAATGTTTCCTGAGGGCTTTCCCTCGGTGGCCGGGGGAAGGCTGGGGTGAAAGTGGGTAGGGGGTGGGGAGGTCGTCAACGGTTGGTGGGAGGTCGGAGGGCAGGAGCAACAAGGACACACAGGCAACGACAAGGCAAGAGCAAGCAAAATAAAGCCGGCAGAATTTCCTTCTGCCGCACCTCAAGAATGATCCCTGGCCTCACACAGAAAGTGCCGTGGCGGTCGTGCGGAGAAAGAACAACGAAATGGGCCTCTGGGAACCTTGAAGTTGCGCCAGCAGATGCTTCGGCCCGACGGGAGGCGCATTAGAATGAAACACTAACCACGCTGTCGTTGGTCTCGGGGAAAATGCGCCCCCTGTTGTGTTAGGACAAGGAGGATCTTCAGGCTGTATCAATGGCCAAGGTTTGCCCGAATGGAACCTCTACATAGGGTAAATCTGTACCACTAGTTGAAGCTCAAATATTGCTTCCGGTCCGGTTGGTGGGTCGCCCCCGAAAGTATTGTCGAACATTTGTGCCTTCTTGCTTCAGGAACAACAGTTTCAATGCTGCCACAGGACGTAGTTTCTTCTCATTTTCCAAACCTGGTCAGGAGGAGAGCGGCAGGCCTGGTCAGACGAGGGGCTAGTCATGCCTGCCTCCCGCAAGCAAGTGCATTCGCACCGGCCCGTCCTGCTGCTTGCTGCCTCAGCCAGAGCAGTAGTATGTCTCAATCGTTCTAGACTGAGTCCACTCACAACACCTTTATCACACACATACACAGAGTAGACAGTAGCAAACCAACCCAGCAAAGCGCAATCATGACCAGCAGGTGCCTCCAAATCTTTATTTTGGCCCTCGTGGCCACCACCGGCCTCGCGTCAGACAGCCTTGACACGACCAACAGCAAGACCCACGCCAACCTCCGGTACGTACAACACAGGGACCCGCACCCACCCGCGAGACATGCATCCCTTGTTGTCTCTTGCACGTACGCCACCGTGCTAATCCCCTGTCACTGGCGCTTTATGGGTGTACCCTGTCGCTCCCCGTGCCCTCGTCCCACCCTCCACGCGTATGCACCAGGAGCACCATCCGCCCGCCCCACTCACCCACCCACCCACTTCACCCCCACAATCTCACCATCCGCTCACCCCACTCACCCACCCACCCAACCCACCCCCACTTCCTCTCACCACACAGCCGCGCGCTACTTACGCCCCCCAAGGATTTGTACGCCATGAAGATCACAAACAAATTGAGCGTGGCCGTCAACTCCACTTTTACTTTCTCCAAGGGAATGACCACGCAAGAGGTCATGATCGAGAAGAAGCTCATCGCCCCCGGCGCGTCCTTTACTTCCGGCCCCTACGACTACAAGGAGGGCACCGCCACCTTCCAATACATCCTCCAAACGGTCAAAGTTAAGAACTGGCCGGTGGGCGCGGGCTACTCGGAGCAGCAAGCGTTGTGGTTGGATGCGCCGTTTGAAGGAGTCACCGGTGTGACGGCTCTGATGGAGTTGGAGGTGCTGCCAGCGCCCGATGATAAGAAGGCGGAGAGGTTGGGGGGGTTGGTGTTGAAGGCGCCGGCACAGCCTGCTGTTTAAATTCGGAAATTGAACAAAAAGGAAGAATAAGAGCCTGGAGATAGAGAGAGAGGATAGCAAACACACAAAATGGTGGTTTGTGACGCACGCATTCGGATGGGGGAGAGGGAAAGAGGAGGAGTAGGAGGGGAAGGGATGGAGAAGAGAAAGAGAGAAAGGAAGAACCTGTGCAAGATTATATTAGATGATGCCGACCAAGACCAACTGTGAAAGAGAAAGAGGGTTAAATAGTAAAAATATCGGTGCCTAGAGGCGCTACTCTGTAACACACACAAAAAGGGGAGCAAGGTCGTATTATCATCGTGTAACATCATCGTGTAACAATCATTTTGAAAACATGTGCAATGACGAAGAGGGCGAGGACGAGGGAGCGAGCGAGGAAGGGGAGCAAGAGAGAAAGACGGCTTTACTTGACTGTAGCAGTTACAGGATACCCAAAAACAAAAAGAAAGTGTGAACACTAGATAATGAGGCAAGGGGACGGAGCGAAGCTATTTCTCGTCATAACTTGTTTGTTTGAAAATAGTTTCTCTTTTCTTCTCTCTATGTATTCGTCTTTGCTCGTGTTTTGGTCTTGCTTGGTTGCTCCTTCTTTTTAGTGTGTATTTGCTGCTGCTAAAAACATGGAATGTGGTGGTTAAACAGTCCTTTCTTCCTTCTGTTCCTTCTTCTTCTCTTGCCCGGCTTACGGCTCCGGTGGCTTTCTAGTTGAGTTTGGTTGTTGTTTGTCGTCATGTTGATTTTGATTCGCTTCGTTTTCGTTTGGGTCCACGGCTGACACATATAAACATACTGCGTACATTGACACACAGCCTTTGAAAGGGGACAGGGTACACAGTGAAAAGAGATAGAGAGACACAGACACAGACCCACGCATTCTTTAATCTTCGTTAATGGGTTGTATGTTTGTTCTCTTATAAACTCAATTTCTTACTCTTCCTGGACAGGAAAAACCAAACCCCAAACCATCCTCCGCCTCCACCTCTTCCTCCCTCCTCCCTCCTAACTTACTCCGGACGCACCACCTCCACCCCCACCACCCCCACCGCCCCCTCCTCCCTCCCTCCCTCCCCAACCCCCTCCCTCATCGGCGTAAAGACCTTAGCATCCCCAAACGCCTTCACCGACTCCGCCTCCTCCTCCGTCGCCTCCATCTCCATCCCCGCACTCTCCCTCCCTCCCTCCCTCACTCCCACGCTCCCTCGTTCCATCACCTTCTTCGACGGACTCTTAGTGAGTGGGTGCTGCTGCTGGGTCGAGATCAAGGGGGAGGAAGGGGAGGAGTAAAGCATGCAAGGGACAGGCGTACAGAGACCCGATCCCCCTTCTCCGGCATTGTATTCTTCCGTAGTCAAGCACAACTGCTGGTGCTGCTGCTGGTGCTGATGCTGCTGGTGCTGGTGCTGCTGTTCTTGCTGTTGCGCCTGCTGCTGCGGTTGCGCTTGCTGCTGCAGCTGCTGCTGCGGTTGCGCTTGCTGCTGCAGCTGCTGCTGCGGTTGCGCTTGCTGCTGCAGCTGCTGCTGCTTGCGTGCAGACACCTCTTGTGCGAGTCGGTGAAAGACACTGCAAAGGACACCTGTCTCCTCTACCCCCACCGGAGGAGGGAGGGAGGGAGGGAGGGAGGGCATGGTGCTGGTGGTGGTGGTGGGCATGGGTGGGGGGGGGGGGGAGAGGGATTGCTTGCCTCGGCCGCCTTCCTCGCTCCTTCTTTTGGTGAAGGTGGTGGAGGAGGGGAAGGGGGAGGGAGGGAAGGAGGAAGAGGAGGAGGAAAGGCGAGAGGTGGTAGGGGAGGGCTTGCTTTTCAGGTTGAGAGCGGCGGCGGCGGTGGTTGAGGAGTAAGAGAGGGAGGAGGAGGTAGCGAGGGAGGAGGAGGAGGAAGCAGCAGGCTTGGGCCTCGAGGGAGAGGAAGGGGAGGAGGGGGAGGAGGAGGGAGCAGCAGCAGGTTTAGCGTTGGCCTTGGGTTTATGTTCATGCAGGCGCGTGAAGACATCGCTGCTGCTGCTGCTGCTCTTGGTATCGTGCTTGGTCGTCGTCCTTGTCGGCGAGGCTGCCACCACCACGACGGACATCTTCTTCTTGCTGGCCGAGGCGGAGGGAAAGGCGGTAGGGAAGGAAGAAGAGGAGACGCGGGAAGGAGAAGAGGGAGAAGCAGGAGCAGTAGGAGGACGAGGGAAGGCTGGAGGAGGATGATGAGGAGGGGGGCCAGGGAGGTGAGGGGCAAAGGTACATTCTTTGGTCTCGAGCAACAAGCTTTCTGTTTCGTGTTGCTTCAGTTTCTCCTCTTTGCGGGAGGCGTCAGCGTGCAGCCGAGCGAAGAGATCCTTGGCTTCTCTTCCGCCTAGGGAGAGGGAACGGCGCTTGGCGGCAGCAGCGGCTACAGCAGCAGCAGCAGCAGCAGTGGAGGAGGAGGGGGTGCTGCTCAGGCGGGGGGCGTTGATGGTAGCAGTAGCAGTAGTAGTAGTAGTAGTGCTGCTGGTGCTGGTGCTGGTGCTGTGGGTGGGCGTGGAGGCCAGGTAATCAAACACACTCTCCCCCGGAGCCAGCTGTCGACGCGCAGCAGCAGCAGCAGCAGCAGCCGCTCCTGCCGTGCCCTTAAAAGGGAAGTGTACAGGGACCTTGGGGGTAAAAGTCGGTTTATCCTTCCCCTCCTGCTCCTTCTTCAAGCTAGCCACCTTAGCTTCCACCTTCTTCTGGTACGACATGGCCCGTTCCACAAACGACCCCCCTTCCTCCCTCCCTCCCTCCCCTTGGACCCCCCTACGGGTGGTGGAGGCAGAGCGGGGGAGGATGGTGGGTTTGAACGTGCATTCCTTGGCAGTGGCCTCTGCGATGCGTTGCGCCTGTCGTTCTCGTTGCAGCTTGGCTTGCTCGTAGAGACGGGTGATGCCCGCAGGGGTGGAGGAGGAGGAGGATGAGGATGAGGAGGAGGAAGAGGAGGAGGAGGGGGCGGGGGAGGAAGGCCGAGCGGTGGCGGATTTAGGGGTAGGAGCAGGGGAGGAGGGAGGTTTGCTGCTGCTCTTGCTGTTGGTGCTGGTCTTGCTGCTCTTGGTGATGGAGGAGGGAGCGGGGATGGTGTGTGGCTTGCCGGGGACTTGGGCTGCCAACGCTCGTTCATGCTCTTTCTTCGCCTCTTCCAGCTTCGTTGCACGGGTCTGCGCATCGAGGTAGAGACGTTCGAAACGCTTGGTGGTGCTGGCCAGCGGGTCCTCCTCCTCTTCCGTCGCACTGCCTGTCGTCTTCTTCCCAGCCTTTTTGGTAATCAGCTTCGGGCTAAAGGTGCAATTCGCGGGCTTCTCCTTCATGCGGCTCTCCCGTCGTTCTTGCATCGCCTTGGCCTGCTCGTACAGACGGGCGCCGGGCTCAGTGGTGGTGATGATGGAAGGGGCTGCCTCCTTCTCCTGCTGCTCTTGAGTCGTGCTGGTGGACGGCGCCTTGGCTGCCTCAGCCTCGGCGGCAGCAGCAGCAGCAGCGGCTGCAGCTGCTTGCGAACGGGTCACGCGTGTCATGGGTGTGGTGTGGTGTGGTGTGTCTGTGAAGGGGGGAGGGGAGCGAGGAGGGAGGAGGGGATGATGATGATGATGACGATGAGTCTGTTGTCAAATCACGGGTCAAAAGTGAAGCCAAAAACGCCAGCCTCGCACCCTGGACACACAAGCTGCAGCATGTCTTGTCTAGAGAATGCTCATGCCTTTCCTCCAGTGGTTGTTGTTGCGTTCAGATGGGCATGCACATGGCCAAGCGATCAGATCAAGCGAAGGCCCATGAAATGATGTAAAGCCGTGGCGCGAACGAGTGAAGCACTTTGTATCCATGCGGCTAAATGCCTTATTCCAAACACTCCACCAACAAGCACAAGTGGCTTGACAAGGCAGTCAACAACGACATCAGCTAACTCTCCCTTTCCCTTATCCCCCTATTCACAGATCCCGTGCTCGCTTTTCCTCGTCGTCCACAAGCAACATCATTCAGCTCCAGCCTCCCACCACCCCACGTTTTGATCTGGAAGCAAGGAGAGGCTATGGCCAGGAGGCGGACACGGACGCAGCAGCCAATGGCCACCACGGCCACGGCAGGAGGGTTGTTACTGGCGTGTTGTTCAGGTACGTGTAGAGAAAGATTGAGAAAAGGACTGTGTGCTGAATTACACTGACTGCTACATGCTGCATCATCATTAGCCCTCCTTCAACCTCAGCCCCCCTCCCTCCCTCCCCTCCCTCCTTACCTACCACTCAGTGAGCGCCTTCTTCTGGCGCGGCAGCGCCCCTTCACCAGCCTTATCCTCGCGGCAGGCCTGGCGAGCGTCCCATCGTCACCACGTCAGACCACCATCCTCCTCCTCCTCCTCCTCCACCTCTTCCTCCCTATGGCTGCGCCCGTCAGTATTACCCAGCAGCAGTAGTAGTAGTAGTAGTAGTAGTAGTAGTAGTAGTAGAATACGTCCCTCCTTCTCCTCTACCGCCCTGGCCTCCATCAAAAACGACGAGCAACAACAACAAGAAGCAACATCAGACACAGCAGCCTCCCCCCCTTCCTCCTCCTCCTCACCCCAAGCAGAAGCAGCACAGCCTCCACTCCCATCATCACCACCACCACAAGAAGGAGCAACAGCAGCAGCACCAACAGACCCTTATGCTGCTGCTTACACCCCCTACGGCTACTCTCCCCCCCCTCCCTCCTACTACTACCCCCCTCCTCCCTCCTTCTACCCTCCCCCTCCTCCTCCTTCCTCCTCACCATTACAAGCACAAGAATTCGTGCAACAGCAGCAGCAGCAGCAGCAGTGGGTGGAAGCAGCCTACGGTTCTCCTAACAATCAAACAATAGGAGGAGGGAGGGGAGGGAGGGAGGGGTGGCAGGATGCGTATGCGAGAAGTATATATGGGTATTATCCTCCTCCGCCTCCTTATGGTTATGATCCTTACTATGCTGCTGCTGCTGCTGCTGCGTGGCAAGGGGAGGGAGGGAGGGAGGAGGAGGAGGAGGAGGAGGGATGGAGCGAGGACGAGTGGAGTGATGAGGAGGATGATGATTATTATAGTGACGAGGAGGAGGAGGAGGAGGAGGAGGACTGGAGGGAGGAAGAGGAGGAGGAGGAGGAGGAATGGAGGAGGAGGAGGAAGGAAGGGGGGGAGGAGGAGGAAGGGAAGGAGGAAGATGGAGGGTTGGATGACTTGATAAGTGAGGCGATCACTTCTGTGACGTTGGGGGAGAAGGTGGAGGTGGGGGGGGAGGAAGGGAGGGAGGGAGGGGAGGAGGGAGGGAAGGAGGAGGAGGAGGGAGAGCGGGCGCCGTCGGTGTTGCGGACGGAGGAGGAGGTGAAGGAGGAGGAAGAAGAGAGGAGAGAAGAGGAGGAAGAAGCGTCGTCAATATTGAAGGAGGAGGAGGGGAAGGAGGAAGGGAAGGAGGAGCAAGAGCAAGAAGGAGCAAGAGATGAGATGGAAGTACCACCTGCTGCTGCTGCAGAGAAGGAGGAGAAGGAGGAGGGAGGGAAGGAGGGAGAAGAGGCAGGGAGCAAGGACGAGAATTATGACAAACCCTCAACGGCCTCTGATGAGAAGAAGAAGGAGGAAGAAGAGAAGAAGGCGGAGGATGAGGAGGAGGAGGAGGAGGAGGACGACAACAACACCCCCGCCTCCGTCTCCTTTTCCGCCTCCCTTGCCCGCGCCGCCGGCACCGCCTCAGCCGCCTTCTCCTCTTCCATGGCCACTGCTTCCCCCTCCTCCTCCGCCTCCCTTCCCCCCCCCGAACAACCCAACCCCTTCGACCCCTCCCCCCCTCCCTCCCTCCCTTCCTCCCCCTCCTCTGAAACCCCCAAACCGAAGCCTTGGTGGACCTTCTCCTCTTCCTTCTCCCCCCCTCCCTCCCCCCCTCCCTCCTCCTCCAGCGGAGCCCCCAAATCGTGGTGGGATAAAAAATACTTAGAGCTAGTAGAAGGGACGTCCTTTGATCCTGAGGAGGAGGGGAAGAGAAGATCGATTTTCGGGTATTATCAGAGGGAGGGGGAGGAGGTGCAGGATCTTCCGTTTTTGCCGGGGGGCGACCCTGGGGAGGAGGAGGAGTTGCCTGTGTTTAGACGGGAGCAGTTCGTGAATACGACTTGGACTATTGGGGTGGTGGGTGGGAAGGAGGGGGGGTGGAATCCCTTTAGGAGGGTGAGGAGGACGAGGGTGTTCTTCAGGGAGGATGGACGGGTGATTTGGGTGGATGGCGGGAATGTTGGGGAGTGGAGTTATGATGGTAAGGGTAATGTGTTTAGGTTTGGACGTGAGACGTTTTTGAGTTGGAATGGCCGGAGGAGTTTTCCTACGCTTCTGACGGAGGAGAGGTCGGTTTATTATATGCAGGGGTTTGTGATTGGGTGGGCGCCGTTTAGTCCTTTGGGGGTTTGGGGGCTTTGGCAGATGTATCGGGATGATGTGAGTGCCGAGGAGAGGGGGTTGGCGCCGTGGGAGGAGGAAGAGGAGGGGGAGGAGGGAGGGGGGGAGGAGGGGGGGAAGAAGAAGAGGATTGTGAAGGGGTAGGCGTTTAGGTTAGGTAGTGGAGGATAGGAAGAAATGGTAGAGACAGAAAGAAAGCATTTATTCGTAATAGCAGCAATCAATACACGAAAAAAGGAAGAAGAAAGAAGGAAAGAGAGAAAGAAAAATCAAATGTGGTGCACGAAAATTAAATAACAGGTTTAGAACATCTTATTCCTTTCGTCCCCCTTTTATTTCATTTGTTTTGCTTCTCTTCTTCGCACTTTTCTTTTCGTTTCAATAACTACACCAATTTTACAATACTAGTAAACGATGCAGAACATTCAAAGAAACGAATGTTCGTATATCTATATAGATGCATGTGCTGACTCGCTCCCCCCTTCCCACTCACAGCCTCTCTATGCTCGGACCTCCTCCCTCTCCGCCTTTCCTTTAATCAATCAAACCAGATAAACGACAAGAAACTGTGTAATGCGAGTGCAAACACCGACTCCTCTGCAAGCACCCGTCGAAAAGGAAAAGCTGAAGACGCGACCTCCCCCCCATACCCGGCCAAACCCAAAGAAAGTAAATGACTGCGCCACCCTAGAAGCATGCATGGGCTATGGTGTTTGGAAACAGTTAAAATACAAACAATCAAATTGAGGAGATCAATGGTTTTGATGAGAAACACAAAGGACATTACTAACAAAGCAGGCAGGTCCCGAATCAGAATGCGCAGGGCTTGCTCTTCAAAAGGCATGTCACAAAAAGCAACTTGAAAGCCGAGGGCTATCGTGGCATGCTTCAGGAGCTCAACGGTTTGAAAGAGAAATCGCATGCACGACGCTAGGCGCAGCAAGCAGGGTTGGGTGCTGCTTTTGGGAAGACTGCGGGTGCTGCTGCTGGGTACGACGCGCCTCGCGGGCGTTGTGGTGTTGGGCGGAAAGGAGGCGACTTTGATAATGCTTTCCTGAGTGCTGTCCTCGAGGCCACCCCACAGACCAGCAAGGAGGAGAAGGTGGCAGACCGAGGTCGCGGAGGATACGGGCATGGCGTGTTGCTCTGCCTGCTGCTCATGGTGCATTGACTAGCTATGGGGTGGAGGTGGGAAGAGATTAGGAAAGGGATGAGATGGAGGCAGAATGGAGAATCAAACAAATAGAGTGAACAGCAAACAAAGGCAGCACAACATTTTGAGTGTGCTCATTTGGTTGAGCAGCACAGAAATAGAAATTTGACCTTGAAGCAATGGGCCACCGGAATTCGCGACACGGGAAAATTGCTGAGCGTTTGCCCTACCAGAGTCCTTGCCCCGACCCTCCCTATTCTCCACCTACACTGCCTTTGTGGGTCTGAAAGCCTAACTTTGTGTTGTCAGCTTCCTGAGTCTTGTAAAGCTTAAGTTGGCATGTGCGTTGTTCGTGCTTTGAGGGGTTTGAGTCGTTTTGAGGGATGTGGGGATGGGGGCAGGGTGATGAGGTGGGAGGAGGGAGGAGGTTGTACACGACAAGGTCAAAGCCTCCAGCCGCTTATCACACACTGCTCTGCCGTTGACATTCCAAGTAGTGCGTACACATGCCTGAACCTACCTCAGCTGACTGGCTTCCCTTTCCCTCATCCCTTCACACACAGCTGCTGCGCGCGAGACCGTCGAGGAGGGGCTATGGACGAGCAAGTACCCACCACCGGGCCTGGCGAAACATGTCTTGAGCGGGAAAAGGTGGAGAAATTGCACCCTTGCAGCGTGCCTGAAGGACAAGTGGTGCGGGGCGTTCCAATGGTCGTTGGATCTGGCGGATCGTACTCTCATTTGTCTCGAGAACATGAGCAGCAGCATTGAGGAGGTAGCGGTGACTGCGGAGGAGGAGGAGGGGGAGGAGGAGGGGGAGGAGGAGGAGGAGGAGGAGGAGGAGGAGGAGGAGGCTTTTTTGGGGCGGAGGATGTTTTTGAACGTTTTTTTGGGGATATGTTCTTTGGGTGAGTGAGGCAGGAAGAGAGGGAGGGAAAGGTGGAGATCGCCTGCTATTCTCGCGCGCTTTTGGTGGCAAAACAGCAGCTGCAGAACTTCTAGTTGCTTATATCCGTTTCTCCCCTCCCTCCCT